>Ga0099823_1001509_pt1 | contig 19439 bp, 21 predicted proteins | sample CowpearedBW_FD_76831 | JGI IMG/M metagenome (GOLD analysis project Ga0099823, IMG submission 76831) | Root nodule microbial communities of legume samples collected from California, USA - Cow pea red BW | ecosystem: Host-associated > Plants > Roots > Nodule | place: USA: California | collected...
AGCCGCATGGCGCGGAACTGCGGCTGCTGCGCATGATGCGGGAGCGTGGCGTTGATGCGGTCTTCCCGTGACGGAGGAGGGGCTTTGGCAATGTCTGGACCGGTATTCGTTATCGACGGCTTTCTGCGCTGGATGCGAAAGCAGGGGCTGCGGAGACAGCGACCTGTGCGATGCCGTGGCTGAAATGGCACGGGGTCTGATCGATGCAGATCTCGGTAGTGGACTCGTCAAGAAGCGGATCGCACGATGCGGCGCGGGCAAAAGCAGCGGGTACCGAGCGCTTGTGGCAAGGCGAAGCGACGGTTCTTGGTTCTTCATCAGGGGCTATGCCAAGAGCGAGATGGAGAGCGTCGACCCGCCGGGGCTCAAGCTGTGCCGCGCGATCGCCCGTGAACTGACGTCGCTGTCCGACTCGGCTTTGGCCGAGAAGGCGGGAACTCGACAACTGAAAGAGGTGAACTGTGATGCGCAAACGTAAGAGCGAGACGGTCAAGCAATTGCTCCGAACCAGCCGCGAGCTTCATGCTTGCGGCCTGTTCGACGATGCGGCGATCCGTCGCATCGAACATGCGGGCATGTTGCCGCCCGAGCCGCTGACGCCCAAGGAGATCCGGTCCATTCGGGAACAGACGTCTTATTGCGTCTACACGTTGGCGGGTCTGCTCAATACGAGCGCCAAGCGCCTTCGGCGCTGGGAGCTCGGGCAAGGCAAGCCGCATGGCGCGGAACTGCGGCTGCTGCGCATGATGCGGGAACGTGGCGTTGATGCGGTGTTCCCGTGACGGAGGGGCGGGATCAACGTCCCGCGCGGTCGCTCTTGAGCAGCCTGGCCGCCACCGTCTCTCCCTGCGTGAACGCTTCCTCGAACACCGAGTAGCCCGCCAAGTCCGCATGCGCGAAGTGCAGCCGGCCCTGTGCGCGCTCGCGCAGCGCACCCAGTGCCGCCGAGCCGCGCAGCCCCGGATGCGGAATGCTCATCGCGTGCCCGTAGCGCATCAGCTCGATGCGCTGCAGCCGCTCCGGCAGGTCCGGATGCAGCGGCGCCATGTCGGCCAGCACGCGGCCGGCCCAGGCGCGCCAGTCGTCCTGAAGCAGATCCTTGCGCTGCGACTCGCGCAGCGCGCGATAGGCCGTCAGCACCAGCGGTCCGCGGCTCGGGTCGAGGTCCTGCTGGTCCGCGTTCACGTAGCCCAGCGCCTCGCCCCCATAGACGACGTTGTCCCACGACAGCGGTGCGCCGAGCCGCTCCAGCGGCGGCGCGTCGAGGAGCAGATTCGCGACCAGCCACGGCGCGTAGCGCATGCCGCGCGCCGCTTCGGTCAACGCGGCCGGCGGTTGCTCTGGCAGCCGCGCGCCGATGAACAGCGGCATCGCCATCACGACCTGGTCCGCTTCCCAGCGCTCGGCGGTCTGCTCCCGGTCATTCCAGACCAGCACCTGAACGCCATGCCGTTCCTCGCGAAGACGCACCGCGGTGCGGCCGCCGTGGAAGGCGTCCGACAGCGGCGCCGCCAGGCGCTCCGACAGCCAGCCATTGCCTTGCGGCCAAGTCAGCACGGCCTCGCGTTCCTCGCCGCTCATGAAGCCATGCCGGCTGCCGAAGTAATGCAGCCCCGCCCAGGCCGACACCTGCGAGGCCTCGGCGCCATAGTCGTCGCGGCAGCAGTAGTCGAGATACCAGCGCAGCGGCGCGGCTGTCAGCCTCTGCTCGTCGAGCCACGCCGCGAAGGTCTTCGCGTCCAGCGCCTGATGCGCGGGCGACCAGGCATGCTTGGAACTCGGCATCGAGAAGCCGATCTCGCGGCGCGCTTGCTCCACGAGCTCCCCGAAGCGGCGGTACTGCGCCTGCAGCTCGGGTGTCTCCGCCGGCGGCAGCAGGCCGTCGACCCATTGATCGTTCCACCAGAGCCGCTCCTGGGGGCTGTGGCAGAGCCAGCGCTCGTCGTAGACCCAGCGGCCGTGCTCGAAGCTGGCGAGCCCGAGGTCCTCCAGCAGCGTCCGCACTTCCACGGCGTCGGGGCCCGGCGTGGGCAGGTAGTGCGCGCCAAGCGGGCAGCGAAGACCCTCGCCAAGCGCCGGGCCCGCGCCGATGCGATGGCCACGGCTGTTGCCACCGGGGCGATCCTCCAGATCGAGCAGCGCGACCTCGATGCCGCGCAGCCGCAGCCGGCGCGCGCAGGCCAGCCCCGCGATGCCGGCGCCGAGCACCAGCACCTGTGCCCGCTTCGGCGAGCCCGCCGCCGCCGGCCACGCGGGCAGGGCGCCGCGCAGGCGGTGTCCGCGTTCCCAGTTTGCGCCGGTCCATCCGCCGGGGATCTCCGCCAGGCGCGCGGCCAGCCGGTCCGCCACGGGCCGCGCGTCGCGCCCGCAGGCGGACAGCAGCGGCACCAGCGAGCTCGCCAGCGCCCGCGTCAGCAGCCCACGCCGATTCAATGCAGCTTGCCCCATTCGCGCTCGAACTCGTGGACCAGCACCTGGTTGGAGAGCCGGTTCACTTCCAGCCCTTCAGGCCGTGCCATGTCGGGCGGGAAGTTCAACAGCGCCGGCATGCCGTCCAGGCTCAGGAAGCGCAGACCGGCCGGCAACTGGCGCGGCATCGCCCACGGTCGATGGCTGGCCAGCACGTAGCCCCATTCGCCGAAGCTCGGCACGTGCGCGTGATACGGCGTTGCGACCAGCCCCACCGACTCCACCGTGTTGACCACGGTCCAGAACGCCCGCGGCGCGACCAGCGGCGAGGTTGACTGGATCACCGCATAGCCGGAGGCGCTCAGGCGCTGGTCGACCAACTTGTAGAAGCTGGCCGTGTAGAGCTTGCCCAGCGCGAAATTGCTCGGGTCCGGGAAGTCGATGACGATGACGTCGTAGGTCTCGTCGTTCGTCTCCAGCCAGCCGAAGGCGTCGGCATTGACGATGCTGAGCTTGGGACTGAGCAGCGACTCCTTGTTGAGCTGCTTGAGCAGCGGCATCGTCGAGAACAGCGTCGTCATGTGCGGATCCAGCTCGACCAGCGTGATGTGCTCGACGGAGGGGTAGCGCAGGATCTCGCGCACGGCCATGCCGTCGCCGCCGCCCAGCACCAGCACCTTGCGCGGCGCGCCCTGGGCGGCCATCGCGGGATGCACGAGCGCCTCGTGATAGCGGTACTCGTCGCGCGAGTGGAATTGCAGGTTGCCGTTGAGGAACAGCCGCGTCCCGCCCGCGCCCTGGGTGACGACGATGCGCTGATAGCTGCTGCTCTCCTTGAAGACGATCTGCTCGCCGTAGAAGCGGTCCTCGGCCCAGGTGCTGAGGCGGTCCGCCCCGGCCATGGCGGCGAGCAGCAGCGCGATGGAGACGGCGCAGGTCAGCGCGTGCGAGCGCCACGCGCGCAGCTCCGCGCGGAACAGCCACAGCGCCCACACCGCGACGGCGACGTTCAGCAGTCCGAAGAACAGGCCGGTGCGCACCAGACCCAGGTTGGGGACCAACAGCAAGGGGAAGGCGACGGCGACGAGCAGCGCGCCGAGGTAATCGAAGGTCAGCACCTGCGACACCAGTTCCTTGAGCGCATAGCGCTGCCGGAAGTGGCGCTTGAGGATGCGCATCACCAGTGGGATCTCCAGCCCGACCAGCGTGCCCACGAGCAGCACCAGCCCGTAGAGCAGCACGCGGAAGGCCAGCACCTGCGAGGGCGGGAGCAGGCTGTGCGCGGTGAACAGCGCGGCGGGCATCAGGCCGCCGATGACGCCCACGAGCAGCTCCAGCCGCAGGAAGTGCGCGACCAGTTGCCGGTCGATGTAGCGCGACAGCCAGGAGCCCAGGCCCATCGCGAACAGGTAGGCGCCGATGATGGTGGAGAACTGCAGGACCGAATCGCCGAGCAGGTAGCTGGCGAGCGCGCCGGCGGCGAGTTCATAGACCAGGCCGCAGGCTGCGATGACGAAGACGCTGGCGAGCAGCAGGACCTCGGGCAGCGAGGCGCGGGAGCGGACGTCGGGAGCGGCGCCATCGCCGTCCATCGGGGAGGGCGGGTCGGCGGAGGGATGCTGGGACATGGGGCGCGAGGCTATCACGCGCGGGAGCCCCTCCAGAGGGGGATCCCGCGCCCGCTGCTCACCCGGAAGAGGCAGGCGCGCGGAGGCCCGGATGGCTATGCTGCGATCTCCATCCGCTTGCCTTGCTCATCATGTCGACCGACGCCTGCCACCAGCTTCGCCGCAGCCTGCTCGAACTCCACCGCGCCCTGGTCGAGCTCGAGCGAGGCGACTATCAGAAGACCCACGGCCCGCAGAGCGCGGGCGAGTTCCTTCAGGTCCTGGCCTTCAGCGACGAGATGCGCTGGCTGGAGCCGTTGAGCCGTCTCATCACGATGCTGGACGAGGCGATCGACGGGCTGGCCGACGCGGGCGCCACGCCGCTGCCGGTCGCGCAGCGCGCCCGCGGTCTGCTGAGCCTGGATCGCGACAGCGAGGATCCGTTCAAGCGCCGTTACGCGCAGCGCTTCGACCAGTCGCCAGCGCTGGTGCAGGCGCATGCGTCGACGCTCGCGGCGCTGAAGGCGGTGGGGACGGTAGCGCCGGAATAGCGGGCAAGCCCCCCCGACAGTCGGCCCTCTTCAGGACGATGCGGCGTCTGGCAAGACGTGGCACTGTTCGCCATCGCAGTCACGCGGGAAGGTGAACATGAGTCGCGCCGTTTACGTGATGCCGGGCTTTCAGCGCTGGATGCGGAAGCAGGGCGTGCAGAGACGGGGATCTCTGCCGGGCCGTGGCTGAAATGGCACGCGGGCTGATCGATGCAGATCTCGGTAGTGGACTCTTCAAGAAGCGGATCGCACGATCCGGCGCTGGCAAACGAGTCGGCTATCGCGTGCTCGTCGCGAATCGCAAGGGCGGCTCCTGGTTTTTCATCGAGGGGTACGCGAAGAACGAGGTGGCCGACATTCAACTGACTTCGATCCGGCTGATTCAACGACAGGGCCTGATGCTGATGGGCATGTCCGCACGGGAACTGGATGAAGCGACCGGTCGAGGAAAACTGAAGGAAGTGGACGGTGATGCGGAAACGTAAGTCGGCGTTGGTGGAGCGGCTGTTGAATGAGGGCCGCCAGTGGCACCGGGAAGGCCTGATCAGCGATGAGCAGCGCCGCGGTTTTGAGATCGACGGGATGCAGGCGCCGGATCCGCTGGCGCCGCGGGAAGTCCCGGCCATCCGCGAGCGCGACCAATTGGATCTGGATCATTTCGCGACGCTGATCAACACGACGGCGAAGCAACTGCGGCGTTGGGAGCTTGGCCTCGGCCGGCCCCAAGGTCCAGCGCTCCGGCTGCTGCACCTCGTGCGCAATCGCGGCGTGCACGCGGTCTTCCTGCCTGCCGAGCTCCAGCGCTGAAGGAGGTGAATTGCGATGCGCAAGCGGAAGTCGGAGGTCGTGCGTCACATGCTGGAGAACGGGCGTCGCCTCTACGCTCATGGATGGGTGTCTGACGAGGACATGCGCCAACTGGAATGGATAGGCATGCCGCCACCGGCGCCGCTGACGCCGGAAGAGGTGCGAGCCATTCGGGAGCGCGAGGATCTCAACCTGTATGTCTTCGCCAATATGTTGAACACCACAGCGCGTGTGCTCCGCCGCTGGGAGCTGGGACTCAATCGTCCGACCGGTCCGGCGTTGCGTCTTCTGCATGCCATCCGTGACAAGGGGATGGCGACTGTGTTTCCGTCGCCGGGTTAGGCAGTCGCAGCGGCTACGAGACCGTGGTGGCCCCATGTCTTTAGCTCGACTGCATTGGCTCAAATCGACCTCGTCCGGCTGATACGAGGCGCAGAGCAACTTGATCGACCGTTTCGGACCGTCTGCACTTCAGGGGCGCTGGCAAAACTCAATAGCGGCTCAAGGCTGGAAGCAGTCCTTAGGAATCTGAGGCGGCGAGTGTCGGATTTGGGCGGGCTAAATTGCCATGTCAGCTTCCGCTGCGTTGCCGCCTATAGCGGAAGTCAGGCCTAGGCTTGCAGCCGATGTCCATGCTTCGACAAGCGGCTCATCCAGTCTGCTGCCGTCCCGGCGACGTAAGAAAGAATGCTCTCCCGCCTGAACAGCCGCGCAAGAGAATGAAATTCAACTATTCGTTCAGCCTGACGTCCCCGACCCCGCCGGTGGAGAAGCTCCACCCGTACGACTACAACGAATTCTCTCTGAGCCTCCCCGGTGACTGGAGACAGCTTCCCAGCGCGGAAGAGGGGACCTTCAACTGGTACTCGGAGAAGGCCCAAGCTGGCATCACGGTTAGTGCCGATTTCTACGAGGTGCCGGAAGAGAAATGGGGCGCTCTGGGAGAGGTGAACCTGGAGAGTCGGCATCGCGCGCTTGAAAGTAGCGCCGCAGGTGCGGTGAGCGTCATTTCTCGCAGTATCCGCCCCTACTCCGGCGGCGGAGGCCTGGAGCTCAGCTATGCGGCTGAAACCTCGGAGACAACGTACCTGTACCTCGGCTACGTCACGTCCAGGAAGGTCTTCAACTTCACGCTGACCAGCGCGGCAGGAAGAGCCGCAGCCATCGCCCTCTACAACGAGACGATGCAAAGGCGACTTCGAGTCAAGGTTCCTTGACCGTATGAAGCGGAAGTCGGTGGGGTACGCCTCGGACCGACTTGGCTTGCGCCAGCAGCGGGTCTCCGCAGGAGGCCGGCGGCGCCGGTGTGGAACAACCGACCATGGCCGCTGCAAGAACGGCGAGGATCAAGGCGGCGCATCGGCGCATTCGGAGGCTCCCGGGAAAGGTCGCCAGGGTATCCGAGAAGTGTAGTGCAGCCACCACCACGGGGGTAGAACTATCCCATCGCACCGCCCTCGCTTACCAGTTGGAGATGAAATCTCCCGACGGGGTCAATGAGGGGAGGATGCGGAAACGTCCCTTATTGCTTCGGCCGCCCCTGCGTCTGAATGACGCGCTCGGTGGCGTGCGTCGAGTAGAACGTCATGCAGGCCTGCAGATCGCTCTTGAGCCGCGCACGCGCCTGCGTCGATGCGTCCGTCGACGACTCCAGCGGCACCGCGGCCGCCGCGTATGTAGCCGCAGCCGCGCGCGTCGCGTTCCTCCGGCCCTCCAGCGCATCCTCCTCAGGCACATAGGCCACCGCCGCACGAACGAAGGCCCCCATCGTGCTGTACCCGGAAGCGTACTCCTGATGGTCGAGCTTCCTCAGCTCGACATTGATAGCCAAAGCGCCGGCGCAGCTCAGCAGCCGATCCACCGTCGCACGATCCGCTTCGGACAGCACCACCTTCTCCAACGGCGTGCCACGCTCGCTGTTGGCCTCGTACGGCACCTCCTCGTCGATGCGCGGATGCCCGGCCACCAGCCCCGGAGCGATGTTGCGCCAGCTCAGCTTCGCGCCAGCGGGCATCGGCATCAGGCTTGCGGCGCCCGCGTTCTGGTAACGGAACGATGTGAGGTTGATCTGGTAAAGCCGATTCGCATCCACGTCCACCGTCAGATTGCCCACGCCGAATTCCGAGTCCGACCGGTAGCGCAACTTCAACCGGTGCACGCCCGGCTTCACATGGATCACCGACGCGCACACGCCGTCGCGTTCCAGCGAGATGCCGTCGATAGCGCAGATCGTGGCCGACTCGTACTTCGGCCGGCCATCCGTCGTGAACAGGATGGCGACCTCGTTGCGCGGCAGCGCCGGCCCCTCATAGGTCTGCACGCGATGCAAGGCGTCCGCCGCGAAGCCTGCCGCAGCCGTCGCGTGAAGCGACACCGCGGCGAGCATCGCGACGACGGCAGAGCGGTGGAAGGACAACAGGTTCATCGGAACGCACACTCCGCAGGGGTCATGCCGAAGGTCAGGTCCCACGCCAGGCCTGTACGTGTCCTCGAGTCCTCCTTGAAGATCACGGCTGAGCAACGCTCCGCTTCGATCTCGAAATCTATGTAATAGCGCTGGCCCGCGACGGGGACGATGGTGGAACGCGGGTTGCACGACGTGGACACGCCGCCGTAGACGTAGTTGTTGTACGAGACGCCGATGGTCAGCGGCTTGCCCGCCGGGATCTCCGCATAGCCGGTCGAGTCAGGCACCAGCCGCTGAACCCGGCCTGCCACGCAGATCCACTTGTTGCCCGCGCTCTTGGTGTTGAGCTTGGCGGTCTCGACGTTCGGCAGTGCCTGATACACCGGTGTCACGGCGCAGCCAGCCAGCAGGACCGCCGCTGGCAGGAGGTACACGAGCTTCATTTGGCGGGTCCTCCGGTGACCTCGGGGGCCAAGCGCTTCAGAACATCCGCGGTGCTCAGCAGGCCGGGCGCGGCGTCGTCGAAGAACAGGATGTAGGCGTAGGCGGTCGGCTTGCCGGTCACGGTGGTGACCATCTTCTCCGGACTGCGCTTGTCCACCACCGCCTCGGGCAGGCTCCGATAAAGCGCGAAGTAGGCCTTGCGCTCCCGTTGCGCGATCTCGGCGCAACGAAACAGCAGATAGGTGCCGACCTTGTCCCGCGTGATCATGCCGTTGCCGGCGAAACCGACCTTGACGAGCTCGCCCGGGCCCTTGTCTTCCCAATAGCCACCGGTCCAACCCACCAGCGGGTTGCTCATGTCCTGATAGCCCGTGGCGCAGCCCACCAGGCCCATCAGCGCCAGCAGCGGCGCAGCGATGCGGATTCGATTCGACAACGGTTTTCCTCCCTGGGTCGTGACCCTCATGATGGTCTCTTTGCGGACCGGGCGCCCCGAACGCGGCGTTGGAGAACGAGCGCTTCGTTCTCAGGCGCCCCGCGCGACCGATGAAGGCGTGAGCAGCTGCAGCTCGGTCAGACGCTCTACGCCGCGCTGCGCGGCGCCGGTCTTGTATTTGAAGTCACCGGACCGGGACACCCACTTCAGCCGCGAGCCGTCGTGCAGGTGAAAGGTGAGCCGGTGGCGACGGGACATGAAGGCCCATCGCAAGCCATAAACCACGGCCAGCGCGAGCAGGCCCACGCGGATCGTCGTCCCGGGCTCCAGGTCGTTCCAGTAGACGACCAGATAATAGAGGATGCCCGCGAGCAGCAGCAGGACGAGGAGCCCGACGACGATCCGGAGCGGAGCCAGGCGGGCGTCGTAGTCCGCATGGGAGATGCGGTCCCAGGGCACGATGTCGATCTTGTAGGGGGTCTTGAGCGAGAAGTTCCTGCGCACCACGCGTAGACCATTCGATCCCATGCTGGCGACCTGCCCGATGTGATGCGCGTAGTCCTCGGGCATCGTGAACATCGCGAAGGTCTCGTTGCCCAGTCGCTCTTCGAAACTCATTCCCGTCTCCCTCTTGGATCTCGTGATTTGCAAGTCGGACCTGCCTCCGGTCGACGAGCGCCATTGTCGCCAGGACTCGTGATCGATCCCCGTCACGTACACGTGGACGTGTCTCACCCAAGGAAGACTTAAGCATCGCGTGCAGACGTTGACGCTCAACCAAGATTGACCCACCGGGTCGTTCGTGGAGACCAGATAGATCGCGTTGCACACGAATGGCGACAGCCACAACAGCACGCACAGGGTCAGCGCGATGGTCAACGGATCGTCGACGTCCGCTTCCGCTGCAAAGTTGCCCTTCCAACCGCGCGGCGCAGGTTGTCGAGTTTGAAGTTCAGCGTCGCCGAAATAGGCAGCTACTGAACACGATTCCCCTCTGCAGAGCCAGGAGGCGACCCGGGCTGTTCTTGGGGCCGATGCACGAGGCGCGTCGACCTGCTGTCGAGTTACTGGAGTCGCGATGTCGTGGAACGCCCCAGCGCGGGCGCGGCCCCTCACCGTGGCAAGCCTCTACTTCAACCCCCCGCTCAAAAACGCCTTCAAGCGCTCGCTCTGCGGCTTGATCAGCACCTCCCGCGGGTTACCTTGCTCCTCCACGCGCCCCTGGTGCAGGAACATCGTGTGCGACGACACCTCGCGCGCGAAGCCCATTTCATGCGTCACGACGATCATCGTGCGCCCCTCCGCCGCCAAATCGCGCATCACCTTCAGCACCTCGCCGACCAGCTCCGGATCCAGCGCTGAAGTCGGCTCGTCGAAGAGCATCACCTCCGGCTCCACCGCCAGTGCGCGCGCGATCGCCACGCGCTGCTGCTCGCCGCCCGACAACTGCGCCGGATAGACATCCTTGCGATGCGACACCCCCACCCGCGCCAGCAGCGCCTCGGCCTTCTCGATGGCCTGCGCGCGCGGCTGCTTGAGCACATGCACCGGCGCCTCGATGACGTTCTCCAGCACCGTGCGGTGGCCCCACAGGTTGAAGTTCTGGAACACCATCGCCAGCCGCGCGCGCCAGCGCTGCAGCTGCGCCGCATCCCCCGCCTTCAGGCTGCCGTCACGGTCGCGGACGAGCTTGAGCTCCTCCGCCCCCAGCTTCAGCGTGCCCTCGTAAGGCTGCTCGAGCAGGTTCAGGCAGCGCAGGAAAGTGCTCTTGCCCGAGCCGCTCGACCCGATCAGCGTGATCACATCGCCCGGCTTCGCGGACAGGGATACGCCCTTGAGCACTTCGCGCTCGCCGTAGCGTTTGTGGAGGTTGTCGACAACAAGACTGGCCGCGGACATCAACGGGCTCCCAACAGTTTTCCGGTGCGGGTCGCCTCGCGGCCCGCGACTTTCGCGACACGCGCGCCGGCCGTGACCAGGCGCAGCGTGTCCCTTGCAAACAGCAGCCCATCGATCGGGCTCTTCAGATCGGTCACCGACCCGCTGATCGGATCGATGACCTGGGCGATCACATCGCCGGCGCTGACCGTCTCGCCCACCTCGCGCAGGAAGGTCAGCACGCCGCCGACCGGCGAGGGGATCGGGATCGATCCCGCCAGCGGCCGCGCGTCACCGACCGGCGCCGGCACCGGCGGCACCGCGCCGTCCGGCGCAATCACGCCGCGATGAATGAGGAAGTCGACGATCGCCTGCGCATCCTTGGCGGCCAGCGCGTGCGTGACGTCCTGCTGGCCGCGCAGCTCCACCGTCACCGACAGCGTCGCCTGCGGAATCGGGAAGCGCTCGCCGAAATGCCGCGCCCACTTCCACCACACCTGCGAGCAGGCCTCGTCGAAAGGGTTGTCGCCCGAGTCCGTCGCCAGCAGCGTCACGCCAGCGCCCAGGTAGGCCGCGAGCGGCTCGCACTGCGGCCAGCAGGGGGTCTCGGTGTAGAGCGTCATCACCGAATGCGCGTCACAGTGCAGGTCCAGCACGACGTCCGCGTCGCAGGCCATCAGCATCAGCGTCTTGCGCAGCGCCTTCAGCTCCGTGTCGGCGGGCGAGGCCTGGATCTCCGTCTTCAGCGCGGCGCGCAGCACCGCGACGTTGTGCGCCGGGTCCGCGCCCAGACGCGGCTCCGCCTGTCTGGCCGCGGCCTCGACGTGCTCGGGATAGTGACGGTTGAAGTTCTCGCCCGACAGCCCCTCGAAGCGGCCCAGGTGCGATTGCAGCCACCACTGCGAGAGCCCGATCGGATTGGCCATCGGCACCAGGATCACCTCGCCCCGCAGGCGGCCCGCGGCCTCCAGCGCGTCGAAGTGGCGGCGCAGATGCCAGGCGGTCAGCATGCCCGGGAGCTCGTCGGCATGCAGCGAGGCCTGGATGTAGACCTTCTGGCCCTGGCCAGGCTGGCCGTAGTGCAGCGAGACCAGCTCGCGCTGCGTGCCCGGGGCCGGCCTCGGGAGCGGATGTTGTCGTACTTGCATGGAGTCTCTTTCGATGCCCGCCACCGCGCGCGAAGACGCCAGCGCGGAAGCAGGAGCAAGGGGGATCAACGCGGTATCGGCGCGGTATCAGCGCGGCATCAGCGGCTTCAGCCAGCGCTTCTCCGCCTGATGGAACAGTCCGACCAGCACCAGCGTCATCGCGAAGTAGAAGAGCGCCGCGGTGATGAAGGCCTCGAACGGGATGTAGTAGGTGGCGTTGATGTCGCGGGCGATGCCGGTGACGTCCATGATCGTCACCACGCTGGCCAGCGCCGTGCCGTGCAGCATGAAGATGGCCTCGTTGCTGTAGGCCGGCAGCGCACGGCGCAGCGCGTGCGGCAGCACGATGCGGCGCAGCATCACCCAGCGGCTCATGCCCAGCGACTTGGCGGCCTCGATCTCGCCGTGCGGCAGCGCGCGGATCGCGCCCGCGACGATCTCGGTCGTGTAGGCGCCGGTGTTCAGCACGAAGGTCAGGCAGGCGCAGAACCACGCCGAGCTGAACAGCGGCCACAGCGCGCTCTGCTGCATCCACTCGAACTGGCCCAGGCCGTAGTAGATGAGGAAGAGCTGCACCAGCATCGGCGTGCCGCGGAACACGTAGGTGTAGACCCAGACCGTGCGCGACAGCCATTTGATCGGCAGCGTGCGCAGCACCCCCAGCGGAACGGCGATCAGCAACCCGATCAGCAGCGAGATGAGCAGCAGCTCGGCGGTGGTCAGCGCGCCGGTGAGGTAGCGCGGGAAGTTCTCGACGATGGCGTCCAGGTTCATGAAGGGCTTCGTTCGGTCGATGTCGGAGGGCAGGGCGCTGGCGTTCGGGCCGCCGCGCTCACAGCGAATGCCGGCGCACGCCGACGGACAGGCGCTTTTGCAGCTGGTCGAAGACCAGCTCGGACACCGAGGTGAAGATCAGGTAGATCAGCGCGACCGCCAGGTAGAACACGAACGGCTCGCGGGTGTTGCCGGCGGCCTGCGAGCCGCGCGTCATCAGGTCGTGCAGGCCGATGACCGACACGATGGCGGTGCTCTTGATCAGCACCAGCCAGTTGTTGGACAGCCCCGGCAGCGCGTGCCGGAACATCTGCGGGAAGGTGATGCGCCACGCGACCTGCGCGGGACTCATGCCGAAGGCCAGGCCCGCCTCGCGCTGCCCCGGCGGCACCGCCAGGAAGGCGCCGCGGAAGGCTTCGGTCAGGTAGGCGCCGAAGATGAAGGCGATCGTGACCACGCCGGCCACGAAGGGATTGACGTCGATGTACTCCTCATGCCCCATCTGCAGCGCGATCGCGTTCACCGCCACCTGGCCGCCGAAGAAGATCAGCAGCATCAGCACCAGGTCCGGCACGCCGCGGATCAGCGTCGTGTAGACGGTCGCGATGCCCTTGGCGACACGGAACTTCGACAGCTTGGCCATCGCGCCGAGCAGCCCCAGCACCATGGCCAGCGCCATCGAGCTGAGGGCCACGCCCAGGGTCAGTACGGCGCCCTCGAGCAGGCTGGGCAGGTACCCGTGCAGGATCATTCGACGTCCTTCTTCGTTCTCATGGAAAGAGGCCCGGCTGCGCCGGGCCTCGAGGCCTCAGGGCCGGGTCACTTGGCCGAGATGTCGTACTCGAAGTACTTGTCGTTGAGCTTCTTGAACGTGCCGTTGGCCTTGACCGCCGCGATGGCATCGTTGAACTTCTTGCCCAGCGTCTTCTCGTCGGCCTTGCGCATGCCCACGCCGCTGCCCACGCCGAAGTACTTCACGTCGCTGTAGCTCGGGCCCACGAAGGCGAAGCCCTTGCCCGCCGGCGTCTTCAGGAAGCCGACGTCGGCGGCGACCAGGTCGGCCAGCGTCAGGTCCACGCGGCCCGACTTCAGGTCCAGGAAGGCCTGGTCCTGCGTCGCGTAGCGGACGATCTCGCTCTGCTTGAAGGTCTCGGCGGCAAACTTCTCGTGGATGGTCGCGCGCTGCACGCCGATCTTCTTGCCCTTCAGGCCAGCGGGCGAGAAGTCGAACTTGGCGTCGGCCTTGGCGGTGAAGCGGGCCGGGGTGTTGTAGTAGGGGTTGGAGAAGGCGATCACCTTCTTGCGCTCGTCGGTGATGGACACCGAGGCAATGATCGCGTCCACCTTGCGCGCCTGCAGCGCCGGGATCAGACCGTCGAAGTCCTGCTGCACCAGCGTGCACTCGGCCTTCATCTCGGCGCACAGCGCATAGGCCAGGTCGATCTCGAAGCCCTTGAGCTTGCCGTCGGCGCCGACTTCGGAGAACGGGGGGTAGGCGCCTTCGACGCCGATGCGGATCTTCTTCCAGTCAGGGGCCTGGGCGCTGGCGGCGCCGGCGGTGGCCAGCAGGGCGCAGGCGGCCAGGGCGGCGCGCGCGATCAGTTGTCGTCGTTGCATGAAGGCTCCTTGGGTTTGAGCAGGCATCGTGGATTGGACTTCCGGTTCCTGCCTCCTGGCGGTTCGAGCCCGCGTCGGAGGAGGACGGTCCGGAATGGGGGGGATTGTTGCAATGCCGCACGCGTGGCGGCCATCAGGGTTAAGGAGAGTGCAAAAACGTGTGAACGGCCTGGACGGTGGACGCAGGGTCCTCCTCCTGGGGGACATGCCCCAATCCGGGGAACAGCTGCACGCGGCTGTGCTTGATGGCGGCGTGGAAGCGCTCGGCCGCGGCCGGCGGGATCAGGCGGTCGCGGCCGCCCCACAGGATCAGCGTCGGCGCCTGGATGCGCGGCAACAGGGCGGCGTGGCGGCCGGGCTCGCGCTGCGCCAGCCGCTGCGCGAGGGCCTCGCGGTTGCCTTCGCGCAACGTCAGCTCGAAGTAGCGGTCCACCAGCGCGGCCGTGACCTTGGCCGGATCGCCGTAGACCTCGCGCACGCTGCGGTCCACCAGCGGCCGCGGCAGGAACACGCCGGCCAGCCAGTGGAGCACGCGCCACTCGGGCACGCGGAAGCCATCGGGCACGGCGTCGCTGTGCACATCGAGACCGCCGGCATCGACCAGCACGAGCGCCGCGACCTGCTCCGGATGTCGCGCGGCAAACTGCCAGGCCAGCCCGCCGCCCATCGAGTTGCCACCGAGGACCATGCGGCCAATCTGCAACTGCCCCAGGAACGACAACAGGAACGAGTCATAGGCGTCGTCGCTGTAATCGCCTAATGAAGACGGACCAGTGAGGCCGAAGCCCGGCAGATCCAGCGTGACAACGCGCCGCGTCGCGCTCAGCGACTTCACCCATCCCTCCCAGGTGTGCAGACTGGCGGCGGTGCCGTGCAGCAGCACGATGGGAGTGGTGTCGGAGCGCGGCCCTTCGTCGCGGTAATGGACCAGCTGCACCTGGCCGCCAGGCAGCTTCAGCTCCATGAAGTCCGACGGCGGCGGCGCCCAGCGCGCCACCAGGCTCTCCAGCGGCCGGTCCGGCGCGCGGAAGGCCATCGCCAGCAACGCGGTCGCCAGCACGGCGAACCCCAGCAGCTTCATCAGCCGCGCGCCGAAAGTGGGGCGCTCGCTCATTCGACGACGGAGTCGGGCGATGGCGCCAGCTCGGGGTCGACAGCGCGGCGCTCGTCGAAGACGAAACAGGTGCCGTGGTAATGCGCGCCGCCGACTTCCTCGAAATACTTCAGGATGCCGCCCTCGAGCTGGTAGACCTTCGCGTCCAGACCATGCCGGACCGCCTCCTGCTCCAGATAGAGCGCCGCCTTCTCGCAACGGATGCCGCCCGTGCAGTAGCTGACGACCGTCTTGCCGTCGAGCTCGGCTCGATGCGCCTGCACAGCCTCCGGAAACTCGCTGAACTTGGCGATGCGCCAGTCGATCGCACCATCGAAGGCGCCCACATCCACCTCGAACGCATTGCGCGTGTCCAGCGTGACCACCGGACGGCCTTCGTCATCGTGACCCTGGTCCAGCCAGCGCCGCAGCGTCGCAGCCGGCAACGCCGGCGCCCGTGGCGCCCGGTCAGGACGGATCGTCGGATGATTCATCCGGATGATCTCCGGCTTCACCTTCACCAGCAGCTTGCGGAACGGAACCACATCGCTCCAGCTCTCCTTCGGCGCCAACCCGGCAAAGCGCGAGTCGCCCCGCAAAGCCTCCACCCACGCACGCACCGCATCCGCAGAGCCCGCCAGGAACAGGTTGATGCCTTCCTCCGCGATCAGGACCGTGCCCTTCAGACCGAGCGCCTGGGCGCGTTCGTGCAAGACACCTCTCAGCACATCCGGCGCGTCGATCGCGACGAAGAGGTAGCAGGAGATGTTGAGGATCGAAGAAGAATCTGGCAGGACGGCGGTGTTCATGCCGGTGCGGCGAGCGTTCAACCCGCGCAGGATCAGCAAAACGCGCGATTGTAGGAGCGTTGAACAGGCCATCACTTCGGGAGGCCTGGCGCGGGCACTCCACGGTGCAGGGGGCATCGCGTCCGCGAACCCCCAGCACCATTCCGGCCCCACCCGCACTCGCTGACCTTGCCGGCGCCAGGCGCCGGAAAGGCATCGCGATGGCTCCGCCGGTCAGCGGCGAGTCGCGGGAGACTTGGGCTCGTTGAGCTTGACGTCAGGACCCGACGCGGCAGCGGCGGGGGCGGCCGGCGCAGGCTTCGCTCGAACCGGGACCGAGGCGCTGCACAGGTCCGTGTAGCCAGGGCTGTGCACGAACCAGCCGCCACGGTGGCGGCGCGCATTCAGCAACTCCTGCCAGGTCGTGGTGTCGGTGCGCAGCACCTGCAGCGAAGGACGCTGGTCCTGCGGCAGGGCCGACGCGAGCGCCACGCGCTCAATGCCCAGCCGCTGCTCGGGCTTGTCGTAGAAACCCATCGCCGCGCCACCGCGCGGCAGCGAGGACAGGAACTCCATGCCCTTGAGCACCCGGCCCACCACCGTGATGTTCAGGTCCAGCCCGCGCGGCGCGTGACCGATGACCGCATACAGCTCGGCCCCAGTGCTCGAGTCGACCGCATTGCCCCGGCCCGCGCCCACGCTGCCGTAGCAGTGCGCCAGCCAGGCCCGCCCCGTCTTCGGATCGGCGGCGGCCGGGAATCCATCCACCTGGCCGGCGCGCGGCGCCCAGCCATCCACGTCCGGCAGCACCGTCATGGGGACACCCTTGAGCGGGATCGAGAACTCGGCCGGGAGCCGGGCCTTCGCGCCAGCCGGGAAGGGCTTGGCCTTGCCCTTGATGCCAGCCTCCTCGTCGTCGGCATCGGGGTCGCCCCATTGGGTGACGAAGTTGTCCTGCACGCGGACGATCGCCAGACCGTCGTAGTAGCCGCCGCGGGCCAGCGCGCGGATGTTGTCGACATGGGCCGGCGCGAAGCGCGGGGCAAGCTCGATGAAGACCTGACCCTTGGGCAGCGACATGACCAGCAGGTTGTCCGGATCCACGTCGCGCCAATCGGCGGCCGGCGCAGTGGCCAGGATGTCCGCGCTGCTCCGGACCGGCTTCGCGGCCGCCGAGGCCGGCTGGGCGGCGACCCGGGGCGCGGCCTTCTCGGTGGCGGGCCGCGGCGCGGCGGCGGGGGCCGCGGCCGAGGCCGGCAGGGCGCCCGTCAGCGTCAGCGCGGCCAGCAGGGTCAGCGAGGTCGACATCGTCATCCGGGCGCTCCGTGGGAGTGTTCGATGGGAGGCGAGCATAGCCTTCTTACAATCCCGGGATGGCTTTCGTTCACCTCCGCATCCACACCGAGTTTTCAGTCGTCGACGGCACCTTGCGCGTCGACGACGCCGCCAAGGCGGCCGCCAAGGACAAGCAGGTCGCCCTGGGCCTGACGGACCTGGCGAACATGTTCGGCGGAGTGAAGTTCTACAACGCCTGCCGCAAGAACGGCGTCAAGCCGATCCTGGGCTCCGAGGTCTGGCTGGAACCCGACGCCGCGGACAAGCCGCCCAGCCGCGTGCTGCTGCTGGTGCAGAACTACCAGGGCTACCTGAACCTGAGCGAGCTGCTGTCGCGCGCCTGGATCCAGAACGTGCAGCGCAACCAGGCGCTGCTGAAGCTGGAATGGATGCAGGAACTCCACGAGGGCCTGATCTGCCTGGGCGGCATGCAGTTCGGCCCGATGGGCCAGGCGCTGGTGGCCGGCGACGAGGCGCGGGCGCTGGACTGGGCGCGGCGGCTGTCGGCGATCTATCCGGACCGCTTCTACATCGAGCTGCAGCGCGCCGGCCTGCCCGGCCAGGAGGCGCTGCTGCGCCAGCTGGTGCCGCTGGCGGCGAAGGCGAAGCTGCCGGTCGTGGCGACCCATCCGATCCAGTTCCTGGAGGAGGACGACTTCGAGGCCCACGAGGCGCGCGTGTGCGTCGCCGACGGCGACACGCTCGCCAATCCGAAGCGGGTCAAGCGCTTCCTGCCCAGCCAGCATTTCAAAACGCAGGCGGAGATGGAGCAGCTCTTCGCCGATCTGCCCAGCGCGATCGCCAACACGGTGGAGATCGCCCGCCGCTGCAGCCTGTCGCTGGTGCTGGGCAAGCCGCAGCTGCCCAACTTCCCCACGCCGATCCAGGCCGACGGCACGCCGATGCCGATGGAGCAGTACTTCCGCATGCTCTCCTACGAGGGCCTGGAGGACCGGCTGCGGCTGCTGTATCCCGACGAGGCCAAGCGCGAGGCGGCGCGGCCGCGCTACGTGGAGCGGCTGGAGTTCGAGCTCGCGACCATCATCAAGATGGGCTTCCCCGGCTACTTCCTGATCGTGGGTGACTTCATCCGCTGGGCGAAGAACAACGGCTGCCCGGTGGGCCCGGGCCGGGGCTCGGGCGCGGGCTCGCTGGTGGCCTACGTGCTGCTGATCACCGACCTGGACCCGCTGCAGTACAACCTGCTGTTCGAGCGCTTCCTGAACCCGGAGCGGGTGTCGATGCCCGACTTCGACATCGACTTCTGCCAGGGCAACCGCGACCGCGTCATCGAGTACGTGAAGGACAAGTACGGCCGCCCGGCGGTGAGCCAGATCGCGACCTTCGGCACGATGGCGGCCAAGGGCGCGCTGCGCGACATCGGCCGGGTGCTTGGCATGGGCTTCGGCCATGTGGACTCGATCGCCAAGCTGGTCCCGGCCCCGCCCGGCAAGACGGTGACGCTGGCCAAGCTGCCGCCCGATTTCGATCCGGACAAGGCCAAGATGGTCTACGCGCGGCACGAGTCGCCCGAGATCGAGGAACGCGAGGCGCAGGACGAGGAAGTCGCCGGCCTGCTGGAGATGGCGGCGCGCGTGGAGGGCACGGTGCGCTCGATCGGCATGCACGCCGGTGGCGTGCTGATCGCGCCGGGCAAGATCACGGACTTCTGCCCGCAGTACCAGCAGCCGGGCTCGACCTCGGCGGTGAGCCAGTACGACAAGGACGACGTCGAGGCCATCGGCCTGGTCAAGTTCGACTTCCTGGGCCTGGCGACGCTGACCATCCTGGAGCTGGCCAAGGAGTTCATCGTCGCGCGCTATCCGGACCAGGCGAACTTCGCGTTCGAGACCATTCCGCTGGACGACAAGCGGACCTACAAGCTGTTCTCGGATGGTTTGACGGAGTCGGTGTTCCAGTTCGAATCGAGCGGCATGCAGCGCATGCTCAAGGACGCCAAGCCCTCGCGCCTGGAGGATCTGATCGCGCTGAACGCGCTGTACCGGCCGGGCCCGATGGACCTGATCCCGAGCTTCGTCGCGCGCAAGCACGGCAAGGAGGTGGTCGAGTACCCGCATCCGCTGGTGGAGCCGGTGCTGTCCGAGACCTACGGGATCATGGTCTACCAGGAGCAGGTGATGCAGA
>Ga0099823_1001518_pt1 | contig 19409 bp, 7 predicted proteins | sample CowpearedBW_FD_76831 | JGI IMG/M metagenome (GOLD analysis project Ga0099823, IMG submission 76831) | Root nodule microbial communities of legume samples collected from California, USA - Cow pea red BW | ecosystem: Host-associated > Plants > Roots > Nodule | place: USA: California | collected...
AAATATTATTATTGGTATCATTATTATTTTTATTATTATTATTACTATTCATAATGGTGTTATTATTATAAGTGTTTTTTTTTTAATTATAAAAAATATTGTTATACTAAATACTTTTGCTAAATAGAGTTTTAATCTTTTAAAAATTTTAAAATTTAAAATTTATATTAATATCATTATTAGTATTTTAAATGGTTAAATAAATATAATAACAATTATATTATTATTCTAAAAAAAATAAAAATAAAAAACAAAAAATAAATGTTCGCACGGATCATAGACTATTATAATTATTTTGTAAAATCAATTACCTATATTATATTGAGATATCAACTCTATTTATTATATTTAAATCTAAAATTATTATTGCATTACTTAGATTTATTATTTCATTACTTTAATAACAACATTTACAACAATATAAATTAATTTTTATAATATTTCATTACATAATATTTTCACTATTTTATTATTTTAATATACAAAATAAAACAAAATACGCCGGGTCAATATACTAGTTTAAATTAAAAAATGATTAAAATATTAACACTGATAATTGAATGTGTTATTTTTTATCAATTAATTTTAAAATACAATCTAAAAAATAATAATGAGTAACATTACAAAAAATTAAACAATAAAAGTCCAAATGAAAAATATAATTATTTTAACTATTTAATAGTTTAAATAATTGAATAAAAACTAAATTAAAAATATCTAAGTTCATGAGATAAAAATTTAATTAAGTCTATTTAAAAATATGATTTTTATAATAAATATTTTCTTATAAAATTTGTAAATTATGTGAGGCTTGATAGATATAGTCATTAGAATTGATTTATATATATTCACGAACGTCATGTACCTGCTTCACCTGGATCTACTATTCATCATGATTGTCTGGAATTTAAACTATTTTAACCCAAATTTCATAACCAATTAACAAGAAATAAAATATTCGCAATATTGAGTAGGTAAAATACGCTCATCAAAGAACAAGAGGCAACAACAATACAATGCCTCAAAGAGTTATCGCACACTGAAAAGTGTACATTTTTTTATATAAATACATCATGTTATCACATACATTCTGACCACAACAAATAATCCATAAATAAAAACAAACTTTTATCAACCAGGCAAATCTTATTCCTATCACAACCCAAGCCAATCTCAACCGCAAAACCACATCACTGTCTTCAAGGATGAACAAAGAACAAAGCCCTGACCGCTTCCGATCATATGCACCCACTATATATGCACGGTATATATCAATGGAGAAAAGAGTGATTTCCCTTTTTCGAGATTCTCGAAACTACATTCACATCTTCTTATTATGATCACATCCTTTCTTCCATTTAGCTATGGATCTGATTTTGTATTCACATCCCTTCTTCCATTGAGCTTAGGCTTATCCCTACTAGACTTGTGTGTGCTTAGCGTCCCTTTCACGTTAGTAGTACTAATCGGGTGTTTGACTATTTGAGATCCTGCACCACCCCCTGCTTAGCATAGATAACAAATAATATTTATTAAAGACTGGTTCTATACTAACATAATCCAGACAACTGGATTCTCAGATTCCTTACTGGGCTTTCGACAACACTCAAATCTTAGAAATAAAGATTATTGCATAAAACTTCTAATCAAAATTGCAAATTAATTTCATAGGGGGTTTACGAAACATCAGAGAAGTTATTCCAGAGACTAACATTTTAGAATGAATAATTCAAACCATGGTGAATACAGCGGAAGGGGTTTCTATCAGTGCTGGCCAAAATTTATTTGCAAATTAAGAAATGCTAAAGTTTAGGAAAACTTCTCTACAACATTGCCATAAGGATCAACTTGACATGAAGTTATTTAGAAACCTTCTTTTAAGCCTCAACATAACTCTCCAAGTGATTGGTCATCTTTACTTGCGTAAAACCCTTAATGAAAAAAACTCGTAAAAAATAACATTGCTCTTGCAACTGTCATGCATGTTATCAATTTAATTTTAAGGCTTAGGGTCCTCTACAATAATGGCCAACCTCTCTAAATGAGTGAATGCACTTGGGTACACTTAAATTTAGTTGTCAATCTCAAACTCAAACTAGCTAAATTTAGTTCACTTAACAATTGTTCTAACCTCGTGATGCAGGTGTCAGACCCCCAGTGTACAAAAAGCAATAAAATTAACATAAATAGAATACTCACCATTGTTAGGCAGAGATAATCGTTTTTTCGCCTGCTTATCTACCTGGGATGTTCTCTCCTTTGGATTACTGTGAGATCTTGACCCAATTCTAAGTTTTGAGTTCACTTCTTCAGCAGCATTTTCAACATTACCCTTAGGAGTTAGCTTAACGGATTGTGTTTTTGATGATTCTAGCAAACCAGCAGACTTACTAGGTGAAGAATCACACTCATCAGAAATAGTGGGACCAGTTCCATGATTTGCTGGTTTTGGATGTGTGTTTGATGAGAATGGTTTCTTGTTAGCAGAGCTCAACTGAGGTGTGGTTCCACTTTTACCATCCTTAGCTTCATTTTCATGCACAGTTACCCCATCCTTCACATTAATGTCAACAAAGCGGTTCTCCCAAGGCCGGACAGCCATCCATCTTTCTAACCAATTCCAACCCCAGCTACTTTTGTCTGGTTCAAATCCAGAGGAAACTGGCTGTTGTCTTGATCCTGCCTGCCACTGCCAAGGGGAAAATTTGAAAAATCTTACACCAAGCCTGTGGACCAAAACGATGTATCAAAGGAAAATGGGAACTATAACCAACGAAAAACCACGGATCATGTGATTAAGGAAATCGTTGGACAAAAATTCTGACTTTGTTCTACTTTCACTACCATATGATATTACTATGTTAGTATGTTACACTATCAATGTCAATAATTAATAGCGACAAAACTAAGTGGCTTGATTGAATAATGTTTGAATTGGTCTAGTATTTTTTTTTTCTTTTTGGGAAAAAACAATTCCAAAGCTGTTACTACTCTTCTCTATGATTCTATATACAAACTTGTGTCAAAGGTGGACCGTTCAAAATATCTGATTGAGATGGAGTTCACAATAATAGAGTAGGATGTAGAAATTGACTTCTGATGATGTCTCCTGATGGAGAATAGCTAGAAGGGAAAACGACACCCTCCTGTGAATTACTGAAATTACAAATTTCGTATATTTCTTATCATGCAGTTTGCAGAAAAAAAAACTAATATATAATATTGACTACAGACATAATTAAAAAACATGCTATTGTAAATTCACCTGATGAGATAGAGCATATGCCATGGCTCTCTCACGTTTTGCTGCAGCCTCCTGTCTCTTCAATATCTTAGCCTGAATATCTTCAACAGATCCTACACTATCACACCATCCTTCCTATATGTAAATTTTTAAAAAGTTGAGTTATTAATCACCATTAGTAAATCACAATGTCCCTCAAACAGAAAAATTTGATAAGAAACTGCAATTTAATCACATTATATACGATACAACATGTATCAGAAGTGCAGCAGAAAAACAAGGAAATAATATTGAAAGAAGAATGGAAAATGGACGAGAGGAATGCCCTCTTGTTTACTGTTTCGAAAATACACTCTCCAGTCTCCACTTCATATCTTCTGTGGATTATTAATTTTTTACCCTTTTCCAAGTCCTATTTTTTCGTATCCTGATAAACCCATCAGAAACGTCTCAAAGAAATTAAACCGGCCTACTACATTTAACTGTTATAGGCACGTAGTTTGTACCAGTCTTAATTTAATATCCTGCTTAAGTAAAGTATGAGCCTTGTGATAATTATTGCGAATAAATTGGTAAATAAGAAACAGGAAATCATGTAGTCACAGTAAAATGGAATGACAGGTTGCTCCGAAAATACCAATGAATTGATAGATCCAAAAAGCTACATTGACCATAAATTTATTGCACTTAGATCCAAGTGATAAGTAGCAAGGAGGAAAATCAAAAAGCCATCTCAAATTTATGCCTAATTTCTTAATACCCATCCCTCAGGAAAATGGATAACAATAAAATATTAGTGAAAAATGTGAAGAACTGCACAACTAAAAAAGGGTAATGACAATTTCAGAACAATACTCCTTAGTCCTTACTTCTATTTCTCGAACTCGAGCTTCATTTGCAAGGTTTTGCTGAAGTTTCTGTTGTGATGCTTGAGTTTCCAAAGCCATGCAAACACGCCTTGCCCGAACACGAGCTTGAACCCTCACCAAAGCTTGCATACAACGGAGTGTTATTGCTGCTTGTTTTCTCACTGCATGGCCTCTTACTAGGGCCTGAAGCCTTACCACACCTTTCAAGGCTCGTAATGCTCTTCTGGCCTGATACATAAAACATAATTTTCCAGGTAGGTCAAAGCTGTTGCCATGTTGACTACAAAACTGCTGAATTTTTATTTTTAACAACTCTCAACAAATACAATAGTAAATAAAAAAAAAAAGCTAATAAAAAAAATCCAAAGTGCATCTCAAAGAAAGATCAATTAAATTCCAGAAACAACGACACCTAGTGTTAGACAAGTCACTTTTGTCAATCATAACAATATCTGATTCTTCTACGCCAAAATAATTTTAGAGAAAAACATAGATTCCTGAATTGGGGGATGGGCACAACTAAACAGCATCACATAAACACTGCCCTAAAGTCACATTGAAAAATATAATAACAATTTCAGTTTATATGATTTCTTCTAATTAAAGTTTCATTCCAAGTGATGTAAATTAAGACAAATTTAATATGAAATTTACCAAAAATCCTCGAAATGCTGTTTGAATGTGTATTGCCGCCCGTTCCTCCCTCATCTGTTGATCATGTGCAGCATCAGGTGCTTGTTGGGAAGAAGAAGACGAATAATGGGCATCAAGGTTTGCACGGACATTATCATCTCCAATAGGTGGAGTAGCTTCACAATCCAATTCGTTTGAAAGTTTACCATTATCAAATTCAACAGCTTGCCTTCGTTGATGATGTAACTTGCCAACCTTCTAACAGTTGAAAAGTTAAAAAATACACAGTTATTTAACAGTATATAATGAGTAATATTTTATTATACAGGAATGGAACCAGTAATTGAGGCCTTGGGTGGCTCTTTCAGATTTCATCTTAAATCTTATTGACATTATGTTGCCCTATAGGTATTTAAATCGCGCCCCAGTAATTGAGGCAAGTCATGTGAGACTTTCCAACAAATCTCTCACATGCTAAGGCATTAACACTGGCTTGCCATCAGGTTTGGAGGATGACATATCTCCTCTAAAAACCAATTGGTATAAAGTGAAATTACGCTACAGGTATTTAAACTGCGCCCTAGTTACTGACACAGGCAATGCAAGACGTTCCAATAACTCTCTTACGTGACAGCAATAATATTGCCTTGCAATCAGATTTGGGAGATGCAGTATTCCCCCTCATCTCTAGTGAACCTGATTTTAAATTTTACAAAACTCAGTTTGTATAGTTTCCAAGAGGAATATTCCTTGAGCACATACTAATATTGAAAATATCACGAACAAAACTAGTTAATCAAGGTGAACCATGCTCTGATGAAGAATCAAAATCAACTATACTAAACACCCTCTGAGAATAACACTCACAAACACAAAAACAACACTTTCCCACTTAAGATGGAACCCAAGCAACAAAACTCTGGCTTTTCTTGTGGTAGCGTGGATCCAAAAAACTACATGGTGATACAGAACCTCAGTTAAAAGCTCCACATCTGATGGTTATTTTCGCCACCAGAATATGGAAAGGAATACTAAAACCCAGGAATACGAGTATGAAATGTTGAGAGAAAAACTTACATTTCCGTCCTTCTGAGAAGACTCTGGCTTTTCTGATTTCTTTAGACCAATCAATGCTCTAATCCATTTCCCTGATACACCCATTGCCAGTGCAAGTTTATCTCAATCTAGCACAAATCTGGAACACAAATATATGGCAAAGTCAATGCAAAAGTAGTTGAGTATTCACAATCTTAACTGGCCTATGAGCTATGGAAACAAAAAGGTAAAGACCAGCACAATGCATCAAAGTGAGCAAGCTTAACATACAAAATTTATTTAAAAATGGCAACTAATTCAAATATGTCACAGTAATATGCCTTCTCATGACTTTTATAGTCTATATTGGTTATTATGATTGGTCCAATTTCTAAGTTCATTTTCAAAATACTAGTACTTCACTGAATTGGTTATATTACATCTATAGGAAAGGAGTTTTCACTTCTAAGCAAACATAAGCAGTGGGGAAGTGAAGCCAGGAAAAAAGGATCTCGAAATCTGCCGCAACAGATTACGTGATGAAAATGCACCTTTTGAAATTACCAGTGTTTACTCGTTTATTTCTATTTTGGATTCATGACTAATACTACTTGATCAAGACATTGACCTCGTATAAATCCAAGACCATTTATAGAATGAAAAATGGTATTACATGGAATAGCTCCGTTGAAAAAGCAACATTTGATGTCATGGATGATCAGCCATAAACGGCAAATCTGAATAAAGGCCGGCCTACCAACTACAAAGCTTTGTTTTTTTCGTTGTCATATGAAGGCCCGGATAGCCAAGTGATATTAAGAAATGCAGCTTGTACCAGACTACAACGTTAGGTTTGTGTGTGCATGCTAAATTTCACTAAAAAGTGTGCTTAAATAACGCGTTAATCCGAGTGGCGAAGTCTGTGATAGTGTTTTAAACACATACACAGAGAGAAAAGTAAATAGAATTGCTTAACAACTTGCCGAAAATGTCTTTTCAACTAATGGGGAAGATGAAAGCACTTTCGAAGCATGAACTAGTGCACTAAACCTGAAGTAAAAACGACCACGAAAATTGAAAACGACAGATACTACAAAGATCGATATTCTATGGCAAACAGAGAAAATTAGATGAGCAATGATAACAAAGGACCTTGATAATTGCCCTGGATTAAAGTTTACTTGGTTGCTTGAAGAATGAATTTCGTGAGACATAAATAAATGCGAGATAGATTTGGTAACTTGGCAACAATTCGATTTAATGGCATTAAAACCTAGAATTCCAAACAAGAAAAACTCAGATCCAGAGATAGAAGCTTTGCAACACAATTCACCTAAAGTCAAGCAAGAGAGATTATCACAGAGATAAAATTCACCATCAGACCAAGAATGTGGCGAACCGTCACTGAGTCAAATGCCGAGTTCTCGTTCACACAAACTCGGTGCCTACTCAGAAGAGTTCCATGTGAAGCTCGTTCTCTATCACTCCGCAGTTATGTTCAATAGAAAATAATAATAATAAAAAGCAAAGAAGTAGATAACGAAGGTAAAACAAACGAAGAAAAAAAAAATTGTGTGCTAGAGGGAAATGCACGGTGAATGAATGTAGAATGTAATAATTATGATAATTCTAATAACAAGTAAAGAAAATGTTGGATAGTATATGCTATAATATTTTAATGATATTAAATGATAACTAATAAAGGTTTTAAAAGCAGATGGGAGGGAGCACGAGTATAGAATTCGGATTTAGTAGAATAAGTGTAGTCTAATGTGCACAGGGACGATAGCAGTACACAAAACGACGACGTCTAGCTGTCAATGGAGTGATTCACGGGAGTGTGAATGCATTATTCTTGCCTTATGTATCTTAGAGTAATTTTGTGTGGTTAATCAATAATCAATCATCGTATTATTGAGATAATGCAAATGATTGTATTTTATAGAAGTTTATACTCTGTTTGAAGATATAATTGGATTGAGAACTAATGCCAGTCTCATCTTACATATAGATAAGAAAATAGAGCAGGGTAATATTTCATAAATTTATTATCTTAATATTAAGTTAAAACTAGTCAATTATTTGTGTGGTCGAGCTCGATTCACGTGTGGTTGAGTTCCGGTGTATTGCATTTCTTTATATCACACATTAAAAAATATAAACTCATCGTCATCGTCACGTAAACTAGTTTTCTTTTAGGAATATTATATATTTATTAAGTCAAAATAGACATTTTTACATCATATCCATTATCTAATTAATATCATTCCAAAATATAAATATTTCAACTTATTTTACTCTCCTAAAACTTGCTTAATTGATTTAAAGACTGTGCATATATCATATTATCTTCATTCACGTAAGGTAAGGAGTGAAGTTAAACTCATGGTATATTAATTTTAATAAACTTTCGTGTATTTTGTTCATATTTTATTTATTTTAAGGTACATATCGTTTTACTTTTTCAATATACTTATGTTGTTTATTTGTACACTTGTCCTTGTAATTTAATTATATTTATTATAATTGTGTTATTTAATTTATAATAATTCTATTTATCATCAAACTTCCCCAAATATATTTTGTGTGAATACAGTATATTACTCTTTGCTTAATTTTGTGAACTTTTTAAAGTTTCATAATTTTTTGAACATTGAAAGTTTTATCATAAAAATTTAAAGAAAAAAAAAATGAGTTTGTCCGCAGGCCCACGGGCCCGCAGTTATGTGGGTCGAGTCAAACATTTAAACCCACAATTAAAATGCAGGGCGGGACGGATCGACCCGCATTGTGCATGCCAAATGTGGGTCAGGTCGGCCTGCATAGCCACCCCTATTAGTTAATCAACTTGACTATAAATACGTACTTTCATTCATTCTTCGTGCCATGTCTCATCACTTTTAGTTCAAAATTAATCCCATATAAAATTAATTGACCCAATTGATATATTTTAAAGGATCAAAGCCAAACAATCACACAAAACATCAAATATAACAAAATTAACAATACACTCAAATTAACATCAACATTCAACACAAACAATATAGAATCTACTAAAACAAAGGAAATAAAATCATTTAACGCAAAACATCAATGAAATAAAACAAGCTAATTTCTCTTACATGGACTTAAGTTTTTATCTCGACTAAGTTCAACAGAATATATCTCACATGTGTGTGTGTAGGTCGAAGGCACCTCGACATGCATTAAGAGACTAAAGACACGTAAATCACTATTATAGTACGAATTCACTTAAGCAAAAGGACAAATCACAAAGTGAGTAAGGACATGTAAAGACATTAGAAAACCTAAAGACAAGTTAATTTTGCGAACCTTAGGTCCAACAAGTAGGACCCATCCAAGTAGTATAAATAATATTATTCACGAGGTAAGTCAATGATCTCATTTAATCTTGATGTTATTGTTAGTAACCAACTTAACTAACTTGAACGTATGAGTGTTTTTGCAAGCTCCCCAATGAGGTCACACCATCCTCATCGAAATAGAACATCTCGATCAGAGTAGTAAAAAGACTAATGATTTGAAGGATTAGAGGAAGAGTGAATACATCTCATCCCAACAGGAACATCACACATGATACTTTACATGTACAAAAAAAAAAAAACTCAACAATTATCTGAATACATCCTAATGACACATACAAAGAGAGATTCATCTTGAACCATTTTTAGTCACATGTGACCATGTAGCATCGTACGCATGCAATATTTTAAAAAATGATTTAAAAAAGAAGATAAACTTACTTGCATGAAAATTCAGATTGGCTAGGGTGATAGTATTTTTCTTTAAAACTCTTATGATGCACTCCGATATTTAAACAAAATGAATAGATGAGTTAGAAGAAAAGCACAAAGAAAGAAGAAAAAAATATTTTTCTAGACAAATAGAAACTTTTATAAAATATAATTCAATTAATTAAATATTTTATTTATAATTCAAATTTTTAATAACAAAATAATGGAAATTTTTTTATAAAGTATGTGGCATCCCATTTTTAATAGAATTTTTCTAATAAATGATGCATCATATAATTATAATATAAAAAGAGCATGCGACAATAAGTATAAAGGTATCAACCATTACAGCCATGAATAATATACGGGAAGAAAAAGTCAAAGGCACAATACAATGTCATGAACAGAATCTAAACATGAAACAGTTTGACAAAAGGTTGCTCACAAAGCAATTGAATTTCAATTAAAGAAAGTTTCTTCAAAATAGGCTCAGTAGTGAGCCAAATCCAACGCACAACTAAAATACATTACAACATCTTCATCTGCATGGTAACTACTACGGGTTTCCACATTTGCTCACACAAAAAAATTGGTGATCATTGCAAAAAGGGAAAAGCGATGCAAAAAACACAACACATGAAGAAAGGGTAAGCTAGAGATAAAAAGATATTTTATCATATAAGTGAGCAGGCCATTCCTTAAACAAATTATAAACACATAAATAAGTAAGCATACAAGGCATGCGATGGCAAACAATGCAAGACCTCTGACTCAATTATCTGGATTATGCGCTTTATATAGAATTCTAAGGAAGTATGCACCTACATTGATTTTTAAACTCTGCAAAGTCTAGCCATAAGGGATTATCACCAAATCAATTACAAGGTTAATCCCAATATGTTTCAGGCTCAAACTCCTCCCAAGACTAGGATCTCTTGCAACTCTCACCACATAATCACTCTACTATACATGAGTGTGAGTGATTATTAGAGTTCAAAATACCTTCCTTATCTAGACATCTCCTATCTCAAGGCATACACTAACCATACCATCACCAATTATTTTCCTTTGAAACTCTTTTACCATTAACATTTCACATGTTATCTCAGAATAATTATCATCTCAAGCTAAACATATCAAGTACAGGTCAAAAAATGTCACATCATTCATGCATAGCTTCATAAATCATATTTCTAACATTAACTCAATCAATCATAAATTAAAGTAAATAATTAAAATTTTACAACAATTATCGCTTAAGCAAGACTAATATCGCTTAAGCTATAAATTCTCGCTTAAGCTAGATTGGTCTCGAATAAGCTACACTAATCTCGCTTAAGCTAAAATTCGAATAGAGAGCAAAGTTAAATTCTGCTATTCTCGCTTAAGCTAGACTGATCTCGCTTAAGCTATAAATTCTCACTTAACTCAAACTTATCTTAAGCCAAAAATTATCGCTTAAGCTAGAATAACAAATTTTTACTAGTTTTAGCATGCAAAAACCAAAAATCTCAAACAACAAAACTAACAAAAAACACAACCACAAACATCAAACAAGCATTTTAAGCACGATTCAAAACCAAAAATATGCAAGACACCTCAAAAAGTTTTAAAGCCCTAGATTCCCTTACCTTAACAGATGTTAAACCAGCTAAAACCAATACCAAACAAAAAAGCAAAACCGCACGTCTACAGCTTAAGGAGTTGGAAACAAGAACACATAAGACATAATCAGTTCCTTGACCAAAAATCGCACTAGGCCAAGACTGGAACCGAAAAGAAAAGAAATAGAGAAGGGTTTTGAGTTCGACTTACGTAGAGGGACAAACTGTTCAGCTAGTTCGAAAGAGGATCTTGCTCAAGCCTTAACTCAACTTCTGAAAGGAGAAAATAAGTGGTGAGATATTTCAGTTTTGGGAGACAGAATAAGAGTTAGTGGCTGGAAAGGGGTTTTGAAGGCCCCTAATGAACTGACTATGGCCCCTTACCCACTAAAGTTGAATCCATTTACTTGAAACACAACAAAAAATTGAACTTACAAAGTTTACTTTTACATTGTTCATGATTATGTTATCTATTAAAAAATAAATTAAAAATGTAAACTGAACATGAAAAATTATTTCCCCAACTTCAAATTATTATAAAAATAACTTTTTTTAATGTTAATCACCCCTCTAAGACTCTTTTGGTGGAGAGAACAAATTTATATACCCAAAAATCATATTTATTTTAAAAATGTATTTCTAAGAATATTCACCTACGATTACTAATTTGTGACATCCCATTTAATATAGAATAAATCTACTAAATAAAAGTCGCATAATTATAGTAAAAGTAGAGCACGAGACATATAGTATAAAGGATTTTACAGTCATCCAAATATACTGAAAAAAAAAAGCAAAGGCACTACACAATGCCATGAACAAGAACACTAAGTGCAACAGTTCTTGCAAAAAGACTGCTTTTAGAGCAAGAGATTACAAAGGCATTAGTGCCTTAAGGCTGCTCAAGAGAGCCATAACTAACATTTTCAAACTAGACAACAACATCACCACCATCAGATCTATCTCCAGGAATTCCTTCATCTGCTTACACCAATAAAGGTGATCACTAAGCAAAGAACAAACACAAAGGAAAGGGTAAACTAATGTAAAAATATATTTTTTATCATGTTATTGAGCAAATAAAAGTTAAATCAGGTCACAATCATATAAAGCAGTAGACACCCAATTCATGCGATAATAAACAACAATATGATTCTAAGACTCAATTTATCCGGATATATATAAGAAGATCGAATTCACTGGATGCTTGCACTTATGATGACCTCTACTACTCTGCAGAGCAATTGTCAATGGGTTTTACCTTACCACGCACAAGATTAGCCTTCAATCATCTAAGGTCATTATCCTGCCAAAGATTAGGACATCCTGCTACTCTCATCACTTGAATCAGTTTGCTATACCTGAGACTAATTGATTATTTAGAGTTTCGGGATGCAATCCTTACTTGAATCCTTATCTAATTATATACACGACAACACCACCATGAAATCTCACCAATAGATTCATGGAATTATGTATATCTCATGCCACATTCATGTTTCTCATACCATATTCCACATGTTATCTCATAACATCTAGGGCGAGCCTCTACTATTCTCGCCTAGGCAAGACATGCTCGCTTGGGCGAAAATACCAATTCTCTTCCACTGTTCACGCATGCAGGACAATCTAGAAGCACAACCAAGATATTTCCACACAATCAACAATAACATCCAAGCTTGAGGAACATGAATCAGGCCAAACACATGCAACATACTTTAAAAATGAGAAAACACCCTAACTTTCCTTACCTGGACAATGCTAGCAAACGAAGGCAAACACCTAACAGATGAGCACCACAACTCCAGGAATCGATTAGTAAGCTGAAACGGGAATACCAAAACAAAACAGGAGTATGAGGATGAACCCTAGACCAAACCAACGCACCTGAACTGGAAAGAGGAAGAAAAGACACGAAAGTTTAGGGCTCAACTTACTTGGAGGCAGAATGAGCTTAGCTAGCTCGTAGAAGAACGTGATTGAAATCCTAACAGAGCTCCTACTTCATAATAAAGAGGGAGAATAGGAACAATTTTTGGAAATGAGACCAAATGAGAGTGAGATGTTGAGTGTGGGGTTCTAGAAGCTCCCTTATGGACTGACTTAGACCTTAAACTCATAGTCTGGCACATCCCATAAACAAAAAAGAAAAAGGGAGTTTACATAATTCGTCACCATATTAAAATGACAACAAAAATAATGATATTAAAATGACTTAATAAAAATAATGATATGTTATTTTCTTCATAATAATATTTTATTCAATAAATTCAATTTCCAATCTTCCGGAGGCTGTTTTGGTAGAAGATTTAGCCAAAAAGAATGTATCATAAAAAACTCCAATTCTTAAAAATGTTATTTTCTAAAAAGTTAATCAAACCTGAGAATCATATTTCCAACATTAACGGCCTGTTCTTTGTAGGGAGTTGCATTGTTTCAATGAATTTGGGAGCGCGAAATTGGTTTTCAAACGTGTTTGATTTCAGTGATTTGAAGCGATATGGGAGTGCAAATTTGAGGGATGGATGTATTATTTCATCCACGATAGAAAGGAGAGATAAACGAGTATAATGAGAGTCTTTACCAAATTGCCCTTGTGTGCATGGAGGGGGAAGAAGATGAAGTGGTTTGGGGTGTGGTGGTGGTCGTGAGAGGTGTTGCGGTGGTGCCATGAGAGGTGTTGCAGGGCTGTGTTTGGGGATGGTACCGGAGTTGTGTGTTAAAGCTGGGATGGCACCGGTGTTGTGTTGTGTGAGATAGAGGGGATGACACCGATTACGTAACTGGTGCCTTGTTTTCAAAGGAGCGACATCGGTTACCACACCGCTGTCATGGTTTTTTTTTCATTCAGTTGCGTGTTGCGTGTTTTTCATTCATTTTTTTTTTCAGTTTTCAAAAAAATAATTTATTTTTTATGACTAAAAATTACTAATTTAGAAATTATTTCAAGAACATCAATTCAAAAATTCATCCCTTTTTACACAAGGGTATTATGGTAACTTCATAAATATATCTATTTTAACAATTAATTTTATCTATCACATCAATCAAATCTTTCACTAACTTTCATAAAATTTATCTTCAAATCCACTCATTTTACCCTCTAAATTCACTCAAAAAAACACAAATATCCATTCACCCAAATCTACACAAATCCATCTTCACTTTTTTCCATATCCATCGTTACAAAGGAACACGCCCTAAGATTTCAAAAATCCAAAAAATTTCCGTTTACCAAACACACGAAAAATTTATTTTTCCAAACAAATCAAAATTAAGGACCGCATTTTTTCAATGATAATGACATTGGTCTTATTAAGGAATGGGACCAAGCGGTTAGTGGGGGCACTCGTGGAATATACTAAAGAAGTCAAGTCTGGCGCCAGGAGGTGGCAAATGATTTAATAATAAAAGTAATTAAAATAAATAAAATAAAAGGTAAAAAAAACCTTCGCTTTTCGCTAAAGAAGGATCTAGAAGAAAAACCAAGATCCGTCAAAGCTTCAGATGGATCCAACGGTCCACAATTACTCACAAAAACTTGGCGAATAAAAATTCTAGACCCTTCTGCAACCTAAGAATATTTGAGGTTGGATCGTGGCCATTTAACCAATCAAGTACGGATACTATAAACACGCGAGACGAGGAATTAGTGAATAACATTTGCTCGGAGCGCTTATTTCTTCTTCCCTTGCATTCCTTGGAGATCTAGTGCAGCCACAACACGCGGATCTCGGTGAAAATTAGGGTTAGGGATTCGGAGGTAGAAGAACAAGATGTTTGGGAGAGCGCCCAAGAAAAGCGACAGCACTAGGTACTATGAAATCCTTGGCGTCGCCAAGAACGCGTCGCAGGAGGATTTGAAAAAGGCTTATAAGAAAGCCGCCATAAAAAATCACCCTGACAAAGGCGGTGATCCCGAGAAGGTAACCGCTGTCGATGTTTCTGATATGTATTTGTTTTGATTATTCCGGATGACGATCTGAATGGTTATTGATTGATTAATTGGTTACGGAATCAATGATTTGTTATGTGATATGTGGTTACGAGTTTTCCTGATTAGTAATTTAGGGTTAGGGGAATTAGAGGGATGCATGAGAGTTAGAGAAAATGTGTTTGGATTGTAATTGGATGGTGTTGTTTGGTATTTCGTGATGTTGTGGTGATGAATTTTTGTACTTATTTTGTGTAGTTCAAGGAGCTTGCTCAAGCCTATGAGGTTCTGAGTGACCCTGAGAAACGTGAGATTTACGATACTTACGGTGAAGATGCTCTTAAGGAGGGAATGGGTGGCGGCGGCGGTGGCCACGATCCGTTTGATATCTTCAGTTCGTTCTTTGGTGGAAATCCGTTTGCTGGGGGTATGGTTTGTTTCTTTGTTTATTGTTGGAAGGGATTTCCTTCACTTGATAGTTTTGTGAAGAGTCTTAAGTGGAGTTTTTGATTGTGGAGTGTGAACAGGTGGTAGCGGTAGAGGAAGGAGGCAGAGACGGGGAGAAGATGTGGTTCACCCTCTGAAGGTCTCTCTGGAGGATCTTTATCTTGGAACGTCTAAGAAACTCTCTCTTTCACGAAACGTGTTGTGTTCAAAATGCAATGGGTACGTGTTGTGCTTTTAGGTTTTGCAGGGCGTGTTTATAGTTTCTTTGTCTGCCTTTGGGTAATAGGTTTCTAATTGGTTGCAGGAAGGGATCGAAGTCTGGGGCTTCAATGACTTGTGCTGGTTGCCAGGGTACTGGTATGAAGTTGTCGATCAGGCACCTTGGTCCTTCTATGATTCAGCAAATGCAACATCCTTGCAATGAGTGTAAGGGCACCGGAGAGACCATCAGTGACAGAGACCGATGCACTCAATGCAAGGGAGAGAAGGTTGTTCAGGAGAAGAAAGTACTTGAAGTAGTTGTGGAGAAAGGGATGCAGAATGGACAGAAGATTACATTCCCTGGGGAAGCTGATGAAGCAGTATGTATAGCTATTGAGTATAAAATTTTGTATACATAATTATGGGGCTTAGACTGACATTGAGCTTTTTGTTTTGTAGCCTGATACAATCACTGGGGATATTGTATTTGTCCTGCAACAGAAGGAACATCCAAAGTTCAAAAGAAAGGCTGAAGACCTTTTTGTCGAACATACTTTGTCTCTCACTGAGGCTCTATGTGGTTTCCAGTTTGTGTTGGCTCACTTGGATGGTCGACAACTCCTTATCAAATCAAACCCTGGGGAGGTTGTCAAGCCTGGTATGCAAATTGTTTGTGTCTTAGTTGTACTTGATAGTTGAAACATTGATGTTTTTGACATGGAACAAATTATTTCTTGCATGCAGATTCATACAAAGCTATAAACGATGAGGGAATGCCAATGTACCAGAGGCCGTTCATGAAGGGGAGACTATACATTCATTTCACTGTGGAATTTCCTGATTCTCTGAGCCTTGATCAGGTGAAGGCCATAGAGGCTGTTTTGCCAGCAAAGACTTCATCACAAAAGTTGACAGACATGGAGCTGGATGAGTGTGAAGAGACTACACTTCATGATGTGAACATGGAGGAAGAATCAAGGAGGAGGCAACAAAGTTCGCAGGAGGCGTACGAGGAGGATGAGGACATCCATGGTGGTGCTCAGAGAGTACAATGCGCTCAGCAGTAATGAATGGACCATAGGGGCAGATCGGAGGAGTAGTGTTGATGATCTTGATATCATTTTTAAACATAATTTGTGTTTGATCAATCGATTTTGACAACCAAACACCTTACCATTTATTCTTCGACAAATTATTTTACAGAAGCCATCTAAATACAATATATTTTTTTTCTACTCTGCCTACTACTGTCTCTTCCATTCTTTTCATTTATCGCTATGCAAGAAACTCTTTTCTTTTTTTTTGTTTTGTGATGCTTTTAAATTTTCATATGCCTATTGCATTAGATATTATTATATTTTAAGATTACAAACAATATGAATTATCTATTTCACATACATAAACAACTAGCATAAATCAGAATAAATAAACCCTTAATAGAGTTTCTTTCTAATTTCACATACATAAATTCGAAGTCCAGTAGAGGTTTTATGTATATAAAACACTTCATCTAATTACTCTTAATATTTAAGAGAATAAATGTCAATTTAAGTTACTAAACATAAATCCTTTATAATTAAGTTGTAAAATAATACCAATTTTTATTTATATTAACATGAAAATCAAAAAGCCAAATAATGACATTATAAAATCATCAACAAATTTGGGGTTCTATTGACTTTTAATTCTCGTAGTACGGTATTAGTATTCGTAAATCATTTATAAAATATACAACACTTCAATCTTAACATAAAAAGAAAAAAAACTTGGGTGTATTTGTGATTTTATGTGAAATAACAAAATTTTAAAAATTTTGAAACAATTTAAAAGAATAAAGGTTAAAAGATCTACAAGAATCGAAGAAAGTTTAATACCAAATTTATCAATTACAAATGTTATCCTATAGAATATTCTATCACCTAAAATAAACGTTATGAAGTAAAATCATTAGAATTGAAGATAAGGAAAAAAAATCTTTCATTTTATTTGTTATTTTTACTAAACTAATTTCAATTTAAAAATTAAATCAAGACCTAAAATCAAATTAGTATTTAAAATAATCCTAGTTTAAAGATAAAAAATTAAAAAGACCTAAAACTAATAGTGTATAAGAAGAAAATGTTAGCTTTTATAAGAAGAAAAAACATGTAAAAAAGTTTCAACTTTTCCTTAATTTCACATATGAAACAAATCCTATGACTTGTTTTAAATATGAATTTGTAAGAATATGAAGAAAAAAAAAATATTATGTTTCTTTCATTATTGTTTTTTTCTTTTTCTTTCTAACATAATTTATGATAAAAGAGATAAGGTTAAAAAATTTTGTAGCTCTTCAACTTAAATGTAAAATAAAATAATTATCTTAAAATTTAATATATTTAATCTTTAAACTTAAAAAATAAATAAATATTATCTTAAAAACATTCTTAAACTCCAATGTAAAATAAAATTTGTGTTGTTTCAAAATTTAATATCTTTGGTCTTTAAATTAAAAAAAAATGTCGTCTCAAAAATGTTATTTTACTTTTGTGATGCTTTAGATTGACGGAGTTGTAACATGCTAAATGTATAAACAGTTTAAATAGATACGTCAATTTTTATTTTCAGTAATTAGAATAGAAAAAAATTATATCTATTTATCTTTAAAATTTTATTAAGACGAATTTTAATTTTGTGATTAAATTTAAAATTTAAAAATATTATATATATATATATATATATATTGGTTATCGATGATCAAATTTGTGAGGTCAAAATCTATTATAAAATAATATTTTCGATGGATTACAAACAGAAAATATTTTATCAGCTGGTAATAAAATTTAATAATGAATTTAATAGATTTATTGATAATTATCCATAACATAAAATTTTTGTAATTGCATTTACGAATATATATATATATATATATATAATTGGAAAATAGCTTAATTTTAACTTAAAAATTTAACTTTTTTCTTAAGAATAATTATTATCAACTATACTTATATTATGTAATAATATGAAGTAACGAGTAATTTAAAATCATAAAAATGCGAATTTAAGGACATGATCGTAAAAAAGAAAGTGGTGCAACCACGTAACTACTTATGATTTCATGTATTATTAGTTATGGTGGAGATTTGTGCTCCACCTTTGATGAACGTCGATTTGAAATTAAATTAAACAAAAAGAGTTATAAAGATAAATTTAGAAGGACTTTTTTTATTATTAATAATGAAATAAAAATAGGAGGTAAGGAACATATTAAAAAACAATAAAAAAATCCCTTATTTATTTATAAATATTTTTTGTTTTTTAATTAATGTATTAAGTAGTTATAAAAATACTTAATTCGGTTTTTTGTCAGATTAATGGAATTTTCTTTTTATACGTGATGCTTTCATTTTCAATTAATTAACAATATTTCATTGTTCTTAAATTTGTTATATTTGTTATTTCGATTATTTATTTAGTAATTTAATTATTTGTAAAAAGAACCTAACGTTTTTGAAGAAAAAGTATTTACCTAAACTTCCTTTCTTTTATTTTATAATTTAAGATTAGAGCTGACATTGAATTTCACACTACAAACAGTGACAACTAACAATTTTTTTCTCTTGATGTAATTTCAAATGAACATCATCGCAGTTATCAAAAAGCAACACGAAAAGTGAAAGCACTTACACAAGGGAGTGCTAAATATTC
>Ga0099823_1001529_pt1 | contig 19371 bp, 11 predicted proteins | sample CowpearedBW_FD_76831 | JGI IMG/M metagenome (GOLD analysis project Ga0099823, IMG submission 76831) | Root nodule microbial communities of legume samples collected from California, USA - Cow pea red BW | ecosystem: Host-associated > Plants > Roots > Nodule | place: USA: California | collected...
AAATTTTTTTTATATATATATATATATATATATATATATATATATATATATATATATATATATATAAATCAAAGAATATTAATCAAACTTAACAATTCTTATAACAATAAGAGATAAAAAGCAAACGAAAAAATGAGTAAAAATAGTCTAAATTTAGATACACGTAACATTTAGGACTGGACAAAAATAACTTAACTATATTTAACTATAGTTAATTGAACCGTATTAAACTAAAATTAACTGAACTATTAATATGAAAACTAAACTATACTATTTATTAGTTTAAGTTTTGAAAAACTGAACTCATAAATGTTAACTACTCACGTAAATTGACTAAACTATTCCTTTGTTTCTTTAGTGTTGTAAGGGGAAGTGATTCTTATTGCTGCCACTTGATTCTCATGGAGACTCAGTATTACCTACAACATCCCAACTGTCCTGTAACACACGCTTTAGCATAAACTGAATACTTTTTCTTTTTACAATATTATCCAAATTAATATTTTATTTGTCTAACTAAATCACCGTCTCAATTACAATGGATTATCTATCACCTGAATTTAGCTATTTAGTTCTTTTCGATCAATTAAGAATTTGATTTGGTACACATGAATTTTAAATGAATTTCTCTTTTTTCTAGTTTAATATTATTAAATTTTAATTTTCATATTTTGTATGAATAATTTTTTTAAAAGAAATTGATATTTGAAAATAGTAATATTCTTTCACAAATTTTGATTTTGGTTAATACATTGTTTAATGTATATTTAATTTACTGTGTGTTGACGTTGTGAACAATTAATTAAGTTGTCAAGGAATGACATAAAAAATAATTATAGAAAAATATAAATATGAGTATACTCTAACTATAAATAAATGAATTCAGCAACAATAATAATAAACAAGTAATAGTAATATATTTTTAAAAGGCGGTTTATAAAAGAATTACCACTATAAGTGAGAATTCAAATTTATTTACAAAGTAAATATAATAAAATTAATTTTTATTTATATAAAATTAATAATACACTTACAAATATACAAATATGTTATAATTTTTAGTTAAATAATTAATTTTTAGTTACATAATTATATGTATTAAAATATATTAATTTTTTAATTTTGATGTATTGAAATATTATGTTTATTTTCAATAGAATTTCTGAAATACAAAATTTATCATATGTTGTGTAGGATTTTGTAGTTTTCTAAACACTTTCAAGGATTATTTAATAAACACTTTTAAATTATAAAAGTTAGATTATTATAACCATATAGGATAAAATTAGTTTAGTTTGGTTCAAAATAGTATGATTCAAGTCAAAATAGTGTATTTCAATACAAAATAAGTATAATTCAATTCAAAAATAATACAGTTCAGATAAAAAATAATGCAGTTCGATTCAAAGTTAGTGCAATTCAATTTAAAACCGGTTCAAAAATAGTGAAATTTAGTTCAAAAATAGTGCATTTTGGAAAAAAGATCATTTTATAGCCGTTCAATTCAGTTTATACTATAATTCAGTTCAGTTCATTGTAGTTTGGTTCAATTCAGTTTCTAAAAATAAATAATAGTTCAGTTCATCTAAACTATTTTTTTTAGTTCAGTTCAAATGAATTATTTTATAGTTTAGTGCAGTTTTTAACAGTGCAGTACAATTCAGTTCATTTTGGCCAGCCCTAGTAGCATTGTCCTTAGAGAGAAAGCGCCTCCATTGCAAAGGACAAGACACAATATTATGTGCTTCTCTTCCAAGATACAACAAGGATTGTTCTAGTTTGACTTCATGTGCTGATATTTTTTTAGGAAGTCAGGATGGATATGTGAATAGTTTTTCGGCTTTTTTTAGGGGTACATTCTATTTATGTTAAGTTTATGGGGGTCATTTATGTTTTGGAACATGCTTGGAGGAAGGACTTTCAAAAGCTTTGGTTGGAAAATGATTCTTATGTCACGGTTTTTGGATCAACAAGTGGTTTGAAGTTTTAGAGAGTGCTTGCATTTTTGTACACATGCACTTTGAAGTTTCTTATATTTTTGTGTGAAGGAAATCCAATATAAGTAGGCTAATGTTTTACCTCCATGTATTTATTTATTTATTTGTTTTTTATAATCGGTATAATTTGTTTATATTTCATGAAATATAATTTTTATCACGAATTTGGTGTGATGAAATTTCTCATGCTTTAAATTTTATATTTTATATTTTAAATAAATTTCTATGTGATAACAAATGATTGATGAGTTTGAATTGCTAATATAGATATCAAAGTTTATAATGATGTCTAACCTAACCTTATCTAAAAAAGGAAAAAGAAAAGGAATTATTAAAATAACAAATATTTCATCTTTGGAAACCATATTTACTCGATTTTCTAACTGAAATTAAAAAATCAGATTTTATATTTTACAAATATTAGTTTCGTATATAAAAAATAATATTTTTGGACTAAAACAAAATTCTAAATTAAATTATTTATACCGAAATACTTGTATCTTCTACCTAAATTTTCCATCTCCTAATGTATGCAAACACTTTAAAAGAGCAAAAAATCGAAACAACACTTAGTACTAGACCAAAAACTATAGTCATTAATTAGGACGCAACTCTTAATTAATCTAAGAGTGTAACGTTCAAACGCCATGATTCGATCGTGACATGAGAATTATGTAATCCAATTTTATTTTTTATTTTTGTTTTAAGATTTATAATTTGGAAGTCATTTTTTTCTTCAAAAGTAGTTTTGAAATTATGCAATCCAAAGACTAAAATGGTAAAAAAAATTATGAAGTCCAGAAAGAAAATTATGGAGGTGCTGGACAAAACTGACTCCAACCATTCTTATGAGGTACACAATATGAAAGTCATCAATCTGCTTAACATCAGTAATCACAAGTTTAACAACCACTATGTTCCCAAACAAATCTTTGTAAATTTCGTAAAAGTATCGAAATGCTTGCTTGCTTAGAATAAGTTTTAGAATTAACCAAGGAATCACAATTAAAATGCCAATCATCATCTGAAAAAACTTTCAGGAAAAACAAGTTTATGCATAACATTAATTTTAATTTATGAATAATTTGAACCAATGTGGGCCAGTGCAGCTTAGACGGATTTTCATCTAAAGATCAATAATGTCACTGGTTGTGGTGCAGAATTAGTTCTAAGTTTAGAGGAGACGCCAAATAACCTTTCACAAGGATAATAATCACATCAACAAGCTGAGTTAAATCTCAATCATTATCATAAATCAACGAAATTTATTGAAGTAAAGAAACAAATATTTCTGAAGGCAGTGCTAATAGATCAAAGAGCAGCTTTCAGCAGAGAAAAACAAAATATTGCAAAACTTATAACTAAATTACCAAAGTTCCACAATCATGATAGTGAAATATGTCCAGGAATCATAGAACTTCAGGCAAAAAATTGGTCACTTCTAGTGTTGTTTAACTTCTGGCTTCTTCTTCTGCCACAACCTGTCTAGTGCACTGTCAGCATCACCCTGGAAAATAAAACATAAAATCATTTGTAAAAAATTGCAATCGTGAGTTGTCAGGAAAATCATTGAAACATCTATGCATGTGCAATAAGCCCAATGGCAATCAAAATATATAATAATAAACCTAATTCTCTATCATGCATAAAAATAAAAACAACCCCCACAAACCCGACAATCTACTTCACTGTTAAATGTTAATCATACCATTCAATCGTAGCTTCATCCAACAAAAAGTAACAAGAGGTGTATAGGATGGTACAAGACTACATTAACAAAAGAAGAAAACTAAATGTTCCACACAATCCAATCCCATCCTTGCACATTCCCTGCCCAAGCTAATTCAGAGTTTTTTAAAAGGATAATCATTGGTAATCAACAATGATTGCGTACTTATACCACATAGGCAATGATGCTGCTACAGCAGCCATTGCAAGACAAAGAGGTTATATTATAGGTATGATAAACGAAAGATGCTACCAAGTTCTTTATTTTAAAACGTAATTCACTAAACACGACTGCAAAAACAAATCTGGGCAAAAGCACAATTAGCCAAAATCAACCAACATACAAAAAAGAATGCGTAATGCAATCATAAGCCATAATGGAATACAATAATGCATCAGAAAAAGGTAAAACAAAAGCATACGAACCTGTGCTCGAACGAAGCCACAGAGAGCAAACGTGGAAAAATGACCATTGTAGATACCATTCTCATCCAAATGGCCAATGTTTATCTGAACCGAGGCATGGTCCTTTGCAGTTATGAGTCTGTTAGTGGCAGAGCTGAAACGTGGTTTAGCATCAGTTCAAATTCCACAAAAAAACAACCAAACAAACCCACAATTCGAAAAACAGAACTTGTATATACCATTTCCTAGGAACGTATAACTCAGTGAGTTTTCCCTCCTCGTTCTGCATTATGTCACTGTATAATCAAGCCTCTTCGTAAATATAAAAACCTAAGTCAGATACATTAAGACCATTACTCATCCGCGAGTATCAACACACAATTTCTACTCCGGCAAACTTTCTGTTTCGTTGCTAATTTTCATAATTACGTGCAGTATATCCAAATTACACGTCAAAACAAAAAAATCAAATACAAAAAAAGAACATGAAAAAGAGAGAATACCGCGAAAGACGAAAGGCGAAAGAATAAGGCTCTGACGAAGACGACAAATTCATATAAAGCTGAAAAATACCTAGCTTAGGCGGATTTTGGGCCGCTTAGATTTTATTCCAAGCCCAATCTAAGGCCTTGTATTTCCCGCATGTTGAATTAATGTCAGGCCCACCTAGAACATTCTGAATTAGCTTTAACTTAAACTAAAGTGTGGAAATATGTAAAGCAAGAATAAGCTTAGGTTTGGCTTCTTAAAGAAAAACTTTTTAAATCTGATTTATTTATCTGGTATAGACCTTTTTAATAAGTTTAAACGCATGTTTTGTTATGACATTTCTAAAACTAATGAACATATAATATTAATTAACGGTCCGATAGTTCATTTTAAAAAAAATTGCCAAAAAGACGTGCAGATGAAAAAAAATATATGGTGATTTATTTTTCTAAAAGAAAAAATGAAATATATTGTTTAGATAGAAAATTTTGGAAGATTTTTAATTTTTAAGAATTTATGGAAAGACTTTTATTACTTACTAAAATCACATAATTTTATTTTTTCTTTTAAAAAAAATTGCAATATTTTTTCTTTCATATCATCTCTTGATTTACTGTGTATTCTCATGAGAAGATGAAGATGGGAGAGAGTCTCACGATGAATTTTGATAGATTTAAGTTGATGAATATATGTATTTCTTTGAGTAGATTTATAGGGTAAATTAAGTGAATTTGGAAATTAATTTTGTGAATTGAGAGATGTGATAGATTAAAAAAATTAATAGATAAAATTTAAAGATTATTAAAATATCCTTGATGTTAAAAATAAAATAAAATAATTATTGAATGAGTTAAAAAATTGAAATTTAATATTTTTAATTTAATAAATTATAATAAAAATATAAATAAATTTAAAAATTAACAAAAATAGAGCTCAAACCCAAACACACCCACACATACTATGGGTTACAACACCACACACACAACACTGGTTAGCACACTCATTACATACATATAACACTAGTTACATAACCAATGTTCTTACATACACAAACTCAACCACCAACACACTCATAAAACATGAAATGGTAAAATGACACACAATGCCTCAAATTTTCGCATCCTTAGCATGATGGAAAAATCCTCTAATCCTACTTATCCGCTCTCCCATTTTATGGAAAAAAATGTAAACGAACACATATCATATTTACTATACGTCTTCATGAACTGAATTTCTTTTAATCAGTGTTATCACATCATGCGACTACAACATTAGTATTGGTTGAAACATCCTAAAATAAATGTCTATTAAGAAATTATGAATTCAATTATAGGTAGAGGCACTATGGACTTCACATTAGACTGAATTTATTGGAGATTAATATCGAATTTTGTTATATTTTGTGCTTAACACTACGATTTTCAACACCAATAATATTTTTTAAGTTAATATTAAATACGATTTTTTATAATGTGAAAAACTATGTTATTCTTCAATAAACTTCAAGTCTTCGTATAACTCATATTTATTTAGCTTTAGTTACTTATTTGATCATAAATTTGGTCGAAAAAGTTCAAATTAGTCTTGACTAAGTTTTTTATTTTGATTGATTCTTAATTTTAATTTTTTGTTTCAATTTTGTCAATTTTTTAAAAATTGACTTAATTAGGGTTTTTCTAAAAAAAAAGTTATAAACAAGTCACGTATCAAATCTCGTTGTATGATACATCACATTATCATTCATTCTCGAATGATAGACAATTAAATTCCATATAATGTTTTTAAAATTAAACAATTTTTATTCATTTTTTAATTAGAATCCAAACTTTTTTTTTCATAAATATTATTTTGGTAGTTAACTTTTTTATTAAATATTTCTGAAATTACATTTAAAGTATTTAAATGATTGAATTCCATTTAAATTAATCAGTTTTAATTTAATAAAAAACACGAATTAGTAATATATTAATTATAAAAACTTATTTTCTTTTTCAATGAAATTTAAATTTATTTAATAAATATAATAATATTTATACGATAAATAATAATGTAATGTCAAACTTTAAAAAATAAAGTATAAAAAAATATTTGTTTGAATTGAAATATTAAATTTAAAATAAACATAATTTAAAACTTTATTTTTTATGATTTAATTAAAATTTAAAACATACAATATTATATGTTTAAAATTTAATTTTAATAAAAATATCTAAAATTTAAATAAATAATAGATAACACGAGTAGAGTTTTATTTCGAATCACAAAGAAACCAAATTTTGATATCTATTGAAATTAAAAATAAAAAATAAAAAAATTATTACAAGTAAAATATAATTTGTTAATATGAAAAATTGTAAAAACATTTTTATATACCGGTCAAGTTTCCATTTAAAAGACTGAATTCATAACACACGCTAACTAAACAAAACTCAACACGAGAAATAGAGTATTGGAATCTGAAACCATATATAGAGCTGTAAAGGGCATGGAATAAGTGGCAAAGAAAATGACACCTCACGCGCTTCAATTAATACGTATATACGCAACAATACGTTACTATTTCTCTTTAATTTTGTTCAGATATTAATTTATTTTGGCTCTCAATTTTATAATACAAATACATAAATGAATAATGAAAAGTAATAGAATTAAGATGAAATATCTCAAAAATATGTGAGAAAGAACATTTATGAGAAATATCTCGCGTGTACAATCGTTCTTTCTTTGTTTTTTGTATTTTTATCGATTGCTACCAACTTTTGTTTTATTATAACCAAATTCAATTTAAAATAATGATTTTTCTGTACATAATTGATATTTTTTCTTAATTGAAACATTGAAATTTGTAACAATGTTTTATTCTCATTACAATTATTGCACAAATATACATTTATCAATCGTCCCAATACACAATATAAGAGTTACCACTTTCTTTATGTGACTGATGTGATGTTGTAGTGTCTGTTTTATCTTAGTATTATAATGTTATTTACTTTTAGTTTGTTTTGACAATGTAATTTAAGGCATTTAAATGTATACCTTTAAGTGTAAATTCTTTTAAATTTATTAAATTTATATACGTTTCTTTATCTTATTATCTTGAGCGAACCTCGAGAATTTGAGAATTTCTGAAAAACATGATATCTTGTTGTGTATTTGTCCAAATAAAACATTCACATCAATAATAAATAATATTGTTTTTACTAAAATTAATTTATGGCATTAGATAAGAATAAAGATAATTAAGTATAATTAGAAATTTCTAAATGTACAACATAAACGCTGCGTTTGATTTAAAAACCTAGAAAAGGAAAATGTAGGTTTTCTGACGCGTCACGCCCCCACTAACAACTGGAACACCTTGAATTAGCCTAAATCATACTCTGGCCCCGCCAACTGGCTTAGTATCTAATTCATTGCACTCATTTTCTACTTCACTTTTTCTTACTCTATTTCTCAAATTCTTCTCACAAACACAAAATTAACAACAACGTAACTAGTTTTGGATTGTGAAAAGTAAAAGCTGTGTTTTGGAGAAGAATTATGGTGGGGTTTACGATAATGAGTGGGCGTGAAGCAACACAACAACTAGGAGTGGCAGAACTCGTAAATAAGGTGCGCATCTGAGGTCATTTTGGCGTAAACCGTCGCATATAAGGTGAGAGAGGAGAGGCTCTTTCTTCTGTGTTATGCCAACTCATTTCAGAAAACTCAAGTAATCAAATTCAAATCAACCATGGGAAGCTCCACAACCTTCTTCTCTGTCTTCTTCCTCGCCTTTGCGATCCTCGCCGTCCACGTCGCACAATCCTCACCGTCCACTCTCGACTTCACCGGCGACCTCAGCACCTTCCTCCTCCCTCTCAAGTCCGGCTGTCGCGGATCCGTCGCGGAGTGCGGCCTCCTCGTCGGCCAAGACGACGACGCTGAGTTTCTGATGGACTCCGAGACCAGTCGGCGCATTCTAGCCGGAAGGACCTACATAAGCTACGGTGCGCTGAGGAGGAACACCGTCCCTTGCTCGCGACGCGGCGCTTCCTATTACAATTGCCGGCCCGGCGCTCAGGCCAACCCCTACAGTCGCGGATGCAGCGCCATCACCCGATGCAGGCGTTGAGGAAAAGCTATTATTCTTCTCATTTTATTTTTAATTTTTAATTTTTGTAATTGATGAAAAATCATTGTTGTCATAATGTCACGCTACCACATATATACAAGTAGAGAAGAGAAAGAGGAGTAGACATGAATAAAATCTAATCGCCGCCGTTTGTATCTGTATTGTAATTTAATTTAATTTTAGGTACACATATTACTATTATTATTATTGTTAATATTTGGTTGCTATTTGGATGTGTGAAAATTCTCATCATTATTCATATTTTTTTGTATTGTTGTTATCAATTTCGTCGGTGGTGGTTTCTGTTTGTGTGCTGTGTTCATTCTTTTCATGTCGGAACTGAAAGAGAGATTTAGGGTTGATTGATGGATTTGACAGACATACATGGCAGTGTTTGGTGTGGAAGGTAATGTGAATTTATATACTGTTTTCTTTTACTTTTGGAAAAAATAGAGAAATTATTTCATGTAATAGTGTGTATTAACTGAGTTTTTCAATTAGAAATGCAAATATTGCATAAATGTGTAGGGTAGTTTAAAATAATTTGTAGTGAAAATGTGAGTGATTTTGGGTTTTTGGATGTGATGTGTGGCTTGAGGGTGAAGGAGGGTGGCATCTGTCCCGTGCGCTGGCCCTCCGTGTTTCCCTTTTCTCTTTCCAGCACACGCTTTGTTGAAATTTAGGAAAAGAAAAAAAATAGTAGAAAAAACTATGGCCAATTTATCACCAAATAGGTCGCTTTCTCCCCTTTCCCTCTAAAGAAGAAGAACATGAAAAAATGGCCAAATACGCTCGATGCCCATATTTCTTTGTCGGTTAAAGTACTCAAGATCGTTGCTATTCTTATGTGAGAGTAATTTGTTTAGGGAAGAAAAAGTAACACTTGGTTTTTGTTAAATTCTGTTACAGTGGAACATAAACCAGAAAAAATTTCAAAGAATCGTCATCGATATGCAATTGTATGCGGCGCAGATAGCGCAGGTCTCTATTTTCAACATTTATAATTTTATATCTGTAAATTTGACTCCCATAAATAAATGTACTAATGGCATGGAAGAACAATTACTCCTTTGGTTGAGTTAGTTATCAAATTTATTGTGGTCTTTATCAACCTTAGGTAACAGGGTGGTCATTTCATATAAACAGCCTTTGAAATTCTTAAGAAAAATGTCTGGTTTCCATTGGAGGAGGAATGATATTCTTATCCTGGATTAAAGGCAGCCTCACATGTATTATTATTATTATTATCTGTGAATTGAAATGGGTGAACAGGGTCCTATGATTATTATGATGGCAGCATTGGCATCTGGGTTACCTTTTTAGAGTGACAACTAAATACACCTCACAAACGCTTGTCCCATTATCTTGTGTACAACTATGATTTTGTCCCGGACCACCCATTTCAGAATCAGAGACTCCAAACCCTAAAAATACTCTTCTACGTCTTTCTACTCTCAAACTCTCACAGTTATTACATTATTTAATGCCTATAAGTTTCTCAACCATGCACTTGGGAATTTGATTTTGCAGAATTTGAATTCTTTAGGTTGTTTTTTCTTTTCCCGTGTTATTTCTCTCATGTTACCTTCAAAATATACTGATTTTGATGTTTAGAATATATCGAAAAGATTTCTAAAATACGAACTTAAATATATTGTTAATGCTCGACAAAGTACAACAGAAATGCCCGATCATTCAAGCAACTCTTGCTAAGCAGTCAAATATCACTACACTTGCTCTGATGCAACCAAAATTGAAAACAGAACCAAAAAAAATCAAATCATGCAAATTTCTGGAGTGACGTGAAGTGAATACTTGGAGTTCTGGAAGATCTAGATAAATGCGCAAATAATCATGCAAATTTCGGTGAGGATCCACGGAAGAAATCTATCTCAAGGCAGAAGAATGGTTTTAAGTTTTCTAACATTTTGGAAAGTGATTAGATAATATATTTTTAGTAAATATTTTTATAGAGGTTGATGATGATATTTTCTATGACTGCTTGTTAAATTTTCACATGATATTTTCTTTTTAAAGGAAACTTTTTAGAAGAAAATGAAATAATTAGAATGTATCTTTTATATTTTTTTTCCTGATGTCGGATCTGGAAAGGTGATACTTAGTTTAAAATGAAAGAGTGTCTTGCATAAATGCCACCAGATTAAAGAGAAGTGTTAATTATCTCACATAAATATGTTTCCATCATTCGTTTTCTGTATTAATTCTCCTCTTTCGCATTAATATTAAAATTAAATTGAGCATAAATTACTCTTAAAAGTTGTTGAAGAGAACAAAATTATTTATGTGTTGTAAAGAGAACTCTAACGATATTTGTAGCTGATATTAGATATCCTAACAATTAGTAATTAAACTTTGACCCTTTGCTCTATTTGTAGTACTATTTATTTGTAATATCCTTTTAACTTCTCACTACTTGATGTCTTATTTATATGATTAGATCAACAATAAAACATGAAATATTTCATTTTTATAATGAAATATGTGCTTAACACTACAATCCTTGAAGTCATAACATTATCTTAAGTATTCCTCGCCATACATTCATAAAAGGCCTCCACTACACATATTTTGTCTACATCTATAGTTTTATTGTACATTGAAAATACTTTCAATATGTTTCGTTTTCAAGTTTTTAAATAATTTTATATTAGTAGTTATAACTTAGGTTCATTATACATAATTGCTTTATCAACTAATCTCACTTTTACTTACTATTTTGATCATGATTTTTTCTACAGATATTATTTTTTGTTGATTTCAATTTCATTGATTCTACATGTTTGGAAATTCAAAATAGACATATGGTATGCTAGATATGGAGTCTTATTTTATTTTCTATGTATGATTTTTTGAAGTTGAAGTACATTTACTGTATGTTGTAGAAGAACCCATGCACATTTGATTTTTCTTGTTTTATTTTTAGACTTTTGTAGAACCTATAAACCTAACTAGAGCTTACATTTAGGCCCAATTTACTTCAATTTCATAAATTATGTCTTCATCTCCTTTTCTATATTTTTCTCTAAATTTTTAAATTGTCTTTTCAATTTCTTCATATGGAGAACTAATTATAGCCAACATAATCCTTAAGAGAATTCTTAAAGAGAAGAAAAAATAAATTGAGTTCCTAGTAGGGAATTAATTACTTACATCAATCAAGAATTTTATTGATTCAACTTGATAATCACATTGTTACCTCCTTATAATTGTATTTTGTCTATTAAAAGTATAGCTTCAAGTTTTAAAATTCTAGAAAAAATATTAGAAATATGAAATTTATAATGAAAAAATAAATAAGGCTTATAACTTATTTATAAAGTTTTTATCATTTATCTGTTTAAAATTTATTTCTACTAAAATGAGTCTTAAAATAAATGCACCTATTGGAGTACGATTATACAAGTTTGCGTATAATGATTTTAGAAGTAAGAAGATATGTAGTCATTTTCTATATATATATACTAGTTATATGTAAATAGTTTTAGAACGTATGCCTTTCAATAACTGGGCTTATATAAAATTGTTTTATTTACTTTTTTAATTATTTTGTAAATTTATTACATTACTGTTTTCATTAATTAATTAATTAATATTATTAATAAAATGTGTATGAAATGTTGGATGATTTTAATTATTTATTTTATTTTCACAATTTTAACTGTTTATATATTTTACTTGTTTACTCTTTTAATTTATAATAAAATAAAAATTCAAAAAATAATAATTTCTACAACACAAAAAGGAAAAAAATTGTCAATAAATAAAATAAAAAAACTTATAACTTCTCTAAATAAATAGCTACAATTTTTCTAAAATTGAAAAAAAAAAATAAAACAAATCATTTCTTCAAACACGACTTCTTTTTATAAAAAGAAAAAATCTTTTGAAACACAAATTCCTTTATTTTATGTCGGGATCTGAAATATTGTTTGTATTCAAAATATAAGATGTCAACTGGTATCGACTTGTGCAACCGGAGTCTTGCAAATGACGCCAACTCCATTCGTGTTGAAAGATATATAACTTCAGGAAATAAACAACTCAAGGTAGGGATATTCCGAGATTTTAAAACTTCATATTAATTAAATTAAATGTGGAAGTAACACTTAAACTCAACCAAGTCGTTAAATTCCCTAGTTTGTGAGGCATGAGATTTGATAGATTTGTGAGGGTGACATTCACCCACAATAGATTGAACACAATGTAATTTACAGGCAAGGGAAATGTCCAAATACAGACAAATGGCCCCAACATGTTACATCATGGCAAACTCATGTTACAAATAGAAATTAGGGTTAGAATTTGTCAACTTAAATATTCTGCATCAGTGGATCAATCTGGACACATGAATTAGGCGAAGGCTGTTGTACAAATTCAGGTTCATCTAAATCCTGTCATTTGAAGTCAGGGTGACTGATACAACATAAACAATAAAACAAAGTACATCAAAAATATAAAAAAGACTACAAAAATAATATAATTAATCCAACACCTAGCTGTCTCAGGGAGCCATATAGCCAAGATTCAGTCACATTTTCTTTAGTTGGCAAATTCCAATTTTGCACAAACAAATAAACTTCAAGTTGAGAAACTAATCGATGAAAAGGAGTACGACTCAAGATTGATTAAGTGCCTGTAAACCTATTACTATAATTTGAATCCCAGGGAACTGTTGTTGGACTTCTAGGTCAGTTCTCATTAATATTAGTAAATACTGGTGAGATTAGTTTCGTGGTAATGTCTATGGGAATACTTTAGTCAAAGAGAGAAAATATACTTGTTAAGGTTTCCTACTTCGTCACTCTTCCTGGATTTTCCCCTAAATTTAATTTAATATATATCAAATTCTACAGACATCGTACAAAAAAATCTACCATCAAATTGTTTTCTGAATTTCAACTCAGAATGGGAAGAGATAGAAATTCCATACCTGTGTTGGTATAAGTGGTTGAGGTTGTTGATCTTGAGCTAATGCATAAGCCTGTGGTTGAGACATTCTATAATAGGGTTCTTTCAGATCAAGTTTACAGGAAGATGTTTGGAGAATTCCCCCTTGTTCAGCACCAGGACCCCACATTTTAGCTAAATGAAAATTGAAATTTGGTGAATTAACATGATGGTGCAGGTATATCAACAATAAGGAAAAGAAAGCAGATAAGTACCAACCTGACAATGTTAAATATATTGTATAACTCTGTGCATTGTGAGCAATCAAGTGAAGCCTGCCAGTAATTTCTTGTCCAGCCATGACGTATATTGGCTGTGAGAGAACACAACGTAACTGGTACCAATGGGTTGTCGGTGACCCAGGAGCAGTGGTAAGCCACCTTTGCACAGTACTGTTGATTTATAATAATTAAAGAAAACTCAACAGACCAGAACAGTAACCAAAACATCTAAATAAAATGCAGCCTAGACAAATAAAGAGGAACATTTACCTTCCATTGAACAGCACATCAAACCAACAAGCTAAGCCATGCACTCTGGTGCCCACAGAGGCTATGAATTTCAGAGGAATATCAATTTCATACAGTTCTTCCTCCTACAATATAAAAAGTGATCTGGTCAGTGGTAAAAAATTCGTAGTCAACGGTACTGCAAGCATTGAAAGAATACAGTAGTAACAACAGGAATGAACACAATTAAGTCCCACGTGAACAGTATACTATTTATAAAAACCAATGATTCATAACCAGAAGAATGCATGCCTTTTTGTAGTTTCATAGAATTTCTTCTTCCAGAAAATAACTAGTGAAACAATTAGAAGAGAAGCCCGGGACTTCTATTTAAAAGAGGTTTCAATATGGAAGCATGTTTGCCTTAAAAATAAATCAATTACATGAAAAACTGAATGCAATCGAAATAAATCAGCTTGTTTGATCAGCGACACCAAATTACCAGAACCAACACGACCCTAAGGAAATGTGACAGTCTCAAAACGAAATGGACTGTGAAGAAAAAAAAATTCTTCGAACCTTTATTTTGGTGAAGTCTATCACATGGAATATTGAAGGAGCTATTAACAGTCTTGGATCAAAAGCATCCACCACAGGCTTTACGTAGGAAAAGATTCCATCATTAGTGACATAAAACCTCCAATAACAAACTAATTTATGGCAACAAAACCAATAGTAATACTAAATACGAAGAATGGAAGATAATATCACATTTAACCTTTTTTGTTCATGAGGGAACTACCCAAAACAAACTGGTAAATTTCAGAAAACATATTACCTGAGAAAAGTATCCTTGAAATGCAGTCCCATGTAGGGGTGTTAAATCAACACCATAATAGTTCTGTTGCTGCCAAAACAGTGCCTGAAAAAAAAAAGTTAAAATAATCACTGAGCAATTTTCACTATGATGCCTTAAACCAGAAGCAATTCTAAACAAAATATGAAATCAGAAAAGCTTTTGATAGATTGTACAAAGCAAAATAAGCTGCTGTTTTTTTTTCCCAATCTCTTTTTGGTGTCAGGCATCATTGCTGAATATCACTGAAATCCATTTCACTGGACAACTGAAGCAAATCTCAGTAAGAGACACTCCAGACTGGATTCTTCGTAATCCAGTAAATACTCTTTTACAAAGATTAGCCTCTTCCATTACATTGATGCCAATTCCAGATGGAAAAGAAAAAGCTCTCCAAAGGTGTATAAATTAGGCACTATAATTTCAAGAAATAACTAATAAACACACACTTCGTGTATTAGCTACAGAACAAACACAGAAACTCATCTACAAATATAAATAAAGGCACGTTGTTTACACACCTTATTAGCAATTTCTATAAACAAATATTCATCAGTGAAAGGTGCCATGTGAATCCTACACCAAAAAATAAATTCAAGGTTAGGAGAACACAATATAATAATAAGATGATTATAAATAAAAGCCTGTTTGTTTTCTAAGAAAGAATGGTCCCATTTTAACACATATTTAGATAATTTTATGATAAGTTTAAAACAATCTACAACAATGAAAGAAGTTAATTCAGGTAAAAATAAAAAAGTCTGCTTCACTGATGTTACTAAGAATAGCTTAAGAAATTAAAGTTTAATCAAAGGAATGTTTTCAAATAAGTTAACCAAATGCACCCATAATCCGATGATATTTGAATTGGATAAATCATTCAGAACAAGAAAGCACCAAGACCTTGAAAATTAATTTTTTCACTCAAGCATCAAATAAAATGTAGGCGTAAAACAAGAATGAAACAATTTTCAAACACCCTGTACCCCATATTATTGTGAACTATAGTTGAAAGAGCAATAGATACCATTTATTAAATTTGTTAACATGTCACTAGTCTTGGGATATAAAAAAAATTAATTAGAAATGACACATTCAATAAGAAAAAAAATTAGTTGCACATAACTTGCCTTGGAAAAATCTCATTTACTATTGTTACATACCGGAAGTTCCAAGAAAGACAGAGAAGGGTGCTAGCTTACCTTCCCAGAGCTGGAAACATTTTTCCCGTAGGAACAAGAAACCTATCTCTGGCAATGACATAAGACTCCAACATTCTTTCATTGACTAACAAGGTGCCTGCATAACAGAAAAAAGTTCCAACAAAAAAAAGAGTGAAATTTCAGCATGCCATGCTACAACTTAAGTCTCCACTACATATTTGACAATTGTATATAAAGTATACATTGAAAATCATCATTATTTTCAAGTTTGCTGGAAGGAAGTAGAACATGAACTTACCCATAGGCTCAGATATCAGAATATCTGCTTTCTCTGGCAATTCAACATCCTCAACTTTGCCTTTGATCACCTATATAAATTATTAAATAAAACAACTCCATTAGTAATAAATACGTAATAAATAACAATTATAGCAAAAAACCATGAAACAGATCTCACTGTAATTCGTTGAGCTAGCATCGGGTTCCCAGCTATAAGCTTCCGTGCATATTCTGCCATTTCAGAAGCTTCCACGGCATAAACGTGTTTTGCACCAGCCTAAAAATGAATGTTAGAATGACAAGAACATGACAAAGCTCCGATTGTAGGAGGAAAGGAAACATTGAAATTTCATCAAGTTAGAAGACAAATGTCATATACTTCAAATTGAATTAGACCCAAATAATGTGATGAGCATACCTGAGCAGCAAATAGAGATAAAATACCACTACCAGCACCCACATCAACTACAACACGACCAGTGAAATCAGATCGGTTCTCAATAACAGCAGCGTGATAGGTGCCTGGAAACAATAATTAATGTCATATAAGTAACATATACGTAGAATTCAAACAAAAATGGGGACCACATTAATATAAAAATGTATAACCTGTTCGAACATAGTCCTGTAACATATTTTGCTGATGCAGAAGTTGTCCGTAGTAATGAAAATACATTTTGGCAGATGATGACTCTATCTTTTCATCGAATTTGCTTTTAGAAGTTGTATTTGATTCATTTCGCCCATTTCCTCCTGTATTGAAAAAATAAACATAAAGTTAAACAATATCATATTTTACTGAAAATAACCTTATGAGAATAAAATAAAGTACGATAAAAGGGCCTCCATGAGAATGAAAAAATACGATGAAGGAGAAATAATCAGTGCATGAAAGAAGAAAATTTGTTTAGACAGCAGCAGACAAGCTACAAATATGATGAAGGAAAAAAGTTTTAAGATAATAAAACATTAAAAATAAAGGCTTGCCCCTCTACAATCCATGTTTTACAGGTCTAATAACTAATAGTCACTTGGTGCATAAGTATTACTCATTTACTCTGACCACAAACTTGACCTAAAGCAATTAAATAATAATAATAATAACAATAAATGCAAATACAAAAAACACCGTTGCTGGTGGAGTAGTGCTATATGACAAAAGACCATTCCACAACAAGTATTACACGAATGTTCAAAGCAGCACCTTGAGCATTGATTTCCTTCTTCCATTGTTGGACTACACAATGGAAGGCTGCACTCTCCTCCTCGTTTCTAAACTGGATATTGACTCCCCTGGAATACGATGCCTGTTTCAAAAATAGCACTATTCAAAATGCATGAGCATTTGCAAACAAATCAACAAATTATGTAACGGAGGTATTACTCAAGGCGGTTGAACTCGAGAATTTATGCTAACTTATGGAGCATTCATAAACTCTACTCCGAGTTGACTAGTAAATTTGTTAGTAATATAAAAAACTATTAATGACGTATATGCTTAACAAAATGTTCTTAATACTAATAAAACAAAATAGAAAAAAAATCATACTAAAAGAATGAGATGGTACATTAGTGTTAAATAATATCAAACTATAAATGACCAAACTTATATTAATAAACTCAGAAAATTATAAGTTCCTAAAGTGAAAACCGATAAAAAAGTATTTTATTCAATTTTTCTGAGCCCTATTAAAACTTTGACACAATTGCTCGATGCAGGGTAAAAACTACATTACCAGAGAAAAAAATATTGATAATTAGTTAACTTTCTTTGTCAACGAAGAACTGTAGGAGTCTAAATCATACACAAGAGTTTGACATCCATGAAAATGTACTGCATCTAACATCCATTATTTATGCGGAAACAACAATCGCATTGTAATTAATGTTACGGTCCCATTCCAATACAATTTTACCATGATTCTGCTCCGTACCTTTTTACCGGCTTCAGATCCTTCCACCATGCAAACGGAGTGAACAGGACTCAGCCTGAATAACTGTGAGGATAAACCACAAATTAACAATAATCAAGAGAGATCCTAATGAAGATTGCCATTTCATTTATTGAATGTTTCGCTATTCGCTCAATCAGTGAACAAATGAAGAAAAACACAGCATTAAAATTCAAAGAAGAAAACAAGAAAACGACAAGAATAAACAAATAAATAAAATTAACCCCGCCGCTGAATAAGATAAAATGCACAACATAATATTGCGACTAAAAGAATTTTGTTTTACTCTTGCAATAGCTAAGCGAAGAAGCAGAAGGTGAAAACGAACCTGAACAGTTCGAGGATCGATACTGAGTGGTATCTGATGAGATTGCTGATGAATTTGGAGACCGTCGGAGTCGAAGCGAGCGGTTCCCGGCAAAGCGGAAGGAGGAGCAACAGATAGGTCAGAAACTGATGCTAAAGTGAACTCTCGCTGCTTCCATTTTTGTCCTAAAGAATCCTCCATTTTCTTTTTCTCTTCTCCTCCTTTCTCCACCGTGATACAACCCACTCTCTCTTATCTGATTTCTTTCAAACCCAAAAAAAAATACCCATATGAACAATAACACGCTTGAAACCGTATGAGAGTATACTTATTAGAGATGGAATCCAAACAAAACTAGGGTTTGGGGTTCGAAAAATTGAGAGCCGCCAAAGGAAGTGAGGGTTTGCTTGTTCAATACTTCGAAAGTCTCACTGTGTCTGAAACACGGGGTTTTATTTTGAGTTATTATTATTCTGCCTGGGTCTATTTTGTTTTTAATTACATTTGATTAACTGATTCTATTATTAACTGTTCTTGATTACCTTTTCAAAACATAATATTAAATTAATAATCTTCGCATAATACGTAAAACAGTAAAAGTATATTTAAATTTACAGTATTAAGCTATCAAGCATTTAGTAAATAAATAAAGAATAAATAA
>Ga0099823_1001535_pt1 | contig 19346 bp, 10 predicted proteins | sample CowpearedBW_FD_76831 | JGI IMG/M metagenome (GOLD analysis project Ga0099823, IMG submission 76831) | Root nodule microbial communities of legume samples collected from California, USA - Cow pea red BW | ecosystem: Host-associated > Plants > Roots > Nodule | place: USA: California | collected...
GGGGAAAATTAACATTTTGAAAATCACATCAACTTTGCATTTTTAATTAATGGTACCGCCCTTGGGCGGGCGCTGTAGGGTGCTAACACCTTCCCTACGCGTAACCGACTCTCGGATCCAAAATCTGTTTTACGCAGACTTGTCTTATTTTTATGGTTTTCCATAGTTTTCCAGAATAACTATAGTGGCGACTCCCAAATCTCTTTTAAACCCGTTTTCTTTTTTTTCGGTTCGCCTTCCCGTCGCGATTCCTGTTGCGACACAGATTATTCAACTGTTGAGTGTGTTACTATCTTTAGTCTGGTAGTAACACACACGTACATTAGCTCGCAATGACAATGGTCGATATATAGTGATGGGGTTCTGTAAACTTATTCTGGCTCATCGACCATCAATGGCTGGCAATTTTCAGATCAACAGCAGTGAGCCTAAACAATAATGCTGAACATATATGCTTACTTCAAATATGAAGTACATGCTTTCGACAGAAACACGGTTGGTCATTTCTACCATCCTTGAACATCACCGACAGTAATGTAGCCCAACATTACAGTACCAGCATCCTTAATCACTGACAAACAAGAAATACATGTTGAAGCATAGTGGGCCAAAACAGAAGTAATAGCTGACTTGGAGTTCTGTATGTTCAGAAATGATAAGTATTCCATCTTAAGTTGGATAAAAATGACAATAACATGTTGGCTACTAAAAACCAAGCTCTTAAGCATGTGGCAAGAAGCTTGATTTCCTGGTTTGTTTGTATAGGAGTATCTCAAGGGATTTGTCCTTCACACCGGACAGGAAGATACCTTATCTTCAACACGACAATAGTTGGTTACTACGCCAAAAATTCGTTTACATGTCTTTGGTGTTCTACCTCCACAGAACTATACCCCAAGTCCTTATTCAGTTGTCTATCCTTCATCACCCCTCTCACTTTCTCAACATCCCCCCATCTTCCCATTGCAGCATAGATATTCGAGAGATGAACGTAATAGGTAGAGTTTTCCTGATCCAATTCAATGAGCTTTTCAGCCGCCAGCAGCCCCAACTCCAAGTCACCCTGAACTTTGGAACCAAATAACAACGATCCCCACATAGCTTTTGTGGGTCCAAAAGGCATGCGTCCCATGAACTCAACAGCTTCATGCAAACGCCCAGAACGCGCCAACACGTCAACCATACAAGCATAGTGTTTAACATTAGCACAAAACCCATACCTCCCATCAACCAACAACCCAAAAATCTCTCTACCCTTGTCCACCAAACCCGAGTGACTGCACGCAGATAAAACCGCCAACAAAGTCACTTCATCCGCTCTAACACCCTCCTTCTCCATTCTGTTAAACCACCGAATCGCCTCTTGTCCACTCTTAGCCAAAGCTAACCCTTTTACAACCGCATTCCAAGTAAACACATTTTTTCCTTCATACTCCAGAACACACTCAACCCCTCTTCAACTCTCCCACATTTCCCATACATGTCAACCAAAGCCGTCCCCAATATGACATCCAACTCCCACCCCTCCCTTTTTACAGCCCCATGTATCCACGCCCCCATTTCAACATTACCAGAGTGAGCGCAGGCATGCAAGGCGTTGATCATGGTGACCCTATTAGGCACAAAACCCGCATACTGCATTTGTTCAAACACAACCAAGGCATCATCATAGTTCCCAACGTTGTTGTACCCGGCGATCAACACGCTCCAGGAAACGACGTCTCTCTGAAGCATTTCATCGAACAGGCTGCGACACAACCCCACTTGGCGGCTCGAGGCGTAGACGTCAAGGAGGGCGTTGCCGACGAAGAGGTCTTGGTGGTGGCCGAGTTTGAGGACGTGGGTGTGGACGCAGCGGGCTTGGGTGACGTGGCGCGCTTCGGAGAGGGCCTTGAAGAGAGGTGGGAAGGTGAAATTGTTGGGGAGAACGTTGTTGCGGCGCATGTGGGCGTAGATTAAGAGAGTGGTGTGTGGGGTTTGAGATTGGGAGAAGACTCTGATGAGGGTGTTGAAGATGTAAACGTGGGGAGAAGGAGGGAGGGTGGTGAAGAGAAGAAGAGCGGAGTTTATAAGGCCGTGTGAATAGCACGCGCCGATGAAGTGCTCGACGATTCTGGTGTTTGGATAGAGGTTACGGCGGATGAGTTGCGCTTTTATCTGCCGAACTTTCTTCTGACTGTCACAAAAGTTCTGAAGCAGAAAAATCACACTCCTCACTCTTTCTTTCATCACTTACATTCATCTAGCTCAAAACCCAATTCATAGTTAAAATTACAGGGAAAGAAGGTTCTATAAATTTATATGCTTAATTCGTTATAATTAAGCAAAAAAAAATTAAATAAAAAAAAAAACTTTGGAAAAAAATGCGCATCCGGGGAATCGAACCCCGGTCAGTACCGTGGGAGGGTACTATGATACCACTACACCAGATGCGCTTGATATTGTAATAGTTGAACAAAATATGTTATATTAATATTTAAAAATTAAAGTAATTTGTATGGAGTTGATTTTCAGAGTGCAGATTGATCGAGGGAATGAGGATCGTTGGGCTCACTGGTGGAATAGCGTCTGGGAAGAGCACCGTTTCGAATCTGTTCAAGTCGCATGGTCTTCCCGTTGTGGATGCCGATGTCGTTGCTCGTGTGAGTTCCTCTTCTCTGTTTTTGATTTGGGAAAAAACAATACAATATCTGTGATTGTTTATTGGAATTTGCAGGAGGTGTTAAGGAAAGGGAGTGGTGGATGGAAGAAAGTGGTTGCGGCTTTCGGGGACGAAATTCTTCTCGAAGATGGAGAAGTGAATAGACCCAGGCTTGGTCAAATTGTTTTCTCCGACCCGGATAAGCGTCAATTTCTGAACCGGTATTTCCAATTTTCGTCTTGTTTGGTTCCATTCGAGTGTATTTTTGAATTGCTGTTTTGAATTTAGTGTCATTGCGATGTTTTAGATTATTGGCACCTTACATTGCGCGTGGGATATTTTGGGAGGTTTTGAAGCTATGGGTGAAGGGTTACAAGGTCATTGTTCTTGATGTGCCTTTGTTATTTGAAGCCAAGATGGACAAGTTCACGAAGCCTGTTATTGTTGTTTGGGTTGATCCCGAGACGCAGATTCAACGGCTCTTGGCCAGAGACAAGTCCGCGGAGGAGGAGGATGCTCGGAATAGGATCAATGCTCAAATGCCATTGGATGTGAAAAGGGGTAAAGCAGATATAGTTATAGATAACACTGGTTCGTTTGATGACTTGAGCCAGCATTTTCAGAAAGTTTATGTTGAGGTCTCAAAGCCATTGACATGGGCTGAGTTTTGGCGCTCCAGACATGGAGTGTTCACCATTCTTGCTTCTGTCACCTCAGGTGTTGTTCTATTTATCAAGGCATTCAGCAACCATACCAACACTTTATAGCTACTTGTGTTCTGCACGTTATTTGTTAATACATGATATGTATCCCCTTAAAATCCAAAACCCATGAGTTCTTTTCTGTAATGGTGCTGTTCAAAGATGAATAGTTTAAATTTGAATATTCAGCTTCAAATTTTAAATAACTGTGAGATGAACCATAGTGTTATATTTCTTGTGTCTTGTTTTGTTTCTTTTTGTTGTTGTGAGGATTGGAAATGAGTATTATTATTTGGTCATGAAGGATTCTGAATTTTAAATATGTATTATGCTTGATCAGTGTCTGCCTTTGAACACTTTGGTTCTCTGCCGAGTGTTGAAAATAGAGATGGAAACTTGTCTATGTTCTACCTATTCAAAAAGGTTAACTTCCATTTGTTGACCTCCTAGATGAGAACTTTTCTGGCTTCATTATTTAGGCATCTACCTTGAGGAGAAATCATAACTGGTGAATTGCAAATTTTTAGAGGAACTATGGTGGTTAGATTTTATGCTGTGATTGGTTTTTACACTAAATAAAACTCAGTCTGGGAAGTCCAAACATGGTAAAGATGATGCCGTTTATCCTCAAATTTTGAAAAATGTTTCTTTCACCTCAATCTATCTCCTCAAAACACCAAGTTCCTGATTAAGGCCACTGTTTAGATGGCTAAGATTGCTGCGAAGATGTTCATAAAGTACTTTTTGTTTGAGGACTTTCTTGGTGACAGGGCTTTCATTAACCAAGTTGAGGTTCCTTAGAGCTACTACCTCTTGGAGAATTATGCAGTTTACATCTTCAGCCACGGACATTGTATCTTTGAGATAAAAAACATTCCTAAGCAGTAAATTTTTCTCCTCAAGCATCTGACTATTTTCTTACTTCTATTTGTTCTCTGCAAATCTATCAATTCTGCATGTCTCGTTTTTCTCCATTTTCCACTTCAGTCCTCACTTGCCTGATCTTCTCTACAAGTTCAACGTTCTCTTTCTGCAAAATTTCATTCTTCTAGCTCATGTTCTCAATCTCTTGTTCCATGATCTTTTTCTTTGACTCCTTTTTTTTCACCCAAGAACTTTTCTCAGATCGATGTTGCTGAAGGAGCTACTGGTTTTCCTCTTGGCTTTTCACACAAGAACTTTTCAAGCCCTCAATGTTGTCCAAAATGTGCAATGTTGGTATTTCCTCTTGCTTGATTATCAAGCCCCACACACTTGACGAATAGCCATTTTAAGATTTTTAATCTTGTACTAAAAACTCTCCTTCCATCAGTTGTATAAAGTTTTCAATCTCCAACTCAGATAACTGTGTTAGAAAATCAAGATGTGGTAGACTTCTTACTGTGACTACATCATAACTTTTATAAGGATTACTGCTCTCTTTTTTTTCATTGGTCGATGTGAGATAGGAAATATTGATAATGGAAATCATATTTCACTTTTCCAAAAGCCTGTCAAAACCATTACCTAACATAAAGTGGAAGGTAACCTAGTGTCCATTATGATATCATGCTACATGTTGTATTGACAAGGATGTTTTTGTTCTTACATTGAATATTACGACTATATTCTTTACCAAAAGACTGCGTAGCATCTAATATTCTATTTCTAATGATTAATGGTTTGAAGTGGGTCTCCCACACTTAAGTAATAATCCATTGCCTGCTTTTACTAATTTTTTCTTGAGGCACTACTTTCTATTTTGCATATTGCTGTCACCTTTTCTCTCTAAGATGAGTTCAATGACAAACATGCATATACACCAGATAGATTTTGGACTTCGACTTGGATTGTGTTTGGAATTGTAATGTAAATTATTGATTTTCCCTTTGCCATGGGAAATATTATTTAATATTTTCCATTCCTTACCTCTGAAGGAGTAGTGGTTTTTCACCTACGACCTTTACTATTCAACCTTTTCCCCGGTTGACTTTTCTTTCCATCCAAGGGGCAAGAATAGCTACCGTAATTATATGGCAACATATGGTATCGGTTGCCCTGTTCTTGCTCTAATTTCTTGAGCGAAATCTGCCACGGAGACTGGCGATTTTATGGCTAAAGTCTATACAAATTGATTATATCAAAATTAATAAATAATGTAACATATTACTGTTTAAATTATAATAACTTCTTAGTATATTAATTTAGGCTACCATCTAATGAAAATGATATTAACTTCTTTTATCGATTTTATACAAAAGAGTTGATTGGTTCATTGGAGAGAAGTACATTTTCTCCTTAACGTTTTGTGCAGTGTGCTGGGATCTGGAGGAAGACGACATACCTGTTGCTCTACGTGGTAAGATTTTGGCTTCAAAATCCGAAAATTTCTCTGGCTGTATTTTGACCATTTGAGAGGTTCCAAATTAACATTTTGGCAAAGTGTTATTTAAGAATATGATAGAGTATCTAATCACTTTTGGACTAATTGGACACTTGTTTAATTTATCTGTTTACATATGCGTTTAATAATCTGTTAGAAAATAATTTAAACAGTGTTTGATCTTATGTAACCATGCTTAATTATTTGTTAGCTTGCTTGAAATTGTTCTGAAAGAATCAATTCACTGGGAGTGGATTGGGGAAGTTGTTGGCTATGATTAAATGACTGAATGGCTAGCAATTCACCTGAGTAGCCGCCGATGATCAAGGTTCCATGTTGAAAACAGTTCTTCCAGAAATTTGGAGTTTTGGTTCAGTGCTTTTGCCACAAATCACGATGGTAAGAGTCAGCACAATCACAACCATCTGTTGCATAACAAATTCTTTTGGTCTTTTGATAGCAATGCTTGTTTGTGTGGGGTCACTATCCTCTATATCTATTAAAAGTGAATTAGAAAAAAAAGGAGAGGGAATAGAAAAGATGGGATAAAAAAAGAAAGAATCGAAAACATGTGTATTTAGATATGCAATTTGGTTATGGTTTCAGAAATTTATAATTGATATATTATTTTAATTTTAAAAATGTTGATTTTTAAATATCGCTACATGTCAACCTACTTTGAAGTTTTTGAAAAACTGGGGAAATTTTTCTTTTTGACTTATTGAGCAAATAATGAAATTTTGATATTTAATTCTATCTTATTTATCTTTAGTTCTCTGCTCTGTATCCATACTGAAATAAACATAAAGTTAATGGAAGAAAGTATTGGCCTAAGGAAGAAAACCCTGGTACTGTGATTGGTAGAAGTAATTATTATGCGTTGAATCTATGAGACGTATAAGCCAAAGAGTAGGAAACATTGATAAATGGAGCCTGAAAATGAGAATGGGGTGGTAGAAATTATTGGATGGTGGTGGGTTAATATGTTTTCGATTTAAAACTTTTATTCAGATTCTCACACTCATCAACCCAACAACCAAACCACTCACCACCCAAGTACCAATCTAACTCTAAACTTTAAGCCAACACTAATGAATGGCCATGCTCTGAACAAGACGTACACTTTCCTGATTGCCTTCTTCAACAGTTCATGCCTTTAATATTTTCTCAAAAGTAATTATTCTTATATATGATCTTTCTAAGGTGTAAAAAAAATGATATTTTTAGGAAGTAGAGTTGTTAATAAAAGTCGAAGAGAATTTCACTTATAGAAAGTTGTTTGATGTTCAAGTTACTAAGAATATAGTAAAATTATAAGATGTATGAGTAAAAATATGACAAAAGAATTGAGTGAATGCTTTATATATTATCAATTTATATAAGGACATTACGTGTTTCGATCCTAAAAAACATTTCATACGAACATGTATTTAAATTATCCTTAATTTTAACTTTTATATGATGTGTGATTATTGGAATATCAAACCAAGTTCTTGAATTGAGATTCGAGAAGAATGAGAGTTCATCCACCAAGAAAACAAAGTGGAAACAAAGATTTGACTTTGAAACCTCATTTCTGTCATTAGTTATGATTTTGTCTTTAAAATGTATATCGACGGAAATAACTTTGACACCCGTTAGTACTTACCTAACATTGATTTACAATACACTTAAATATATTGTATGAGTCTAAATTATTGGGTAATAATGAAAAAATTGAGTATCTTATAAAAAATATAATCTATAAATTTATTATCTTAAATTTTTTGTTACATAGATATAATCTTTTATTTATGGGTTAAGTTGAGATTATATCTCATTGATTTTATATTTCTCGGGTTAACATCTTCAAATAATTTCGATCATCTAGTTACATAAATCATTACAAAGTTTTACCTAATAAATTTTCTCTCCTGTTAAATTTGCTTATGAAGTTTATTTAAAAAAAAAAAAAAGATAGGCCCAGTGAGTAATCTTGGTTAAGGGTGTTGTTAGCTTAGTTATATGAAGCTTGTAGCATGAAGACAATGCAATATGCATCCATGGGTGGTGGAGCCGTTATCGTGTGGGTTGCAGTCCCAGTGAGGTCTGCTTTTGGGGTCAGAAAATGAGTGGTACTAAAAGTGATGAAGCCCTTTAAACCGTCTGATATGACAGATAAGATGTCAAAAAAGATGATGCAAAGGACCACCTACCTTACACTACACTGCACCTCTTTTACACACTTCTCCTCCTCACAATCCCTTACTTACCTTAATCCCATCATAAAATATTCCACAACTTGAATTTTTGCCTCTTTGACGCCACTTTTCCCACATGAAAACATGATACCTCTACTGAACAATATCCTCCCTCTGCATCACGTGATTCAATCACGTGACTCTGCTGATGTGTCATCACCATAATGGTTATCTCTGCCTGCGTTAAAGGTGACATGGCTTCCGCACCAAATGAAATGAGTGCTCTGATTCCTCTTTTCTTTAATAATTAAATCAGTGTTTGATAGTGTTATTTTTTCAACACTTCTATCATTGAGTAAAGTTTCACATTAGATTAGATCAGATTAGATTCACTGAATAAACAATGCCCAGTGCCAATCAATGACATCACTGTAACATTTAACCCAAAAATAATAATTAAGTATTTCGATAACAGTGTCTCAGTCACTGCACAATACCACCACAGTTCTAATTTGAATTAATCAGATGTCTAATGTAATGTTTAAAGGCTAAGAAACACTTTTCTGTGTGATAAGATTGTTTCTGTGTGAAACACTTTTCTTGAAGGATCATTTATTTATTTAACTCACCCTTGCTGCATGTTCCTTACTTCCTTTGGCCACCAACAAACACTTACATCAACTTTCCTCATCCCTTGATTTCCACTTCACCAAATGGCACCAAAACCTGCAGAAGAAGAACCTCCTCAAGGAGAAACTCTCAAGTACCAGGTCATCATTTTCTCTTTTCAGTTTGCATGTGCATATGCACTTATTTCTCTCTATCAACTTCATTCAAATTCCCAATTTCTCCATTCATTTTACAGACGTGGGTTCTGAAAGTATTGATCCACTGCGATGGCTGCAAAAAGAGAGTCAAGAAAATTCTTCAAGGAATCGACGGTATCAATCTCTTTACTTTAATACTTCTTTTGTGCATAGTAATTAATATACAGCATCCCTTTTATCATCATCAAACTTTGTGGGTCTTGATGATGTTCTTCTTCATATAATGATTATCTTAACATGGAAGTAACTAATGATGTGTTGGAAGAAAAGAGATACTAATCATATATATATGTTTATCATGGTATAGGGGTTTACAAAACAGAGGTGGATTCTCTGCAGCACAAGGTTACGGTCACTGGTAACGTGGGCGCTGAGATTCTCATCAAGAGGCTTTCAAGATCAGGGAGGCTAGTGGAGCTTTGGCCAGAGAAACCAGCTGAGAAGAAAGATAATAAAAAGCCGGGAAAGTCCAATAAGGGTGGTGATGTTAACAAGGAGAAGGAAAACCAGAAGAATGGTGAACCGGGTGCTGATGGTGGTTCGAACGAGGGTTCTAAAGATGGTGGTTCAAATGAGGGTTCTAAAGATGGTGAAGATTCTGAGAAAGAAGAACACAGTGATGAATGTGAGGAGGGAGGTGGTGGTGGTGGTGGTGGTGGTGGTGAAGGTGGCAAAAAGAAGAAAAAGAAAAAGAAGAAGAAGAACAAAGGGGAAAACGGTGGTTCTGGTTCTGGTTCTGCATCTGCTCCTCCTAAGAATGGAGAAATTAGTGAAGTTGATGCATCAGTGCCTTCAAATTTGGGCACTTCAATGGCTGCCAAGGATCTTGTTAACCCTCCAATTCAGCATGCATACCCTTATCCACATGTGTATTATTCACCTCCTCCTCCTCCTCCACCAGCTTATGGATTAAGCTATAACACAGCATATCCTAACTCAAGTGCTTCATATTATGTTGGAGCACCCATCATGCCCATGCATGCTTACACCACTCCATACTCTAGACTGCCACCACCTCCTCCACCGTCTGATCCAATCAAACACTATGGTGATGATGCTGAGGATGATGAGTATGAAGGTGGTGGATATTGCTCCATTATGTGACAGTGAAGTACCTGCTATAGCTAGTGTTATTTCTTACTTTTCTTAATGATAAAACTTAGGGGAAGAAGTGGGGGTTTAAATTTTGTAATATGGTGAACCAAATTAGAAATTAACTACGGGGAAAACAATAAAAAAAAAGAAAAAGAAAAGAGGGTATGTGCAGGTATGGAGGATGTAGAATGCTTTGTCTCTGTTTAGCATGTTCCTTTTTCTTTTCCGTTGTAAAGAGTACAGCTTTTGGGGTATGCTAAAGAAAGGCCAATCAATAGCCTTGTAATCTCTGCAATTTGTAGGTCCTGAAATCTTCATTTCCCTCTCTATCATATGTGTAAAGTATCTTTATAAGTACCACCTTTTCTTTTTCTCTTTTCATGTCTCATTGCTAACTAGTTACATTGCTGAAATGGTTTTGCTAATATTTCTCATGCATGCAATTCTGATACCCAGCTAACTAGCCTTTGCAGTTATGGAAGAGTGAATCATAACATGCTGATAAATAATTACTTCCCATGGGAACTGCTTCATCCACTTTTGCAAAGCTATTCTCTAGTTGCTTAAATCTGTTTATCTTTTTGCTTTATCGTATTTTGGCCTTTTGGAGGTATATATGGTAGTAGCATCGCACTTGCAACTCATCTAAAGCTTCTTCGTGTAGTTGTTGCCACAGGTTGTACTTTTTGCTTCTTTCTGAATCTAAGGAACATGCTCAGCACCCGGATCCATTACAATAAAAGGACACACTTCAATTTTGTTCCAAATAATTTAAGTGACTCAAAGTTTCACATTATCCCATCAAAATTCTGGCCTTTGGGTTTCTTTTTTATTTCCCTACAATTGGGAAAATGCATGTTTTTGGTGTTTCACTTGTGCAGGTTTTGCTTTAGGTTTGGAGAGTTCAGAACAGGGGAAAAAATTCAACACTGTTGAAGCTGGCTATTATTCTTGAATTTGTTACTTAACCAATAAGGAAAGTAGCACATTAAGAAAAGTGACACTCTTTTGTCTCAATCATCCATTCATTAATCTCAGCTTGTGCTCGCTGGACCCAATTGAGTTAGATAAATTATACCATCAGTGATTATAATGTACACTTAAAATCTCTCAAATTTCGTAATAATACTATAAATCAAACGTTTGTGTTAACTGAGGAAGTCTAGTTCATAGATAAAATCTCTTGTACTTCAATACTATAAACCAAACTCCATGTTATCGAGTTATATTTAGGTGAATACGTTAAACAGTTACTTTAGGAATGTTATTCTCAAGATTGAAGCTAATTAATGTAATCAAAAGAAGAATATTCACACGATTATACCTCTTCTTTCACACTGATTATCGCATAGTCATGTCAGAAAAGTTTGTGTTTTTATAAAACATTTGTGCTGTCAAAGTGTCACCATATCTTCAACAATAAGCAATAAGCATCCAAAATAAATGTCTGTTTAGTTTTGCAACCCCACAATCCCTTCCAGAAAGCCCCACGAACCTAATTGTGTGATTGATTGTAATTAAGACTAATTATTGTGTCAAAGAAAGACTGGTTAATTAACATAGTATGATATGAAATTATGCACAAACGACAAATGTGCAAGAGTTCACTGTGTTTACACTTTCGTTTTTTGTTGGATCTTCGGGGTTATTAATTACAAAAATTTACAACAAAAGCATTTCGAAAAGTTCTGCTCTGTAGACTTTAGGTGCAAAGATGGAGGAGTGGCATGATTTCTCAGGTCCCTTTTACCTCACTATGATTTATTTGGAATCTAGAAAGTTCCCATTGTGAAAAAATGGTTTTCTACTAATTTCTAACATATTCAATAATCTCGTTAAGAAGGATTACAGGATGAAGTTGGTGTTCTTTCTTTTAAGTAATGTAGAGGTAATTTTAAGATGGATTAAAGAGTGAAATTTGTGATTGAATTGACTGGTGTGATATATTAAAAAAAAATTTAATAGAAAAAAGTTAAATTATCAAAACGTCCCTAATGTTATAGGTAATATAAAATTATATATAAATAATTTAAAATTATTTTATAAATTTTATTAAATGATTGAAAATATAAAAAAATGTATAAAAAATTAATGATATAATATATTTTGTATAAAACTAAATTTAATATATAAGGTGAAAAATAATTAATATACACAGAAACCTTTTTTTTCTTTTTAATAGTAATTTTAGAAGTAATAATTTTTTATTATAACCCTAATAAATTATTATTATCGTTAACATAGAATTAAGAAAGTGAACTAAAATCACGTGTATTGATTTTAACCGCTAAATAACATGTAACAAAAATTAAATAATGTAACAAAAATTAAATAATGAAGGGTAATTTGGTAAATTCAGCTGTGTCACCCTTTAATCTCATTATAGATGGTGAGATTGAATTTTTAGTTAATCTCTCTAATCATCTCCTCCCATCATCTTGTATCACCTCCAAAAAAAACACGATACTCACCTCCTATTCATCTTTTTCCATTCCTTCTGAATAGTATATCCACCCAAAAAAAACACAGTCTAAAAATTAAAATCAAATATAACTTAAATACACTTTTTGTCTTCAATTTTTTATATTATCTTTTAAGACATGAATTTTAGACTTCAAAACGGTTAATATATTAAATCTAATATTATAATCCTACAATCGTGCATAAATAAAACAAATGTGAATGTTTGATGAGAAAAGTACTAATTTTTTGAAATTTTTATTGGACTGTATTGTACACTTGAAAAGGACTGTTATCTGATGATAACCATGCGTGAAGGATAAATGATTACAATTTGGTTGTAGTAAAACCTCAATTATTTATATTTGAAATCAATATTAATTATTAATTAATTTTTTAATTTTTGTTGAAAATTTAGTGAATCTAAGTTTTATATTGAATAAAAAAAAGAAAATTAAAAAATTAAAAAAAAAATCATAAATTTATTGTTTTAAAATTTTGAATTAAAAATGATATTAATCTAATTGAGCTCATTTATGTAATATCTTCCTAAAAAATCTTTCCTAAAAAAATCCATCAAATTTTAATTTTATTTCACTATCACAAAATTTATTAAATTAAATATTTATAGATTAAACAATTTCATAGCATAAGCAAGCAAACAATTTATATGGTAATGTCAGTAAATCTGTGCTAATAAAAAAACTTACGAAATATATCTATGAAAAAGTGTTGGAATTTTTTTTATTGAAATATACCGGAAGAGATCGATTATATTTGTGGTATCAATTGTCTATAAAAGAGATTTATATCATTTCTAACATAAAACTTTAAGGCCGATACGAGTCTTTGTTTTTACTTATATATTACTTCACTTTTTTTATTTTTACTTAGTGTAGAATTGCTTATTTATACTTGGGTTTTTGAGAGTTTTCTCACAAGTTTGAGTTGGATTTTTAGAACAATTGTCTTAAACAAATACTAAAAAAGTCTTGAGTTTGATCTACTATTGAGACAAGTTTTACTATAATAGAGTAGTAATTTATCCGCATAAAAGAACTAACATTATTTTATATATGAAATTTTAATTTAATGTCTATGAATTTATATTCTTTTACATGTCACTCAACTTTTTTACTTTTATTCAATATTAAAATACCAATTCATAATTCCTTAAAAAAATGAGATATCATTACTATAAAATGTCATACCTAATATTTCAGATGCAGAGATTAAACATCCACTAAATCAATTTGTCAAGTTTTTTTTATTTTTCATTCCAGTTGTTCGTTGGATTCTCTTGTTCGTCGGGTTCTCTTGTTCGTCAATCGATTAGTGTATCTAGAACTTCGCAAAAACACTTGTATAAAAGGACACCAAGATAAAATTCTAATGATAGTATAATTGCCGGAGATCTGCTCGGTCATTGAGTAGCTGTTAATTACACTACTACAAACTCTTTTTAAAGTAATCTCACTCGCAGTGGTCGACATGCCATATAGTACACCTAACAATTTAATAAACTTGTAAAATTTCTTGAAATATTCGAAGAACATCTGAAAATGTTGAGTAATCTCACTCGATGTTAATGGTAGAAAATTACATTTGTTCTTTTGAGGTTTGAGAAAAACCCTGTCAATTGTGGGATGCATGATTGCTATGTGTTCTCTTGAGAAAACACGCAACGACACAGTGACATAATTGCCACTTGCTTTTAATAAAGATTTTGAAAATTTTAAATGAATAGAATGAGAAAACCATTCATTGAATATGCAATGCTGAGATAATAATGACCTCTTAATTGGTGGTTAGTCGCTATTTGTTTTCCATGCTTCTTTCTACTTCAAGACTGGTTTATAATAATTGTTGGTTGAACATAAACGATAAATGTTCGAAAGGACAACAAAAAAGGTAGTGCTGAGAATAAAAGTTACGTGTGATGGGACGAGATATGTCGGACAATTTATGAGAAGGGAAAACTTTAAAACCCTTTGATCAAATCTCTTAATTCTAAAGGTATACTTTTTTTTTATTAAGGAAAAAAGGTAATGTATATTGTATACATCAAAGGCTTATATAGAGCAAATGGTTATAATTTTGGTGAAGTGTGCTTTATTTGGTTTTTCATTCATTTTTTAAAAATCGAATTCTGTTGGATTAGTTTAGGAGAATTTTGAAGGTTTACTTTTTCATATATATTTTTTGTCTTTGTCTTTTAGATGCAAAATCTAAATTAAGTCTTAATTCATTTTAATAGTTTTTTTTTTCAATTTTTATTGAAATTATAAAATGTGGTCTTTCAGTTTCTTTTTGTCTTAATGTAATCTTTATTATATTTAAAAAAACAATGCGATTTTTTTAAAATTAATGTTAATATTGTTATGAGATTTTTTCTTCTAAATATAATATTTATTTTCATTAAAAGAAAACATTGTGATCCATTCAATTAGATTGATAGTAATAATATTTGGAGGATGACGTCATAATGTACATAATCTATAATATTAGAGTCTTGATTCGCGAGAGTCATCTTAAAAATTTACAATGCTACATTTTCATATTCATTTAAGGGGCTGCATTAAGTTTTTCTAGCCAAAATGAAAATTATATTGATAAAAAAAATTAAGAGATCACATCATATAAAATTAAAATAAACATGTTACTAAAAATTTTAATTTTTTTTCCAATTTTATTTTATTAGACAAAATTTATTCTAACACTGACTTCAAGTTCTTTTTAAGTCAAGTTAAATTCACCCAACTTAATTTTTCTAATAAAAATCTAAATCTAATAAACAAATAACTTTTTCTTATCTATCTATACACAAACATGATAAATCCATGAAAGTAGTTATATTATCAGCATCTTAAAAGTAATATAGACATTAAGAGAAAACAATTTCAATTAATATAAATGGAGAGTTCTTTTTATAAATATCAATTTGATAAATCTTCATAAACTTTGACCCAAAAATAACGTTAATTAAAATTAAATAAAAAATTATTTATATTAATATTTGTAAACTACTAATAATAAATTGTTTTTTAAATACTTCTATTATATTTACTTATAATTAAAAAATTCAATTTAAATAAAAAATTTCACTAAATTTAAATTGTCATGTATAACAATTTAACTTTAAAGTATTTAATTGTTATAAAGATTTTAAGATTTTCTACCAACATATAATGTTAGAGAGAAAACAATTATAATTAAACTTATTTAAAATATAATTAAGTAAAAAACGTAAAATTACGAACTTCTTAAAGTTTATTGAAATTTCTTAATATTAAAATAAAACTGGGTATATTTCTTAAAAATGTTTTTAGGATGCGAAGACTAAAAATATTATTGCAAAGAATATAGGAAATTATTTAAAAGGTTTGGTAAAAAAATTCTATTGGAGAAGTCCTTGAAAAAAATTAATTGAAACTATCAAAATCTTTATTAAAAATAAATAAATATCTAATTGTTTTTATCAAAATTATAAAATAATTATCAAAATATCAACATCTAAAAATTGTAAAACAAAAAATCTTAATTTAGTAGCATTGATTTTCTTAGTCTTAAAAAGAATCATCCTAATTCAACATTGCCAGACTTATTTATGTAATTTAAAAACCTTGATTGATTACCATGCAACTTTGTTTTTTTTTGAAGAAAATCTTTCGAAATCCTAATCCAAATTTATGTTTTATGAAAAGATTGTCATTAGATTATAATATCAATGGAATAATTTCATATTAAATTATATTTTGTAAACATTGATTTTATATTTAGTTATATGACTCAAAAATTAATTTATATTAAATTATAAAACAAAAACGAAGTGAATACATCCTATCATATAGACCCATTTCAAACTTTCCAGTGAGCAAGAACAGACAAACCACAAGCGCAGGAATGAGCAGTACACCCTACAAAACATTACTTACCACAAAAATTTGCATTGCGCTTCTGTCTGAACCTTCTGCACAGGAAAAACAACCATTAGAATAAAGCAAGAAATGCTGTAGAATTTTACCACCAACTTCGATCAAACTGTGATGAAATTGTGCAGCTGAATATATTTTTTTTCTCTCTGCAAGAAATCCCATTCTGCAGCTGAATATTTTTTTCTCTCTGGTGTCTGGTGTCTGGTGTATGATGGACGTGTTTTAGGTGGTGTCCTAGTGAAACCTGGAAATGTACCTGTTTAGCATGTTAATCACCACTCATTTCAATGTGCTTTTGATCAATGGGGAGAAAAAAGTTGTCCGAAGATGATACTTATACCACAGTAAAAGTAAGGATACGAGAAATGGAGAAATGGAGGAAACCTGCTGCAGAAGATTTGCAGAGCGACAAGGTAGGGCTTTTCAGTCCTCTTTATTTTGCATCTTGTTGTACATGTGTTCATCGTGTGAATCACCAAAAGGTGATGCGTCACGGACCTGGGATCTCCTTCAGCTTTTCTTGGCCGATTTAAATAAAGGCCTGCAAAAGTATTTCAAAGTAAATACAAACCGAAAATCAAAGGACATGTTTATTGGACCAATAGTCAGAAAAGGAAACTCTCGTGATCAGAAAGTGTAGCAACTCGCAATAGCTTATGGGGAAAAACAAAAATGGAAACTATAAATCTCCAAATTTATATTTAACAATTTTGCAGAGGTCTATTGAATATTAAAAACACAACACGAATTTAGAAAAGGAAATTGCATTTGGTAGGCATTGACCTCAGTAAGCTATTTGGGATAACTTAAGAAAACAAGTTTCAACTTGAATGAAAACGGTTTAACCTTACTTCCTCGACCACTATTGAAACCACTGCCTAATAGTGCTAATTTTATACTAACGAATGAATACTATATCTTAATATAATTAATCCTTCATCCCTCTATTTAATTAAGAAATTGGAAAGAAAATTCTGGTCCAAAATTCAAGGAAGTGGACTAACCTGCGTAAATGACTAAGGAATCCCATCTTATGCATCCTCTTCAACAAGGACACGAGTGATTCACAAAAACTGCAACTCCTCGTCATTGATAACATACACAATGTATACATTTGGATTTATTTTCTGCCTCTTTCTAAAGTAGATTTTGAAGAGAGAAAAAAAAAATCATTTCCCCACAAATAAGGTGAAATAAACATGCACATAAGAACACTTACCTTCTATGACAGAAACCTCAGAACTTTCCTGTGTGAAACCACAGTCCTTATGTCTAAGATCTTGTGGTCAAAAGGAGACATTGATCGAGTCCAATAACCCTTTGCAACCTTCTCCCACTGGCTATGCGGGCACATCCCAGCTACAAGAGAGACATTCCTGAACAGGACATATAGAAATGTCTTCAATCAATGACACTAATTACTTTTCCAATTCAACTTCAATAGAGGACAAGTAGTTATAAAGCAAAGAGATAGTCCTTGCATAACCAAATGCACAATGCATAAAATGAATGATTGTCATCATCTTCACTCGGTAATACAATAACTACATTCAATCCCACAAATGAAATAAGTATTCGTCAACTAAGTACACGATAAAATGATCAAAAATTAGAGACAGAATATTTCAAAACATCTAACTACCAGACATTTGGATAAATCATAAGGACCAGATTACAGTATATAACATCAAATCAGCAATATACAAACAACAATACTATCAACCACTGCACTCAAGAACCAATTCATACAGAATATTGGTATCGATTTTTATGTTGGGAGAAAATAATTTTTCATTTCATCCACTACAGTTTGTGGACATTATTGTAACCTCCAGAGTTCACAGATTATTATGATACAAGAAAGCTTAACCATGAAAAATAATTATGTAGAACGTGCTTTACAGCAGTGTTGGAAAGGGAAACATAGAATGGACATTTTTTGCCTGTAGCAGTTCCAAAGACGACTTCAACAATTTAATCAAATTTAGGGATCTTACAGCCAAAACATGTCGAAATGAAGACAAAAAAGAAAAAAGAAAAAAAGTGCAACCAAACTCTCCCGAAAGAAAAGGAACAACCACATAATTGAAGGCATAAAATGAAATTAATGAAGGAGAAAAAAGATAAATGCTTACATAAGGAATCGTTCATCTGCGAATACCATAACTGCAGAAACCCAAATACAGAGCAAGCTAAAATTCCAAACAGAATGCTGAATGTGAGAAACCGCCATTGCCATGTCCAGCTTGAACCGTCTACGTACGATCTGCGTATTATAGCTTTTCTGTGTAAATATTGCAATGTTAAACTATTCACGCAAAAAAAAATAAAAAAATAAAACTAGCACTAACACTTACGATTTTCAACTGAATCATTGTAAAAAAGAAAAAGTTACAAGCTCATTTCAATATCTTAATAATAAAAGTTATTTGGATATATTATGAAATAATCTGCTTTTTTAAAAATATTTAATTTTATTATAATAAACGAACATAAATTAATTAGTTTCTATTTTTTAATTTCTAAAAATTAATCCATAGACTACTTAATATTATTTAATTAAAGAAATAAATATAAATGAGAAGATAAAGGTAAAAGTATTGTCACTTTTACAATATTAGTATTATTAGTTAATTACAAATCTTTTCATACACACAAAGAAAAAACATTTCTTCTTTAACATAATCATTCTTATACAAATTTAAAAAATTCCACAGGTTATATTGAATTTATCGAGATATATAGAAGTTAATGTTGAATATTTTGTTATAAAATTAGTCTTTCCTTCTAAAATATTTACTTAATGATTCTGAAGAAATATAAATTATTTTTTAGTTCGTAATTTCTAAAATAATAATCCTTATATTATTTAACAATATTTAACTAAAGTAAGGAAAACTGATTTGAGAAGATAAAATAAAGACAAGAATATAGTTTCTTGCAGTATTTTCTATAAAAAAAAAATCGCTTCATAATCATCTTTGAGAAACCCCTTTTGTTTAATTTTTTATAACAATATATTATTTTGAATATTTTATCATGAGATTATTTTTTTTATCAAGGAACATTGACGAAATTTTCTTAATCCTCAATTGGAGAGTAGTTCCGATATATTCAATAATCCTTGTACATAATGTTCAAAAAA
>Ga0099823_1001538_pt1 | contig 19321 bp, 13 predicted proteins | sample CowpearedBW_FD_76831 | JGI IMG/M metagenome (GOLD analysis project Ga0099823, IMG submission 76831) | Root nodule microbial communities of legume samples collected from California, USA - Cow pea red BW | ecosystem: Host-associated > Plants > Roots > Nodule | place: USA: California | collected...
ATATGTGTCAGTTTTAGAAATTTGTTATTATTTTAGATTAGGAGTGAGATATTCTAAATATTTTATACTTGATATTTGTTATATTTTGCTCTATATATAGAGTATATCAATAAAATATAAAAATATGTTCCTCCATATAACATATCACATATATCTCTCATATATTTTATATCTCTCATATTTTCAAAAGCTCTAAAAATCCCAACAAGTATATGAAAGATCGATATACCTCAAATGTGACAGACTTCCAAGTTGAGAAGGAATCTCTCCATTAATATAATAATTATCACTTAGATCAAGATATCGCAGACTTGAAAGATTTCCCAGTTGTGAAGGAATTTCTCCAAGAAGATCATTACTTTTAAGATCAAGATACTCTAACTTTGAGAGATTTTCAAGTTCATAAGGAATTGTCCCTGAGAAACTTGAGCATGATAGATTGAGATATCTTAACCTTTGAAAGGAGCCGATGGATACTGGAATTTGGCTATTGGGAAAATAGTTAAAGGTGAGATCCAAATATTCCAAATATTGCAAGTCACACAATGAAGTGATATTGATTGAACCTGACAAATAATGCGATGTTGAACCACCACGAAGATCAAGCATCTCTACGTGACCAGTTTCGTTATTACATTCAATACCTTCCCATTTGCAACAATCTCTGTTATTTTCATCATCCCTCCACGTGAACAGCATGCCATGGTAATCTGGAACACTTTGTTTGAAATTAAGGAGTGCTTCTCTCTCACTCTCTATGCATTTCACTTGTGAACTCTCTGGTGGGGAGTTGAATCCAAGAACGGATACTTTGATATGTAGAAGGCACACAAACACTGCGAACAATATTTTGAGAAAGTAACTGCCCATTACAATTTTCTAAATATGAAATTTGTGGTTTATATGAGTAAAGAACAAACACTACCAAATATGGTTTGTGATATGAATTGAATGCTCCGCAACAGGGTTTAAGTATTTGCATAATTTGCAAGAATGAGGCTTAATTTCTACGTCGTGTGTGTCTTTATTCACAATTCCAAGTCAAGAAAGGAAGAAGTTTCAAAGGTATAATCATAAAAAATGAAAAAATAATGGATCAAATTGTTGTGGTCACTCGCATGACTGAATATTGCACAAAGCTATAAAACACATCCCATTCCTTTATTGCAATATGGTATAAGAGATTGGGTCTAATATAAAATTTTTCACAGCAGATTCTTTATTTACAACCCTTGCAAAACTTTTTACAACAAAATCCAGAGGTTAATATTCGAAAAAATCCTTTATACCACCTATAAAAGGTTCATTAATATTTTATTTTTATTTCTCTTTTATGGATGATACCACAAGTTTAGATTGAAACGAGTTTTTGACTTACTTTTCAACATGGTGACCTTATCAAGCCTCAAGAAGTAATGGTTGACAAATCCTTAGTTTTTCTTCTATAACAGTTACCATAAGATAAAACTGTTCAGTAAAACTGATAAAAATCTTATCAAGAATGCTTTATTTGTCAATTGTCTCCATGTCACTTCATTTCAATAATTAATTACTAAATGAAAATTATTAAATAACAACTAATTTAAAGGAAAAAAGTAATTAATCATTATTAATTAAATTAAACATCATTCTATAAATTAAAAATTATTAATATTTAAAATAATTTCTATTATTAATAAAAATTATAATTAATTTATGAATTAGAGTTTAAATTGATTTTTAGTATTATCTTTTAAAATTTTAACAGTTTATTATTATTAGATTTAAAATTAGTTATCAATTATCAAAGCTTTATAAACATGCAATATCTATTAAACACTTATAAAATATCATTATTTAACATATTTTTTTGAAAGATGATGATTTGAAAAAAAAATGTTATAATAATCTTGAAAATACTTACTTGGAAATGTGTCAGTAGTTTCAATTTCCTTTTCAGAATTAAAATAGAGAATTTGATGTTTGAGAATGAAATAAAAAAGAATTAAATTTCTACGTAAAGCGCAAGCTTCCACTGTCAACTTCACCGAAAGGGTTGCATCATGTAGAACCCATATAGACGCAGCAAGTCAGTCTTCTTAGCCTAGGTCTCATCAATATCAATAAATACGTTAATAAATTATGTGTTGAATTTTCCAAGTCTTCTGATGGTGAAATATGGGTTAGAAAATTAAACACTCCAATCACATCAATACATTATTAGTTGATGTTAAAGGAAGAATTATAACCGAAAATGGTATTTTAACTTCTTTTTTTAACTCAATTTTGGTATTAACTACAATCTTCAAAAAAAAATTTCCATTACACACGTGTGGTACTGGGCAGAAATATTCCATCTTTTGGCAGAGAAAACATTGATGCTGAAAAACAGGGCATCTTCTCCTTCTTCTTCTTTAATAATGGTGTGTTTTTGAGTGTGGTGTTGTGATCGTTCACTTCGTGCAACCATATGCAGTTTGTTCATTTACTATCTTTGTCTTCGTTGTATATCATCTTCTCTATACATTCGTGAAGTGTTTTAGTAGGTATTTTCTCGTTTTTGACGTTTCTCGTTCCATTATTGGTGGGTGTGTCCCGCGTGAGGTGTATTGTTGAATTTGTGGTCCGAAATTTTTTTCGTTGATTTATATTTGTGATTGTTATGTTTGTCAATAAAAGTAGAAGAATGGTAGGTAGGGGTGAGAATGGATTGGATTTTTAATGATCCAATCCACGTCCATTTTAGATCCAAATAATTAGATTAGTTTTTCAACCCAAATTCATTTTTTTACCAAAATTAGTTTGGATTTTTTTTAAATCCAGATCCAAATATTTGGATTAAGATTTAAATCCAGTCCAAATATTTGGATCAAGTTCAAAAACCAGAATCCATTTTTTATAAAAGAAATTTAAATTGAATTCTCTAAAACTTGTGTCTTTAAGGCCAACATGACTCAGTCTGTACAGGTTGTCGAGCACGACTCGTTTGAGTCGTCAGGCTGACCCTCCTAGTCCATCTGAGTCTTCGAGCCCGTCAGACCCGTTCGGGTCATCGGGCCCACCTAGCCCGTTCGGGTCATTGGGCCCACCTAGCCCGTTCGATTCTTCAGGCCCACCTAGCCCGTTCGATTCTTAAGGCCTGTCTAGCCCGTTCGATTCTTAAGGCCTGCCTAGCCTGTTCAGTTCTTCGGGTCCACTTGGTCTATTCAGTTCTTTGGGCTCGTTTGGTCTGTTTGGTTCTTCAGGTCTGCCTGACCCGTTCAGGTCTTTGGGTCCGCTTGACCTGTTTTGGTCATCGGGCCCGCCTGACCCATTCGAGTCTTCGGGCTTGCCTGAACCGTTCGGTTCTTCGGGTCCGCCTGACCCGTTCGGGTCTTCGGGACCGCCTGGTCCGTTCAGGTATTCGGGTCTTCGGGCCCGCTTGGCCTGTTCAGGTCTTCGAGCCCGCCTGGCCCGTTCAGGTCTTTGGGCCCGCTTGGCTCGTTCGGGTCTTTGGGTCTGCTTGGCCCGTTCAGGTCATCGAGCTCACCCGAATTTTCAGGGACGTTGGGCCTAATCGACTCGTCTGGTTTGTCGGGCTCACCTAGCCCGTTCATATCTTTAGGCCTGCCCAACCTGTTATGATCGTTGGGCTCGCCCGTCCCTTCATGGTCGTCGGGCTTGCTCGGTCTGTATAGGTCATTGAGCAAGGCCCGTTCGAGTCTAAATTTAGCCCAAATCATCTCAACCTTTAGCCTAACCCAACTAAAAATTTAAACTGAAAATTTGGATTGGATTTTTTGGATTATCCATATTTGAAAGCTTGATTTATAGAATGGATATTCAATCCATAAAATATATAAAATGTAGATTAGATTGAAATCTAGATCCATTAAATGGATTTTAAATAGATTGGATTTTTAATAAAATAGATTTTACATGGATTAAATCAAAGCAAAAGTGGATAGGATCATGAAAATTAGATTTTTTGCCCACCCTAAATAAAGGTGATTAGATTGGTGAATGTAGTGAGTGGTGGGGGTGGAATGTTTGGTTGTTTGAGGGTTGGGTTAAAAATGTGTTGTAGGTGTGTGTTGTGGGGTGAAATTTTAGGTTGTTCGTAGGTTGGATTAGAAATGTGTTGTGCGTGCGTTTGTTACGATTCATTTGAGAGTGTGTGTGTCATTTCAATGTGTTATTGATTGGTCTTGCTAATAGTTGTTTATTTAGTTGTTTTTTATTGTCAGCACCAAACTATTCTAGTGTGAGTGAAAAATATCTTGTTGTACAAGACAACTTCAACATATTAGGCAGTGATTCATATGTCAATGAATACCAAAGGAGACAACAATCAAAGACAAAAAGTCCTTGAAAACTATGACATATTACTTTGAAGTTGTAAGTTATTGATGTACATTTTGTATATTCTGGACCATATTAATGTAGGAGGTATAGGATAGAAGATGTATAGGTTATACAAGATGTACATGTTATATAAGATATAATTGGAAGTTGAAATCAATTATATTTATGGAATTAATTGTTTTATAGAGAATTTGCACAAATTCCTTCTTTTCCTATTATTTACACATATGCAGCAACATAATTTGATATGCACCATGGGATTTGTTTGGATTAAATGGGATTTGTTAAACTTTTACAAAAAGAAATTGTGTCATTTTGAATCTCTTCTAAATATGTGTGTGACAGATGTTGTTGCAATTTGTTCAGAAAAAAAAAAGTGGATATGTGACGACTGTTGTGACAATTTTTTTTCAAAAAATAATCCAATTCATTAGTTTCTTATTCTTGATAACTTGAATGTAATTATTATGATCTATTTTAAACATTTGACAATCAAGACATCAACTCAACCCTTCACTTTGTATACTTATAATGTATGTTATTGGACAAATACACCAGTTAGAAAATGAGAAGTTTTCTTTTTCAATTTGTTTCTAATCCACGCCCAGATTTTCAATTTATTGAAGTGCCATAAACATTCTTCTTCTCATAGCTGCAAAGAAGCAAAAGGGAGAAGAAGGAAGATGTTGTCATGGGAGGAGAGAAACTTCAGGACAAAAACAAAAAAATAGAACAGAGCTTTGGGAGAGAAAAACTCAAAGCAAGGTGAGTAAACAAAACTTTGTTCTTCTGTATTGGAAAAAATATTGTATTACAGTCAATGGAAAAACCCAAAGGGGTTTTTATAGGAAAAGAAAAAAGTGTAACAATAAATCCTAGATTACTGATTTAACCAGTAATCAAACTAAGGAAAAGGGAAAAAGGGGAAACCCTAAAGGGGTTAGGCTTTCAATATCCTCCCCTCAAGCTGGATGGTGAATGCTTAGCATCCCAAGCTTGTGAACGTTGAGCTTCAAGTTGGTGCAGTGAAGAGCTTTTGTGAAGATGTTGGCGAGCTCACTACAAAAAAATTGAAATTAGCTACGAAATTTTACCGATGGATATATTTATGTCGGTAAATTTGAATTACCGACGGATTTTATCGACAGATTCTCAAATTTTAATTACTGGCAGAAAAATTTGTCGGTAACACAAATTTCATTTATCGACAGAAAAATCCGTCGGTAATTCAAAGTTTTTTTACCGACAAATTTACAGACGGACTTTTTCGTCGGTAAAAGAAGCAGAAAATTTTCTGCCCCAATTTGAATTACTGACAAATTTCTCCGTTGGTAATTCAAATTTTTTTTACTGACAAATTTACTGACGGATTTTTCTGCCAGTAATAGAAGCAGCCCAAATTTGAATTATCGATGGATTGTTCTGTCAATAAATCTGTCGATACTTAGATAACTCAAAATTCGTCGATAAAATTTGTCGATAATTTAATGTTTTTTATCGACGGATAAATTCGTCGATAAAAAGTGCAAGAATTTTCCACCCAAACCTCACTTTATAAGAAGACAAGAAGAAGAAGAAAAGAAGAAAGAGAAGGAGAAGAAGAAGAAGAAGAAAAGAAGGACAAGAAGAAGAAAGAGAAGGAGAAGAAGAAGAAGAAGAAGAAAAGAAGGACAAGAAGAAAAAAAAGAAGGGGAAAGAGAAGAAGAAGGAGAAGAAGAAGGAGAAGGAGAAGGAGAAGAAGAGGAGGAAGAAGGAGTAGAAGAAGATGAAGAAGAAGAAGAAGAAAGACGAAGAAGAAGAAGACGAAGGCGACGGCGGTGGTGGCAGCGGTGGCGATGACGACAACGAAAAAAAAATTGAAAGAGGGAGGAAGAAGATGAACAATGCAACAAATTTAACCGACAGATTTTTTGATAATTACAGATGATTTTTCGGTCGATAATTACTGATGGAAAAATTCGTCGGTAATTATCGACAAATTTATCAATGGATTTTTTCGTCGGTAATTACCGACAGATTTTTCCTCTGGTAATTACTGACAGAACATGATTTTCGTCGATAAAATTTTACCGACAAGCATTTTACTAACGGATTTTTGATCGTCGATAATGTTGATTTAGCGATGAATTTTGACTATTACTGACGGATTTTGACCGTCAGTAATATCGGTTTTTCTTGTAGTGGTTGTTTGTCGGAGCAGATGGAAAGAAGATGGAAGAGATTGTTCTGTAGCCGTTCACAAATCACATGACAGTCAATGTCAATGTGTTTCGTTCGCTCTTGGAATGAAGGGTTTTGAGCGATATGTCGAGCTGAGTGATTATTGCAGTAGAGAACTGGTGGTGGATTAAGTTGAGTGCAAAGATCACGAAGGATATAACTGATCCATTGGATTTCACAGGAAGTGGTTGCTAGGGCGCTGTACTCGGCTTCAGAGGATGATCTGGAAACAGTGTTCTGCTTCTTTGATTTTCAAGGTATGAGCGAACCTCTTAAGAAAACACAGTAGTCAGTGATGTTGTGCCTGGTTTTAATGCAAGTGGCCTAGTCGAAGTCACTAAAGCCCTTAATTTGTAGGTCTTTCTCTTTAGGGAAAAATAGTCCACGACCAGGATTAGCCTTAATGTATCTTAGGATATGTTAGGCAGCTTGGTGATGATAAGTAGTGGGTGTCTAAACAAGTTTCCCTATCAGTCATCTGTAGGAGTCAGCATTGCATGATGTCAGACCCGAGAAATTTAAATAATTAATTAAATAATTATTTAATAAATACGGGTAGTAGGAGCATTTAAGGCATTTAATGCGGTTTGTTATGACGTGGAAAAGTACTAGCTCAAATGGTTGAGAATACTTAGTTGTGTGAGAGAACTTGAGTTTGAGTCTTATGTATGCCAATTGTATGTTATTTAATTTGTGCATTATTTTAATGTTATATTTGAATGTGGTGGGTGATAATGTAATCATAAAATTATAGGAATTATCACAAAACATAATTGGTTGAATTGGTTATACTTTGGCTTTGCAATTGAATGGTTGTGTGTTCAAACCTTGTCAGGAATGAAACTAAAACTTTCTTTTCTTGCCTAATTTTATTTTGGTGTGAATGTGAAAAGGCAGAGGAAAACCCTAGCTACAAAAGTGGCAGCCAAGAGAGGTAGAGAATAGCCATAATTGACTTTGAATAATAATTAACCATATAATTAATATTAATTTTCGTTTTTGGACCATTAACAATCATTAAGGAGTAATTAAGAGTTAGTGAAATTGGTGAGAGTGAGGGAAAATGAGATTGTAGTTGAGAGTACTGGCAAGAGAGGGTTGTAGAGGAGTTATTGGCATTTTGGGGGAGGTGGAGTTGAGTTTTTTGTGAAGAAGAAAAGGGAAACTCTTGGGCATCATAAGGAAAAGGGTTAGATGACCAATTGGAGCACGAATTTCCAGGTAAGGGGAGCTGTTATATTATGTGTTTGATTCGTGTATCATGTATTGTGCCTTGCTATGATCAATTTGCATGTAAACCATGTATTTTCACGTTGTTTTTCGAGGTTTTTGGTTTTCCGCCCAGAAACTGCCTGGCGGCAAGGATGGTGCCACCAGGCGCCGCATCAGCTGTAACCCAAAATTTTGGGTTCTGTCATGAGCTGCCCGACGGTGAGGTTTAACTGCCAAGCGATGTGACTTGAATAAGGCTATTTCGTTCTATTTTTCTGAATTCTATGATGTGTTGATGTTCCATGCGGATATTTTTGCATATTTGAATGTTGGATTATGCTTGAATGTCATCACTTGGAGTGTTTAGAATTCAGGTTGTGATTATAAACCTTAAAGGTTCATTTACGTGAGGGAAGGATTCTGAATTCTTGGAATTTGACGTCAATGATGCCTTAGTTAAATTGGTATAATGTTCTGGAATGGATTAGTAGCATGAAATTATATTGATTCTAAAATATTAGTGTGTAGTAGTTGACTGGAAAGAAGAAGGGAAAGATTGGGTTAGCAGGTACAAGAAACCTGGAATTTTACCGAGGTACTGATGTGCCTTTTGGCAGCATCTTATTGGCCGCCAGGTGATAGATGTTGGCTAGCACTATTGTGGGAAGTATGGTGCAGTGGCTGCGAGAGAGATTGTAGCTGAATTGAATTGGGAGAAAATTTAGCATGGCTGGAGGAAATATAGAGGAATAGGAGGTTGTTATGGTTATAGGTAGTGCATTGATTTAGAGAGTGCAATTGGAATGCATTGATGTCTAATAGGTAATGAACATTAGTGGAGACTAATAATCTGATACAAGTGAACAATGAGAGTAGAGACTAACTAAATTTGAAAGGAAGAGTGGTTAAGCTAGAAATATGGATTCTGGTGCATTAGAGTAGGTGAAATTAGGAATGGCAATTGAGTGATAAAAGGGTACGTAAACAATTGGTTAAGGACATGATTGCTTGCTAATGAGCCGTATTGGGTATAAGAAGTGAGTAAGAAATGTTTCTGTGATAAGTTGATTGAAACCCGATAAAACTACAAAGTGGTGGGTGAATCACATAGTTGGAATGTTGAATGGTGAATATGAGTTATAGGCAATCAAAACAGGTTGTGATTGATGAGCAATTAGAATCAGGTCCTGGTACGAGAGTATGCCATTTTGACTAAGCAATTAGATTAAAGGACATTCTGATGTATGCTATAAACTAGCAGGTTTCGCTACTGTCATGGCGCCTGGCGGCTCGAGTAGGTGCGCTAGGCGATAGGACTTCCAGGGAAGCCCCTGGACCGCGTGGCGCCAGGCGGTGGACCTTCAAACAAAGGGTCTGAACTCACTTGGCGCCTAGCGCCAGAGGTGTTCTCCCAAACGGTATGTGTAGGTTTTACTTGGCGATGCTTAGGTTGCACCAGGTGATAACGCTGTGCTTGTGACTTGCGTGCGTTGCTTTTAAGGGGTGATGTTATACTTGGATCAGGGGATGTTGTGCCATGAACAGGTATGTTCATGTATGTTCATGGATGGTGGTGAACATGTGATGATATGAGCGGGGAGGTTCATATCCAGTTACTCTCGTGTGGGGATACAAGCGAGGTAGGTTTGTATGTTCCGTGCTCGCACTTGAGAGATGTTGCATGCCTGGAGGTACGTGGTTGGTGGATCACATGTGTTAGACTACGGGCAGGCAGGTCCGTAGAGCAGGACTACGAGCGGGGAGGTTCGTAGAGCAGGACTACGAGCAGGGAGGTTCATAGAGGCAGGACCACGAGCGAGCATGTTCGTGTGAGCATCATAAATCCTGAGTCCAAGGCTAACTACTTGTGTGTTGTGAAGGCTAAAACACATTGGAGATTAAGGTCTTGGCCAAGAACTAACTAGGACAAATAGAATGGGAATATAACTTCTCTTATGATATATTATATGTTATTTCTAATTTCATAAGCTCACCCTTTCTGTTTGTGATTGGCGATGATCGTGTGATTCGTTACACGGGAGCTGATGATGATACAGGTGATGCTGTGGATGCACAGGCGACGGAGTGAGGGCTAGCTGGGACTAGAACTAGGGATTTTACTATGCTTTTATTTATGTTAATGGAGTTTGGAAAATTAATGCTTTTCCTACTTCTATTCTATAACTTTTGGCGCGTTGTTTAAACATTTTAAATTTTCCTGCGTTTGGGAATAATAATATTACGATGTTTAATTTCATTTTCCATATTTATTTATTTAATTAAGTAATATTCCTTAAGGATGTCACACATGAGGGTTTGTTGGTATCAAAGAGAGGTTTTATGTTACTCATGAGGGGAGTTTGACAAGGTTTGTTGTTGATCATTCCTGTTTCATTTAATATGTCCAAGGTGTACTTTCTTTGACACATATGGATCCCTTTTTTACTTCTTGAGACTTCAAAGCCTAGAAAGTATTTCAGCTTGCCCAAATCCTTGATTTTGAAAGTCTGATGTAACATACCCTTGGTTTTATTGATGACTTTGTAGAGTCCCCTGCTAGGATAATGTCATTTACGTACACAAGTATAATAGTGAAAGTACTAGTGGTTTTATATGTAAAAAGGGAATAATCAGAATTAGATTGAACAAATCCAAGATTTAAGAGAAAAGAGGACAACTTAGCAAACCATTATCGGCTGGCTTGCTTGAAGTCATACAAAGACTTGGTTAGGCGACAAACTTGACCTTGTTTGGTAAGTTTTAGTCTTGGTGGAGGTGTCATGTAGACCTCCTCCTTTAGATCTCCATGTAAGAAGGCATTATCAACATCAAGTTGATATATGTACCAGTCTTTTGCAGCTGCTAGGGCTAGAATAATCCTTACAGTCGTGAGCTTAGCCATAGGAGAGAAAGTGTCAAAGTAGTCCACTCCTTCAAGTTGAGAATATCCTTTTGCAACCAATCTAGCCTTATGTCTTTCTATAGTTCCATCTACACTACATTTGGTCTTGAAAACCCATTTGCACCCTATAGGCCTTTTTCCATCAGGGAGATCAGTGAAATACCAAGTCTTGTTGTTCTCCAAGGCTTGTATCTCTCTGTTCATGGCATCCATCCATTCAGTAATTTTATTGGCTTCTGTATAAGACTATGGTTCATGATTGGCAGTGATAGCAAGAGTGTAGTTGAGATGTTCCTTATACAAACCATTATAAGATACAACATAATTAATATGATAAGCAGTTTTATAGTTGTTCTTAAGTTGATTGGTATGTTTAGATTGGCAGGAGTTATTAATAATAAAGGAACCATTAACCTGGTAATCCTTTAGGTACTGAGGAAGCTTTTTGTCTCTTCTGGATCTTCTTAGATCTGAATGTCTTCTTCTACCTCACTCTATTGATAAACTATGCTGTCATTTTGATTGCCCTGATCATGGGCAGATTGGTTCTCAATCTGTTCAGGTTCAGTTTGTCCATGATTAGGATCATTAATAACCCTGTCTTCATCAACATCAACAATGCTTTCATCATCATCCTGATTTTTTTTCTGTAGGATTTTTAAGATTAACATGGTCTTCCCTGATATTAATCCAGGAATCATTTAAGAAATTTAGATCTTGAGTCATAGTCTTCTTAGTAGTGTCATTATCCATAGAGCTGCAAGGAAAGATAGTTTCATAGAATAGAGCATTTCTAGTTATAAAAATCTCTCTGGTTTTTAAATCAAGAAGAATGTATCCCTTTATTCCATTCTTAAAACCAATAAAGACACATTTTCTTTCCCTAGGATCAAGTTTACTTCTGTTAACATCAGAAGTAGAAGCAAAACTTAAACAACCAAAGGTTTTTAAATCAAGATAGATAGAAGGTTTCTAGTAAAGCATTTCATAAGGAGACTTATTTTTTAAAATAGCAGAAGGCATTTTGTTTATTAGGTGAACAACATGGTTAACAACATAAGACCAATAGCATTTAGGTAAGCTGGATTGAAAAAGTAAACTTCTAGTAACATTCAAAACATGCTGGTGTTTTCTTTCAATGACAGAGTTTTGTTGTGGGGTTCCCCATATGTCAACATGTATTAAATCAAAATAATCATCAAAATTAGTAGTACTGTTGGAAAAAGGCAATTTGTGTTGCTTAGAATAATGGCAAATATCACATATGTTTTTAAAAGAATTATAAACAGGGAAAAATTCTTTTTAAAACATTATTACAAGGATGTCCTAGCCTGTAGTGCCAAACATTGATATCTTTCTTAGAGTAATTCACAGTAGTATTTACAAAGGCATGATCTTGTAGAGTGGAGGTATTTTCATCTAGGTAGTAAAGCCCATTTATCATGTTAGCATGCCCAATCATCTTGGATGAATGATTGTCCTGTATCTGACAGTGCTCACAAGAGAAAGTTAATTTGCAATTCAAGTCCTTAATGAGAGTTTGAACATATATTAGATTAAAAGAAAATTCAGGGATGTAAAGAACATTAAAAATAACTAAAGAATCTGAAAAATTCTTAGTTCCAGCAAACTCAACAACAGTAGTGGAATTTTAGGTAATTTCACAGTAATGGGCTTGATTCTGTAGAAAATAGAAAGTTGATTTAAGTCATAGGTCACATGATTAGTGGCCCCTGTATCAAGAATCCAGAGTTTACCTTGTTGATGTTTGTGAGTTGATGCATTATTGTTGAAGCTTTGGATGTGACTAATAGTGTGTTTTGACTCATCTTTGTCATCCAAAAGTTTCAGCAGCCTTTGAATCTGTTCAGCACTAAGGGAAGCATTGACAGTACCTTCATTTGGGGCATGTTCAACAGATTTTTGAGACTCAGAATTGACATTAAGGTTGCATGTAACATCCCGTCAGGATATTACAGATTTTAAATAATAAATAAAGAAATATTACATCAGCTTCCTTTATTAATGCATCATTTCCCAAAAACGAGGAAAATTTAAAAATTAAATCTATGAATAGTCCAAAATTCCATAATTTATAAAACTCAAAATAATGTAAAACATCCATAGAGTTTACAACTTTATTTCAAAACCATAAAATAATGAAAACTCCAAAATCCCTGCTTCGTAGCTAAGCCTTACCAGAACCACCTGCAACAACATCATCTACTCACGTGTAACGCGTACACGATCATCGCCAATCACAAGTAAATATGGTGAGCTTAACAGAATACAAATATAAACATACATACATAAAACACTTATATTTATATATTATACAATCACACTAGAGGAATTCCCTCATTTGATTCCATATCACATGACCACAACCATGTTATTCATGTTCTACATCTTCTAGTGACTACTTCAAGGTGTCTTGTTGTCATACCTTTCGGCCACAACCGATAGAGCATGTGCAGGAAGCCATTGCTACGGATCATACACCGTAACGTTAGGTAGAGTTCCCAAATACGAACATAGTTCGCAACATCCCAAGACTACCAAACTCGTCAGCTAACTATTGAGGAGGGCAATCCATCTAGACCCATCCGTACTGGCCACAACCAGCACACTAACACCGACAACACTCGCCAACCCGAGCTCAACTCAAGGGTTCCTCATGTTCATCCGCCAACGAGCTCAACTCGAGGGATGTCATTCCGAGCTCTTCTCGAGGAATGCCACGTGTTTAACCCCTATCCCGAGCTCAACTCAAGGGATATGTTCCGAGCTCAACTCAAAGAACACCAGCAAGCCGACCTTTAAAGTATCCTAAAAGCCTTGTAGATCACGCACGCAGAACCAGCAACCCAAGGCTGCTGCAGCAAAATCACTTGGCGGGAAACACGTACTGCTAGGCGCGTAGTGCCTTTGATTCATCAACACTACAGATACCACCTGGCGGGATGACTCTCATCGCTAGGCGCACACACATTCCATAGCTCTCTTTTGGCAACTATTGCTTGGCGGCTTCGACTCTGCCGCCAGGTGTTGTATCAGTAACAACACACTTCTGGTGTTGGGTAGTTTTAAACAAATTCTGCTCCTCAATCCAGGCATCAATATTTATGATATTTTTCACCAATTTACTCGAATCCCTCTTCTAGTAGTTACTCATTATCAAGATACCAACTCCCATTTCCATGTAACAACTCAAATCTACCAATTTTAGACTTCCTTAAGGATCACCCTACTTATTTATAATATGCCAGGATCCTAAACAAGTTCATAGAAGACCGCACACAACCATATTATTTTAACCAAGTTCTCACTCTCCAATTTGTCACTCTCAGCCTGAACCATAATAAAATAATCTACAATTTTTCCCTGATTCATATGGCACCGTAATAGCACTTACACCAACTACATATAACAAATATTATCCCTACTTATTGGACCTAAAATTACCTTTGCATTTTATCATTAACATCGGGACACTCTAAACTGTATATTCTAGCCACTTAAACCCATACTCCTACACAATTTCATGCAGTATGCGAACCCAACATATTCTTGTCATAGTCACGCCATGAATCATTCCAAGTCATTCTTCTCCATTTGGAAAAATCCTACAACCAACACATATCTGATTCTCTCATATATGAGTTATCCGTCTTTATTTCTTATGCTCATTTCTTGTAATTTATCAACCCTTCTATGCATCATATCTTCACTATTAGTTCTTATATTTTACCACAATATATCCCAGTTTACAGATCTCCAAATCATTTCTCACAATCAATCTCCTCTAACAGACTTCCCAACCCTACCCTGCACTTCGCATCCACGCAGTAACAACCTGTATGGCGCTGACAGTGCATGAAATCTGGAAAAGCTTCCAGTTTTTCACTGCACCTACGAGAGCCCAAAACTCCATTACCCCTTACGTTGACCGGTTACTCCATTCCATTAGTTAAGCATTGATACAAAAGATACCCATTCTACAATCAGAGTCAAATTCTATAGATTAACTACGTAATTTCATCATCAATTAATTATTAACTCCCAAAATCCCTAGACTTTCCAACCCTAACTCACATCTGCACTGTTCCATCATATTTAACCCTCAATCACCAAAAATTCAAGGAAAGTTAATGTCAAATCATCACCTAACAATTGAAACTAACTCTCCTTCTGTTTAGAATCATCCTAGAATCCAAAAAATACTAAAATTGAATCAAATTGGTACGTGTCGCCTGGTGGGTGTTCATCACCACTAGGCAATTCATCAAAAACCCAAAAAATAGGGTTTGAAGGCTTGTGTCGCGTGGCTGCTAGGGATGTGCCGCCAAATAGTTCTTCCCTCAGGAGCCTAGAATTAGGCCAAACATCAGTGTCATTTGGCGACCATGCTTAGTCAGCCAAGCAGTTTTTGGAAATTTCTAAAAACCCGAAATTTGACAGAACAAAAAGGGTTCAGGCACAATTAACACATACTATTCATGCAATTCATATTTTAACATAAAGATTAACGTGTATAACTTCCCTAACTTGGATTTTCCTTGCTAAAATTGAATATTCTTCAATTCCTCCTTGCTCCCCAAATGGTTTGCCTTGGTTTTCTCCAAATTTGCCTCTAAACTTCACTCTAAACACCAATTTCCACTCTGAATTCGCTCTCTCAAAATGCAGATCAATGGTAACTCACAAAACCCTTCTCTCACTCCCTTTTTTCCCTCTTTAATTGCACCTTAATTGGGATTAATTTGTCCAAAACGAAAAATGGCTTAAAATATATGATAATTACCATTTAATGATTCATTAAGGACTATTTTCTAGCCCCTCTTGGCTGCTATATCTGCTAGGGTTTAAACTACCCTTTCATATTCAAGCCAAAACTAAGTTTAGCAAAAATAAAGTTCAATTTGGGTTCTCCAAGGTTTGAACCCACAACCATGCCAATATCAAAGCAAGTGCACCACCAATTCAACCAATTCATGTTTCATGATGACTAATATAATTCAATGATTATATTATCTCTCAACATGATCAATATATATTTAAAATAATACAATAAATAACACACAATTGGATACATAGGACGTGAATCCAAGTCCTCTCACACAATCAAGTACTCTTAATCATTTGAGCTAGCACTTTTCCACGTCATACAAATATTAATTAAATGCCTTAAAGGCTCCCACTACCCGCATTTATTAATTAATTATTTATTTAATTAATTAAATTCCACGGGTCTTATTTATTGTTGGAAGAGTTTTTGTCTTGTTCTGCCCTTTATTTATACCATGGAGGATACCCATGCTTTGAATAGCATTCTTCTGCAGTGTGGTTCATCTTGTGGCAGTAGGTATATGGCTTTCCTTGATTAGGATTTTTGCCTCTTCCTCTTCCTTGTGTTCGAGATCCGTGGCCTCTCCCTTGACCCCTCCAAGAACCTTGTTCTTGGCTTTTATAACTTCTGTCATAAGTATTCATCAGAATTTTGTTCCCATTGGTCACAATTCCAGAACCATTGCTTTTCCTTTCTTGTTGCATGATAAGAGAGAAAACTTTGTTGATGCTAGGTAAGGGTTCCATGAGTAAAATTTGAGTTCTAACGTTATTGTAGTTGTCATTCAATCCCTTTAAAAAACAAATAACATGCTCAGTATCCCTTTGTTTCAAGAAAATTTTGGTAAGGTCACAATCATAAGGTCTCCAACAGGTGCAGTTGGGCACTGGCCTCAAGAAATTCAACTCCTTCCACAGTTTCTTTATTTTTGTAAATAATTGACTTATGCTTCTATCTCCCTGTCTGATAGAATGAATCTCTTGTAACAGATCTGAAATTTGAAAGTAATCTCCTTGGGAGAATCTTTCCTTCAATTTATCCCATAATTCCTTAGCAAAATCTATATACATCACGCTTTTTGCAATATTTAGTTCAAGGACTCTCATAATCCATGAGAGAATCATCACATTGCATATTTCCTAGGCTTCATAATTTGGATCAGTGGGAAGAAGGGTTATATTGCTGCCATTAACGAATTTTAGCTTGTTCTTAGAGAGCAAGGCATGTTGCATGTTCCTGCTGCAAGAAACATAGTTATGCATTTAGAACATTAGAAACTAGAACCAAACCTGGATTTTCCCCAGGATGCAGATAGAATGGACTGGTGGGTATGATGGATTGGTCAAGATCAAATCTCTTGGCCTTCTGGCTGGTGTTTTCTGGCTTTGTTTCTGGTTTTTCATCCATGATTCTTCAAAAAAGGTGCCAAAAAACACTTCCATGTAGAATGTAGAGGTTTGTGGAAACAGGTTTAAGAACCTGCTCTGGTACCATATTGAAGTATCATAAACACTCTTCTTCTCATAACTATGCGCGAGAGAGAGAGAGTCATGGCTGCAAAGAAGAGAAGCGAAAGGGAGAAGAAGGAAGATGTTGTCATGGGAGGAGAGAAACTCCAAGACAGAAGCGGAAAAATAGAACAAAGCTCTAAGAGAGAAAAACGCAAAGCAAGGTGAGTAAACAAAACTTTGTTCTTCTGTATTGGAAAAAATATTGTGTTACAGTCATGGGAAAAACCCAAAGGGGTTTTTATAGGAAAAGAAAAAAGGGTAACAACAAACCCTAGATTACTGATTTAACCAGTAATCAAAATAAGGGAAAGGGAAAAAGGGGAAACCCTAAAGGGGTTAGGGTTTCAATACAATTGAATGATTCCAAATATTTCCTCCCCATCAACTATGACACCTAAAAACAACACATGATTTCTATGATCCCATGTACATCTCATTATTGCCATGCACGTAGTTTTCGAGAGAATGTTTTCATTATTATTCATCATAGACATGTAGAACTGATGGGAGTGTTATGTGATATAGCTATGTTGGATTGTTTTAAGACTCATCCACTTATTAAATAGGTTCCAAACCATGCTAGAAAACACTTACAATTTAGAAACAAATGTTGGATAGTTTCATCTTGTTCTTTGCAAAACACCCATGTCTTACTCTGTACCACTATTCCTTTTCATTGAAGGTTATCTCTGGTTGAAATTCTTTTGTAGCCCATTCTCCATATAAAATGTTTTACATTAGAGATTGAATTTGTTCTCTATAGTAACAGAAAAAAAATATTTTTTTCTCTTGTTATATTATTTTGCAATATTTTGTATTTAGATTTGAATGTATATGCCTCTGTCTTTTCCCTCTCATATCTGATTGTTATCTTGAAGTGATCACACATAAAGGCTTATCAAATGTTTTGGAGGCGCTAAGCGAGTTAAAACGATTATGCCAAAAACATTTTGTTAGTGATATCATTACAAGAGAAATAATTTTTAACGGAGGTTATTTTTCTCGGCGATTTTAACCTCCACTAAAGGCGTTACCCGCGGTTTGGTTTTCCTCTAGAAAAGGCAGCGTCGTTAACAGATTACCAGCGATTTTCAGCAACCCCTAGTAAAGCAGTACTTACCAGCAGTTCTTAAACCTTCGCTACTTATCAGCGGTTCTGGAACCCCCGCTACTTACCGGTGATTATGGAACCCCTGCTACTTATCGGTGATTCTGGAACCCTCTACTTACCAGCGGTTCTAGAACCACCGCTACTTACCGGGAATTCTAGAACCTCCACTATTTACCAATAGTTCTGGAACCTCCGCTACATAACGGCGATTCTGGAATCTCTGCTACCTACCGACGATTCTAGAACCGCCACTACTTATCGACAGTTCTGGAACCTCTACTACTTTCTGAAAGTTTTTCAAACCTCTCTTCGTTTTCAATTTCTATCAATTTCAACGTTTTTAAATTCCTCGTGAAGTTTTTTCACTCCTACAATGCAATTCATTATTTATAGATGACTTTTGCTTGGTGTTTTAAATCCCTTTAATTTTATTTGTTGCACTTTTTTAATCCACATAACTCCTGAAACATATAAAATAATAAACAAAAGTTCTAAAATTTTGATATTTGTTTATAACGGGGTATAATATATAAAAACAAGAAAGTTTGTCTGTTCAAGGTAACAATAAAATTTAGATGTTCAAATTAGTGGAATATTACAATATCTTTATTTCTTCATGAAAGTAAAATAGTAAAAGTCTAATATAGCATTCTTCGACTATCAGTCTTGATTTTGATCTGAATCATTTGTTTCTTCATTAGGAACACTTCCTTGATATTAATAACATTCATTACAATATAAAATATATATTAATATACTAAAGATTTAAATTATAAATTCAACTTATGAGTGGTGTGTACATTTGATCTATTATTCTTGGTTGATGTTTTCTTCATCTTAAGGTGGCCTACAAACACATCAAAATCAATAGACATAGTTGTTTTTAGTAAAAAAAGATAAGATGTCTTGTCAAGTTTACCACAGTTAATAACTGGATTTAAAGTAAAGATATATAAGTAAGATGGATAATATATGCCAAAGAATATGTAAGTAAGATGGAACTTCTTGTTCTTCGGGTATTTGACAGATTAGTACTTCTATACAAGTTTTGTGTATAGATAATGGAAATTTTCTGGAGGGTATGCTATGCTGACAGTGAAAATGTGTGTATTTGCTGACAACGAAATTTTGACTCTCGGATTTTATGAAAAGTTCATAAGGACATGGGAATACTATTTTGATTATTATGGTGC
>Ga0099823_1001539_pt1 | contig 19316 bp, 16 predicted proteins | sample CowpearedBW_FD_76831 | JGI IMG/M metagenome (GOLD analysis project Ga0099823, IMG submission 76831) | Root nodule microbial communities of legume samples collected from California, USA - Cow pea red BW | ecosystem: Host-associated > Plants > Roots > Nodule | place: USA: California | collected...
TATAATAATAATAACTAGTAATAATAATATATAAATAATAATAATAATAATAATTATTATTATTATTATTATAATAATAATAATAATAATAATTATTATTATTATTATAATAATAATAATAGTAATAACTATAAAAATAAATAATAATTATAATAATAATAATAACAAAATTAATAATAATAATAGTAAAATAATAAAAATAATAATAAAATAATAATATATAAATAATAGTAATGAAAATTATAATTATAATAATTGTGCCACATTTAGGAGAAAAACTCTAAACATCTCGGCAAGTCATAAAAAAAAAGAAGAAGAATCATAATAATCATAGTAGTGATGGAGTCACATAGAGTACTCAATGCCATAAAGACTCCCACTATCCACATTTATTAATTAATTAATCATTTAATTAATTAAATTTCACGGGTCTTATACAATAGACCTCCTTGGGAGTGCATGAAACAATCATCTTTTATTCTTTCTATGATAATTCCAAGAAAAAAAATGCCAGGAAACAAGATAGATGTGTACTTACAACCTTTAGTGAAAGAGTTGAATGAGCTGTGGACAGAAGGAGTTGAAACATATGATTCTTTTTCAAAAAAAAGTGTTTGTAATGCGAGCGTCTCTCATGTGGACAATTAGTGATTTTCCTGGACTTTGTACTCTATATGGGTGGAATACTTATACTAGTTATGCTTGTCCAACTTATAATTTTGACATTTTTCCTTGTCGATTAAGACGTAGTAACGAATGGTGTTTCATGGGTCATCGACGCTTTTTAGAGAGAAGCCATAAATTTAGATTGATGAAAAAACACTTTGATGGCACAATTGAAGAAAGAGGTGCACCAAAATTAGTATCTTGGTTAGAAATTTTGAAACAACTTGATGCCATAACATTTGATTGCAATCTTGAGTCAAGTAGTAGAGGAAACCAATGGAAAAGAAAAAGCATATTCTTTAATCTCCCTTATTGGAAGGACAATCTTTTACGTCATAACCTTGATGTTATGCATATTGAGAAGAATGTGTGTGATAATATGTTGTATACAATGCTCAAAGATGAAAAATCAAAAGATCATCTTCAAGCTCGTCAAGATCTAAAAATTATGGGGATAAAAGAAGACCTTTGGCCGGATGAAAATGGAAAATTCATTCCTTTGTTATTTACAATGACAAGAGAACAAAGAAATATATTTATCAATACATTAAAGAATGTGAAGATGCTAAATGGTTACTCAAGTAACATATCTCGTTGTGTTGATAATGAAAACTATAGGATATTTGGCCTTAAGATGGTGGTGCAAATCTTTTGTGTACAAAACAACATGAGATGGTAATTATTTGTTCATTGTTGTGTTTAATTAAGATTCATCGAGTGTTTTATTGTTCTTATATGCTCATATGTATTAGGAAGTAAACCTTAGACGTGTTGTAGGTAGAGGAGAGTTATATATTGAGACTCATAAGAAAAGAAATGGTTCTTATGTCAATGAAGAGGCAAGGTCTATTGCGGTAAGTTTAGTTAAAGTATTTTGTAAGTTCTTATAATTTTGCAATATGTTTTCACTCTGATTTTTATATACTATTACAATATACTAATTTTTCATCTGTATTCTATGATTGGGATTTAGATAAAGTTGAATGCAACAAACTTGTTTGTTTGATAAAATATTCAATTGTTAGATCACATGCTGGTTTATACAATTATTTAGTAGTACAATGGAAGTTATCTTTTATTATAGTTTGTGACTGAAATGCAGAAGAAATGATATTATTCAAATTAAATAAAAATGTAGGTTAAGTAGTTGATCTAAGTAGTTGTCTTTTATTATAGTTTATGAATGAAATGCAGAAGAAATGATATTATTCCATGTTTATAGCCTACCTTTTCTTATCCTACTCCTTTTCTTTTCTAATTTGCAAATATCAGACTATTCATAAGCTTTTGGACTTACTTAGTCTGCTCTAGATAGGCTATTACTTTTTGCAGCAGTGTGGTTTCTTCATGTACCTTCCTAGGGGTGCTCAACATGTTTAAAATGCCCATCTTTCACTGGAAATTCAGTAACTTTTTTTATAGGAACAATATTCAACTTGATTTCTATATTCATCTTTTAGTTTTAGTTTTAATATACATTGTGTACTTTTATATTTACAGGAGAAAATAACACAATAAATGAGTCAAAGTGTTAATTCTAATGAGATCTCAGTTGATGATTATGTTAGTAAAGTATTGGGAAAGGATCATTCTGGACATGTACGTTGCTAAGGATTAGGAGGTCTTCATAGTGTTGCATTTCAATTCAAGACTAGATTTAGTAATGCAGGGCACAATTTCTTAAATTCTGGTTCAGTTGAAAGTTCACAATTGAAAGAGGAAGTTATTAGTCTAAGGGAAAAGTTAGAACCTTCTGAAGAAAATTTAAAGACATTAAAAAGTGTTATGCTTGCATACATCCAAATGAAGGAAGGGCATATTCCTCATGAGTTGGGTGTCATGTTTGGTAATGAGAGTAATGTAATTGTAAGTGCTTTATATTTTGTGTGTATAATTTAATATCTTATGTATTATTTCTAAATATGCTAACATGATATGATTTTAAATTTTAATTTCATAGGATGAAGAGAGTGGCCAAGAACTACCAACATCACAAGGAGGATCATCACTTGATAGTAATTTTCATGGAGTTTGACATATATGTTATGATATTCCAAGACTTACTTATATTAATTTGACATATATCCTCTTACATATGTTAGGATCTTTTCAATCCTTCATTCTGCACTTTATAATTTATAATTTACATTGCAACATACTATTTCCTTGCTTACTAGCTAAAAGTATTTGGAATTTTGTAGTGTTGTTTGGTGTAGTTATTGGTGGAGTTAATGAAAAATCTTGATCACTTTTTAATGGAGAAAAAAAAAAACACAATGCTTTTGATTAGGCAGGTAAATATATGTAAAGAACATGTTGTCCAAGCTTCTTTCATTGACCCTACCAATGTGGAAAGACTTTCACATATATTTAATAATTCAATAAATAAATATATAAAGAATAATAAGACTTGCAAAGTAGAATATTTTTTGTAAAAATAAGTAAATAAAAAATAATTTTAAATAAAATAGATAAATGAAATATCGGTTGACATATGAATGGAAAACAATTACTAAATACTTTTAGAATATTAAAAACATTTAAAAATATTTTAAGCATTTTTTTTATGATTTTAACTGTCAAAATATGATATTTTTTTAGCGGTTTTTAATCGTCAAAATACGATATATTTTGTGGCGGTTTTTAGCCATCAAAATATAATATATTTTGTAGCGGTTTTTGACCGTCAAAATATGATATATTTTCTGGCGATTTTTAACTATCAAAATATAATAAAATAAAAGTTTATTTTGTAGCGGTTTTAAACCACTAGTAATTTCTTTTTTCTTTTTTGACAGCAATACCAACGATTAATTATTTTTTTGTCACAAACTGTTTTTTACATGCATAATTTTGATGATTTTTTAAACCGTCAGAAAATTCATTTGTGACAGTTTTTAACGGCTAAAACTAGTAATTTTAACCGTCACAAATGTCTACTTTTTTTGTAGTCATTTGATTTGTTTTTAAACTGATCTAGAATAAAAATAACAATATATTTCAATTCTATCATTTAATATTTTTATGATTTACACTTTTATAAAAAAAAATGTTTCTCTAAAAAGTTATTTTACTTTTTTATCCATTTGATTTATTTTTAAACTGATTTACCATAAAAATAGCAATATATTTCAATTATATAATTTAATATCTAATAAATTATTATTTTAGTTCTTAACTAGAACGATTACTTTCTCAAATTTAAATAGATATTAGGATATTTACTGTATTACCTATTTTATTTTATTAACAAGTGTTTTACAAGTTAGTTTTTTAGTTATTTGATATTTTTAATTTTTTTATTTATATTTATTTTACAGTCCCATGTACATGGAAATTGCTTTACTTTTTTTCATTTATTTTATTTTTAAATTTTATTTATTATATTTATTTTCATGTAGCATGTGCATATAGTTTATTTTACTTTTTTTGTCGATATATTGAAATTAGAAATTTTTAATACTATTATTTTCATTTATAATTTTTTATTTTTATGATTTACAGGTTTATAAAAAATTGTTCCTCTAAAGATTTATTTTACTCTTTTGTCTATTTGATTTGTTTTGAACTCATTTACTATAAAAGTAGCAATATATTTCAACTTTATCATTTAATATCTAATATATTATTAAGGTTGGACAAAAAAAATCCAATTTTCATGATCTAATTCACTTTTTTTCTTATTCAATCCATTTAATATCCATTTTATTACAAATCCAATCCATTTAAAATCCATTTTATTGAATCTGGATATCAATCTAATCTACATTTTATATATTTTATGGATTGGATATCCATTCTCTAAATCTAGATTTTCAAAATGGATAATCCAAAACATTCAATCCAAATTTTCAATTTATATTTTTCGTTAGGTTAGCCTAAAGGTTGAGACAGACTAGCCCAAATTTAGTCGTATTTGATTGAGTTGGCGTGACCCTATGCAAAATTTGGACAAATTCAGCCAGTTTAGTCAAGTCGGTCTCGATCAAAATTTGGTCCAGCTGGTCCTGGACAAAATTTGGAACTATTCGGTTGAGTTCACCCCGACCCAAATTTGACTGCACTAGGTTGAGTCGACCTAGATAAAATTTGACCGTATTCGGCCGAGACAATGGCGATCAAAATTTGGCTGTATTCAGCCTAGTTGGCTCTAGTCAAAATTTGGTCGAATTCAATCAAGTTGACCTCGATTGAGATTTGGCAAAGTCGGCCTTGGCCCAAATATGGCCGTATTCGGCTGACACGACCTATGATGAAATTTGACCATATTCAAATGAGTCGATCACGATCAAAATTTGGCCATATTCAACCGAGTCGGCCATGACCGAAATTCGATCAAATTTAGTTGAGTCGGCTCCAGTCAAAATTCGGTCGTGTTGGACTCGACCAAAATTTTATCGAGTTGGTCCTGGCTTGAATTTGGTCATATTCGACAGAGTCGATCATGACCGAAATTTAGTCATATTCAGGCGAGTCGGACCTGGCCTAAATTTGGCCGAATTCAGTCGAGTCGGTCATGACCAAAATTTGGTCGAGTCGCTGCTAGAATCTACAATGTTATTATGAATAGTACTATTCTCATCATCACTGTATATGATGTTGTGGTCCTTAAAAGAGATATATTCGTCTGGAACATCCTTATGTAAATTGTTTGGTTCTAAGAACTCAACATTTGGTTCTGTTCACTATAGTTAGAAAAATTGCAGGGAAAAATATTCTCAGAAAACATGATATTTCTACTAACCAAGATTTCTCTAGTCTTAATATCAAGAATAACAAAGCCTTTCACTCCAGGCTTAAAACCAGTAAAAACGCATTTTCTTGCCCTAGGATCAAGCTTGCTTCTGTTGACATCAATTGTGGAGGCAAAACACAAGCAACCAAAAGCCTTTAAGCTAAAATAAGTATGAGGTTTTTCATAAGGAGATTTATTCTTTAGAACAATAGAAGGAATCCTATTTATCACATGGACAACGTGATTGATAACATAATACCAATAGCATTTAGGCAATTTAGATTGAAATAAAAGACTCATAACAACATTAAGAATGTCTTGGTGTTTTCTCTCCACAATAGAATTCTGTTCTGGAGTTCCATCATAACTTTTTTTATGCTCAATGCCATAATTGTTATATAGATAAATGTATTCAAACTCGGGACCATTATCAGACCTTATGATTTTAATATCCTTTTCAAATTGATTTTTAACATAAATGACAAAATTCAGTAAAATTTTTGTGGTTTCACTCTAACAATGCATATGAAAGATCCAAGTATACCTAGAATAATCATCAACCATAATGAGAAAATATCTATGACCATGTATTGAAGGAAAAAGAATAGGACCCCATATATCAGTATGTATCATGTCAAAACAATTTAAAGAAGATGTAGTGCTATGTTGGAAAGGTATTTTATGTTATTTTGAATAATGGCACATTTCACAAATGTCTTTACAAGAATCATCAACATAAGGAAAAACTTTACATATTTGTTTCATATCATTGTCACAAGGATGTCTTAATCTATGGTGCCAAATGTTTACATTATTTTTAGAACAATTGAGAGCTATATTCAAAGGTAGGTAATCTTCAGAGATGGAAGGACAATTATCAAGATAGTATAAACACTTTAGCATGCTAGCACGCCCAATCGTCTTGTATGAAGTATTGTGTTGAATTTGACAATGATCATTAGAGAAAATTAGTCTGCAGTTTAGGTCCTTGATAAGGGACTAAACAAAAATCAAATTAAAAGAAAAATTTGGAATATAGAGAACTTTATAGATTATGAAATCATTAGAAAAGTATTTTGTTCCAGCATATTCAGCAACAACTATAGTGTTATTAGGAAGTCTTACAGTTATAGGTTTGATTTTATAAAAGATTGAAAATTGATTTAGATCATGTGTTACATGATCAGTAGCTCCTGTATCTAAGATCCAGAGTTCACCTTGCTAATCCTTGTGGGTGGAGATATTGTTGCCGGATTTCTTGTAGTCATTAATTTTAGCCTTAATTAGGTTTTTCATTCCAGAAATTTAAGCTACTTTCCCTTTTGTTTTTGTAGATTAAATCTTTTAGTTTACAACTTGCAAAATCCTAGGTAATACTTTCAATCTAATTTAGTTAATCTCAACTTAATTAATTGTATTATGCATTATTCGTGTTATCTTTCGGTTATTGTAGATATTTCATCCACAAGGACAACAAACACAATAAAGATAAAGGAGAAAGAAGAGTATATAAAATTCAAGAGTTTGTCTTATTAGATGTTATCTATAATAATACATTAAAAAAAGAATAAATCATTTAATTAAACAGTACATAAATGTAAACAATCTTTTCTTTTGAGAGAGATTTAAAGCACACTTAAACACTAGATTATGACGAGTGAATGAGCATCATCATTATGATATATACAAGAACGTGTTGTTTACTTACCACTCTAGGCTTCGATTGGAGTTTTGTCTTGAACTACTTTAGTAGGATATCTATTGAGTAGGTAGACAACAATGTAGACTGCTTCTGACTAGAATGTATTTGGTAGTCCTTTCTCCTTCAGCATTGATCTCGCCATCTCCATGATTGTGTGATTCTTTCTCTCCGAAACACCATTTTGTTGTGGGGTATATGCGATTGTAAGTTATCGTTCTATGCCTTCATCTTCGCAGAATTTGTCAAACTCACGAGATGTGTACACCTTTCCACGATCACTTCTAAGTACTTTTATCTGTTTTCCACTTTGTTTCTCGACAAGAGCCTTGAATTTCCTGAATATTCCAAAGACTTCTAACTTTGCCTTTAAGAAATAGACCCATGTCATTCTAGCAAAGTCATCAATGAAGAGGATGAAGTACCTATTGTTGTGATGTGAAGGCGTCCTTATCGGTCCACAAACATCAATATGGATCAACTCTAGTAAGTCTTTTGCTCTCCATGCTTTGTCTGTTGAGAATGGTAATCGATGTTGTTTATCGAGGAGACATCCTTCGCATGATTCATTATTCTCCTTTAAGTAAGCAAAATCCCTCATTATATTTTTCTGATATAGAAGCTTTAAGGCATGTGTGTTGAAGTGGCCAAACCTCTTATGCCAAAGTCATGAGTCATCAACTTCCACCCTCATGGCGATATTAGTTCCAGGTTTGAAGCTTATGAGAACGCTTCTATTTCTCTTCTCCATTTTTACTTCACCAATTTCTAACCTTCTTCTGTCATAAATTTTGCATGTATCTTTCTCAAAGTAAATAGAATACCCATTCTTCATGATTTGGCTAATACTTAAAAGATTTTCTTTAAGATTGGGAACTAGTAAAACGTCCTTGATGAATTCCGTACCTTTCTTTGTCTTCATCATGATAATTCCTTTGCCTTGAGACTCCACTGTGGCGCCATTTCCAAGTCGAAGTTTGACATTGATAGATTTATCAATTTCTTTGAAGATGCTTTGATCTTTGGCCATGTGATTGTTGCATCCAATGTTCAAGTACCAATTTCCTTCTCCACTATGAGATTCTTGATTAGCATAGAATAAACATTGCTCCTGATTATGTTCTTCAGCAAAGTTTGCTTGATGCTTATTTTTATTATGACAATACTTCTCCACGTGACCGGGCTTCTTGCAATAATGACATATTGACTTCCCACGATGCCAAAAGTCTTTTTTACATGACTTGACTTATTGCAAAGGCCACATGGAGGATATTTATCTTTCTTGCTTCCAGAGAAATTTCTAGAATCTTTTCTTCTAGAATATTCTTCAATATTTTTTCTTTTCTTCTTCTTCTCTCCTTTTGGGTTGTAATTTGAGCTTTGATTGGAAGGCATTTTCGACTGAATTTGTATCAGCACGATTATTTAATCTTGCTTCATGGGCTCTGAGGAGACCAATTAATTAACTTATTGATAGAGAAGATGGATCTGAGGAAGTTTTTGTGGAAGCTACTATGGAATCATATTTCTCTGTGAGAGTGATAAGAATTTTTTCTACCATTTTTTTTTCCTTAATTTCTTTTCCATATAACTTCATTTTATTTACTATTTCTTTTATTCTACCATAGTATTCTTCAATGGTCTCAGATTCCTTCATTCTAATGGTCTTAAATTCTCTTCTTAGATAGTGTAGTTTAACGGAGCATACCTGTTCATTGACTTCAAATTCTTCTTCCAAATTATCCCATGCCCTTTTTGCAGTTTCTACATCCATGATCCTCCTAGCGATATTTTCTCCCAAAGCTTGTTGAAGAACAAACAATGCTTGGGCATCCTTTTGTTCAGAATCTTCTAGCTTTTTTTGTTCCTCCTCAAACAGTCTCAATATTATCTCGTTTTGTATAACCATATTGAACAATATCCCACAATTTTTGTGAGATAAAATATGTCTTTAGTTTGAGTTTCGAAGGTCAAAATTTTCACTGGTAAAAACTAGTAGGGGGACTGAAGAAACTTAGTGAACATTGTTAGAAACCATGAATTAAGATAAAAAAACTCTCTTCTTTTGGAAGTATAGAAGGAAGGTTTCGGAAGTAATAAAATAATTTTTCTACGCCCAATAGATGATCGAATGTAACTCTAGTACCATTGTTAGTATTTTAAGGTTTTTAAAGGAATAATTGAAGGGATAAAGAAAATGTGTAGATAGTAGAGTGTGAAAGTAGTGGTTGGAGAAGTGTATTTTGTAGTTGAGAGTAGTTGTGTTGGATGTTGTGTTAGTTGATCTTAATATTACAAATGATAGGATACATGGGTATTATAGATCCATAAATTATTCTAGAAACTCCTAGCTAGAACTTGTGCAAATAGTTCTAGATTTTTCTACATAGTAGAATGTTCTTGACTTTTCTTCCTATCCTAAGCTTTTCTCCAATATTCTAGAAGTTTCATTACATTTAAATAACTCTATCTTAGATTTTTCTAGATTGTTCTATAATTTGCATTATACATATAAAGATTAAGTAAACTTCACACTTCATAAAGACAAATTTCATCGCCTCATGCTAATTGCCATATATAGTTAACATTCTTGCAGGAACCGTCAACCAATATAACTCATAAAATCCAAAGCTAACTTCAAAATTTTGAATAGATTTTCACTTATTAGTCTTTAGAAAGTTTACTTTAGAAACCTTTCAGATCCATTTTATTAGTTTATTTTTCTATATACATCTTTCAATGGCATTAGTTGTGATGGATAAAGTGGGAGATTTTTTTTTTTTTGGAAATTCTAAAGTCTATGATACTTGTATTGTTCTTATACAATAAGGAAACATAAATTAGACGATCAGTTAAAGAAAATTCTTTAACAACAGTGTCACAACTATATGCTATCTTAATATAGTTTTTATTCTTTAAGTTCAACTTACACTACAACGAGGCTAGGTGGACCCCCCCAAAATAGCTGTTAGGCTTGTCAAAACGGGTTTGGCCCAACAGGTCGGCCCGTTAACCCGTCCAAAAAAATCAGGTTGGGTTAGAGAATACAACCCGTCAACCCACATCAACCCGACCCGTATGGCCCGCTAACCCGACGGGCCAACCCGTGGGAACAACGGGCCAACCCATGGGAACAACGGGCCAACCCGTGACCTGTACTTAAAAAAAACGTGTAGGTGCAGTATGTTGTGGTCAGACACTTATGAGTGTTGTTGTGTTATTAAAGCATCAGTAAAAAGTTCTTTTAGACTCTCACCGTCATAAGAAAACAATCTTATTTTTTCTTCATTCACGACACTCTCGCGTCTTTCTCCTCTCCTTCGTCTCTCTCCTTCGTCATCTTTCTCTTCTCCTTCGTCTCTCTCCTTTGTCTTTCTCTTCTGTCCACTGCGAGACCTGGTGTTGAAGGCAACACGGCCACCACAAGGCAATAGTGACGGGATACAGAGCCATGATACGACTACACCACGGGGACAACTAGAGCCACCACATCGTGATGAAAAACGATGATTCTGACAAAGGGCTACCACCACGACACAGGTTCATTCCTAATTCGACGTTTCAATCCCTAATTTTCAATTTGTAACCCTAATTCGCAATTTCCCTAACCCTAATTTCGTAATTTCTGTAACGTCCTAGTCGGAAATTACTTATTAAAATAAACAAAAATAAATTTTAATAAAACAACCTCATTTATTATTCAACAATTTCCCAAAACGCGGGAAATATTTAAAACCTTAAGTTCAACGCGCCAAAACAGATAAAATAATTCGCGGCAATACCGTATTACAAAGAAAATGGTCTATAAAACTATTACAATAGAACCATAGTCTAACAAAATAAACCATTGATAAAATCCCCAAGAGATCCCCACTTCGTCTTTATGCATCAGTCTGCTCACCTGCATCAACAACTGCTCCCATGTAACAAGTTACATGATCATCACCAAACACACACAGATAGGGTGAACTCATTTAAATAAAATCAAACAAATATAATATTAAATACAACATCTCAACATTAAAACCCAGGTTAGTATTCTTCACCCTTTTTTTTACTTCTCCATTTCCAGCACTTACATTAGACGTCTATCATTTCTATACCCTCTAGGTGAGATCAATGATCGATCTTTGCTGCACGAGTGTCTACTCGCCCCTCCGACTACAGGCCACTACCTGATAGTCCACACGTGGGAATAACTTTGCCACAGCATCTCACCGTGACACCAAGTGGAGCTCTCCAAAACAAACCTAAGTTTGTAGTTGTTCCCAGACTACCAAAACTCTATCAGCATGCACTGAAGAGGGCAATCACCCAAAACCTCGTCGTACGAGCCACAACCCGCACACTCCACTGGACTTCCTAAACCACCAGGCTACAACCTAAAGTGGTCACGTGTTACCCCAATACAAGTTTCACTCGTAACTGGGCCCCCAGCCAAAGCATCGCATCATGAACATCACCTAAAGCGATGTAGAAAACTTTCCTCGCGCACCATCATTGTACCAAAACCGCCTGGCGCGCATCTCACGCCGCTAGGCAGAATATAGGTCCAGACCGCTTGGCGGGCATCCCACACTGCCAGGCGCCAAGCGCCATCAAGAATTCTACTGCACCGTCACCGCCTGGCGGACCTCAAGCCTGCCGCCAGGCGCCATGCACCATCAGGGCTTCTGCTGCACCATTCCGCCTGGCAGAACCATCCCTACCGCCAGGCGCCCTACACACACAGTGACTACTGCTACTGGTTTGTGATTCTACCGCCTAGCGGCTCGCTCACGTTGCCAGGCGCCATACCCGTAGCGCAATGCTGCTGGTTTCTTTGGCACTTTACACAGATCTCAAGGATCCCAATTCATACAACACACCAAAATATAGAACAATTATGGCACTCTAAGCACGATTCTATCACTAGATTATCATACACCCCATTTAATCATGCAAAGAATAATTACCAATGTTGCACACACTTCTTAAAAATAACACAAACAATGTAGCATATTAGCTACACCTCTAATAAACAAAATTTTCATTCATCCAGACATGTTCATCAAACTGAATTGCACTTCACACACTGCACTTGGCATTTTTCTCATTTATTAGCATACTATCTCTTCAACAATAATGCCACATGCTAATTCACACGCCTCGTTTTACCAAATTAGCATACTTTCTAGAATATAGCTTATTTCATAAAACAACAATTTAATCATCTACTATATTTTATCACCCCTTTCCATTTTTGCATTCTTTAACCTTATCTAGTTTCTTAGCATGCCACTTGCGTCTACATGCTCCATTTTAGTCGTATACATAATAATTCACCCTTTAAATACCTAATAACGTGAAATCCATACAAATCCAACACAGCAGGCTAAACTGACGAGCCGCCTGGCGACAGTTCCTGTGCCGCCAGGCGGTGCATGCATATCTGGGTTCTGCCCAGGTTTTTCCAGCACTGAAATGCACCCTAATATCCCAATTACAACACCCATTATATTGTCATAGACTTCATTGCACACATCATGCAAAGAACAAACTGTATTCATATGAGCATTATTTGTTTTTATACCATGACTCATCTATAAATTACCAATTCCATACTGATTCATCACCAACCCCAACATGAACCCTAAATCCTCAAGTTCACGCAATATTCATACACTCAATATATAAATATTACCCGCAAAAATTTACAATATAGAATTCATGTTCATGCATATAAATCATCATGGCAACATCACAAAGGACACAAAATATCAAAACAACCAAAATTAGGCTGCGCAATATACGTCGCCTGGCGGGTCACCCCCGGCCGCCAGACGATTCATGGTGAAACCCAAAAAAATGGGTTCAAATGTATGTGTCGCCTGGCGGCTCATGAACTGCCACCAGGCGGTTTCTAGAAAAATCCAGAAACGCGAATAAAAAGGAGAGAAAAATAGGTTCCACAATTCCATTATGATTCAAATCATACATTCACAAGATAACGAAATAAAAACAAGCAATAACAGGTTCCACAATTCCATTACTTGCCCGAGACAAAAGCTAAACCTTCTTCTTGATGTTGGAATTGTGAGCCCTTCAAACTAGCTTCAACCCCACTGTAATTCACCTCCAAAACAGCCCCACGTCTTGAGTGCTCACTCTCGCTCAATGCTCACAATTTTTCAGCCCTTTCTAGTTGCCTCCTAGGGTTTTCTGCGTCTCCTCACCTTCATACCAAAGTGGGTTTTGACAAAAAGAAAGTTATTTTGTCCAAGCGTAGGTTTAAACCCATCACCACACAATTGCAACTCAAGTGCACAACCAACTCAACCATGTCATATTTCGTGATAATATTCATACATCAAAGTTTATCTATTTACTTATGACGCCCAAGGATGTCTATAAAAATACTAAAACAAAATAACACATAATTGGCATACACAGGACTTGAACCCAAGTTCTCCCACACAAAAAAGTACTCTCAGTCACTTGAGCTAGTACTTTTCCAAATCATAAGGGTTAACATTTAATGGCATAAAGGCTTCTCCTATCCGCATTTATTAAACAATTATTTATTTAATTATTTAAATTAGTGGGTCTTACAATTTCCCCTATTGGAGTTGAAGGTGTCGCTGTGATTCATTGTTGTTAGTTTGAGTGCCCCTAATTGGACTAATTTTGATTTCCTCCAATTTGAATGCTGTGAAAATCCATGTTTTTCTTTAGTAAGTAATGTGTTTGACAAAGTGTAATGGTTTGCTGCAGAATTCTTATGTTTTGAATATTTCTGTTGCACATTAAAGGATTGTGTTATGTTATGTTTTGGATATGTATGTTGCACATTAAATTCTGAGTATCACTTGTTTGTCCCTCGCTTCTGCCATCTAAAAGGTTGATGATGTTTGTTAAGGATTGTTTTGTTTTGAAAAAAACATAAATAATGATTCACTTGTGTCAATTTTTTTATTCGAGCCTCCACAATTCAAAATTTGATAAAAAAAACGTCAAAGTTGACGGGTTGGCCCGCTAACCCGCCAATTCGTCAATCCACGGGCCAGGTTAAATAATTGAACCCATTTTTGTTTGTCGGGTCAACCTGGCCAGACCCGTTTTTTGCGAGCTAGAATCGGCCCGGGCCAAAACGGGCCGGGTTGGCCCGTTTTGACATCCCTACCCCTACATTGCTTCCTGCATACATTGCTAGTGAACAAACTATGGTACAAATGCTAACTATAGTAAGGATAACAAACTGTAATAAACAAAGTTTAGTTAAGCTAATAAATTGTAACAAAATTGTAATAAAATGGTAATGGATAATGCCCACATGCCTCTTTCAATGACATTTACAATTTTTTTAGTTTTTCATTTTTAGGTTTGCACACTTCAACATTACTATTTTTTGCTTCAGTACTTGTTTTCTGCATGCCTTCTCTTGCCTAGGAATATAATATACATGTAGATACGTGTAATGGGTATGAGTTGAACTTTTTCTATTTGTATAATGTTAAAGGCAACATAGTGTGCCTAATGTTATCATGATTTCCCATTATTTCATTGTATTTTATACCAAGAAGATTAATGTCTCAAACTAGATCCTATTTTTATGTTAAGAAGATGGATAAGAGCTAATATTTTTGAGTGCCCGTGCTATTGTCCAAGCTTATCTTACTAGGAGCTTTTTGGTTAACTTGAAATAGGTACTGAAGCCACCAAGCTCTTCTGTAAACAATAAATAATAAAAGATAGTTTTTATAGTAGGATTATTCTGTTTCTAATGAGATGATGCCTAAAACCCTTCTATGGGATTTTGTTTTTGAATAGTTTAGCATAAAGTTAAGGGTGTAAGAGTGTGGGTTATCAACTTTCATTATCCTTCTAGTCTTGTCAAATTAGCATATGGAAATCACATCATACTTACGATGGGTGACTTCTCACTAGTTTACAATTGAAAGACATGTTGAAGCAATCTGACATCAATTGACAGATGACCATCATCTCATTTGGTGGAGAGCAATACGCAAGGGAATTGAATTGAGAAGGAAATAAAAATAACCGCTTGTTATAAACAAAAACCTTTAATTTGAGAAGCAATGATTAATTTCTTCCCTAGTTACACATAGAAAAGAAATAACAAAATCATTGTTGGAAAAAACTCACACACACACTAAAAGAATATGCAAAGTAACTCACTGTGGTGTTTTTTATTGATGGAGAATGAACTATTCTATAGGCATTTACAAACCAAATATTAACAAACTAAATTAAACCTTAGATATTCTAACTGACTAAAATAACAACTAACTTAAATCTAATTCACCAAATATAAAATACTCTATCACTTTGCTAAATCAAAACAACTCCTTAATCTAAGATTCTCTAACAAAATTAAAGATTATGTAACAAGATTAAAGATTATCTAACAAAACTCGCCCATAAGCTTTAAACTTTTCCTTCTTTCATCCCGAGTAATTTCCTCAACTCCTGAAACGATGTTATAGGCAACAGCTTTGTGAATATATCAGCTATCTGTTCTTTGCTTCCTACGTGCTCAAGCTCTATGCTTCCTTTCTTCACTTTTTCTCTGATGAAATGAAATCGTACGTCAATGTGCCTACTCCTTTCATGGTTGACTGGGTTCTTAGCTAACTCGATTGCTGACCTGTTGTCTACCCGAATCAACCCCTTCTCACCTTGTATGATCTCTAGCTTGCTCAACAGGTTTTTAAACCAGATTGCATGTCGGACACTCCAGGAAGTAGCCACGTACTCAGCCTCACATGTTGATAGTGCCACAATCGGTTGTTTCTTTGAGAGTGAAGTAAAAGTCGTGTTCCCCCATGAAAAATACATACCCTATCGTGCTCTTCCAATCATCCATGTCTCCACACCAATCACTATCCGAGTATCCACTAAGTCGGTAGTTGTCCGACTTAGTGAATAACAACCCAAATAACATGGTTCCCTTCACATACCTCAGTATCTGCTTTAGTGCTTTGCAATGCGAGTACCTCGACTCCTCCATAAAGCAGCTTGTGATTCCTACGCTCAACATTAGGTTTGGTCTTGTGTTCGTCAAGTACCTCAGACTTCCAACTAAGCTTCGATATCTAGTCGCATCAACTTTATCTCCTTCTCCATATTTGGACAATTTTATGCCGAGTTCCATGGGGTAGAAACTGGGTTGCATTTTGACATCCTTGCCTTGATTAGTAACTCCTTAGCATACCTCTTTTGGGACACAAAGATACTTGTCATTCTTTGGTCCACCTATAAAACCAGATGCCCAAGTCGGTCATCCAATAAGAGTAGCTTGACTTTACTTCTTTAAACTCCTCGACTAGCTTGACTTTACTTCCCATAAATATTAGGTCATCCACATATAGAGCAATGAACAATACATCTCCTTTGTACCTTTTAAATATAGAGCGTATTCATACGGACACTGTTCATAACCATTCTTCTTGAAATAAGTGTCTATTCTTTCATTCCAAGCTCGAGGAGCTTGCTTTAAGCTATACAATGCCTTTTCTAGCTTCAACACCTTCTTCTCTTCACCTATTCTCATGTAGCTGAGTGGTTTCTCAATGTAGACCTCTTCTTACAGAATTCCATTCAGGAATGCCAACTTCACATCCATCTATTGTATCCTTCATCTGTGTTGTGCTGCTAAAGAAAAAATAGCAGTCAGATTGTCTTCATTCGTGTTACAAGTGCAAAGACCTCATCATAGTCAATGCATTTTTGTTGTTTGTAGCCTTTCACCACTAATCGGGCTTTATAACACTCCACCTCTCCATTTTCATTGGTTTTCTTTTTGTATACCCACTTCACACCAATTGGTCAGGCTCCTGTGGGTAGATCTGTAAGCTCCCAAGTCTCATTTTTTTCAATTGAGCTGATTTCCTCATCCACGACTTTCTTCCATCTCTCATCGAGCACGACCTCTTCAAATTTGATGTCTTCTTCACATGCCAACAAACATACTACATGTACCTCATCAGTAGAGTTATAGATGTCTTGCAAACTCCAAGATTTTGGTTGCACGTGTTCATCGTCTTCCTCAAAATACTTGTTTGTGATTTTCAGGCTCCTTGCAGTTATTTCCAAGCTTTCTCCCCTAGAGGTCGTGTGTAAGACTCGTGGAAAATAATTAAATTAATAATTAATTATTTAATAAATGCGGGAGGGAGGAACTTTAATGACATTAAATGTTATTTGGTATGACGTGGAAAAGTACTAGCTCAAGTGGTTGAGAGTACTTGATTGTGTAAAAGGACTTGGGTTGGAGTCCTATGTTTGCCAATTGTGTGCTATTCATTTGTTATTATTTTGATAATATATTTGTGCCTAGTGAGTGATAGTATAATTATCACTTAAGATGAGTTGGTTGGATGGTTATGTACTGAATTGGCGTTGGTATGGTCACGGGTTCAAACCTTGATGGACATAAAGTATACTTTATTTTTGCTAAATTTAGCTTTGAGTGAATGTGAAAGGGCAAAGGTAAACTTAGAATAAGCAGCATCCAGAGGGTTGGAAAAATAGTATAAACTGCAATTAAGTGACCATTAAGTAGGTATAAAAAGGTAAATTTCGTTTTATCACTTAAACCCTTAATTAAGACACCTATAAAAGGCCATTTTAGGGGAAAAGAAGGGTTTTGGCAATACTGTTAATTGGCTTTTGAGAGGAGCATGAATTTTGAGAGTGTGAAGAGAGAATTGAGAGAAAGAATTAGGTTGATTGGGAAATTGGAGAAGAACCCTCAAAAGCTACAATTTTTGTGCAAGGATTTTAGGTTAGGGGAGCTATCCTTTGTGCATATAAATTAATTGATGTGTGTATGATTTTGGAGCATTCTTATTCTCAAATGAATTATGCATGACGTGAATTTCGTAGTATGTATGATATGATTGGAAATTGTGGTATGTTTGATGTTGGGTGCAAAGCCTTTTATACTTTATATGAGTAGGAATAGGGTTTTGCAATTGAAAGGGTACTGTTGATTAAATATCGAGGATTGATACTTCAAATGGTTATATAACATGTTTTTGAGTGTTTTTTGACATTATTTTTATGCTTGATATGGTTGAGATGCATTTTGGTGTTGGTTTTGGTGTTTTGGACGCGTGAACAAAGACGAAACTCTGCTAATTTCGCCCAAGCGGGTTACTCAAGCCTAAGAGAAAGTTGCAGAGTATTGATCATGGTTTTGGTCCGAGCTTTTCGCTCAAGTGACCACTGTTAGGGTTGAGTGACATGGTCTCACGCTCAGGCGAGATTGGCTCACCTAAGTGAGGTCGCAATGAGACATGTGCCTGTTAAGCGTGACTTCTCGTTCGGGTGAGGAGTTTTGGGCTTGAGCGAATGAGAGTCTCACTTAGGCGAGAAGGACTTGCTTAAGCAAGGGCTAGTGTTAGGCCATTGTTTCGCTCTTGCTCAGGTGAAGAGGACTGGCTTGAGCGAGATTGGTCCACTCGCTTGGGCGAAGGCTCCTAGCTTAAGTGAGAACAAGAAGAATTCATGTTTTTCGTGCACTATTTGGGTTGGTTGAATTATATTTCCTAAGTTAAAGGATTTTATGCATGTGTTTGTGATGCTTGGGCTAGAAGGACTTAGTCCATAAGATTTTGGGATGTGCGTCGCTTGAGTCACGAGTAAGGAGATCGTGATGGGTTGACCGCATGCGAAACATGAACAGTTTAGTTCACCGAAGGTACTCTCATTGGGATGAATGAGCGAAGGAATTTATCTCATGCTCAACTTGAGAATGCTATGAGCGAGGGAGTTCATAGTAGGAAAGGCAGGTTGTGTGTCCAGGTTCGAGCAAGGGGTTCAGATGACGGATGGGAGAGTCCGTGAATCAGGACTACGAGCGGGATAGGCTCGTAGGTTGGACCACGAGCGAGGGGGGTCGTGGAAGTACATGAAATCCCAAGATATCGAGTGCATGCATGGACTCATAATGGTTTTGAGTGGGGAAAAAGGGAGATTTTATTCTAAATGGATGGATTATTATGAAATGTTGGGTGGGTTTATTTTTCATATGTACTTATATCTTTGTGCATAGCTCACCCTATTTCTTTGTGTATGGCGATGATCGGGTAACTTGTTATCCAGGAGTAGATGATATTGCAGGTGAACCAGGATCTACATAGTGGCGGAGAGTGGGAATCAGTGGCATGGGAATTTTATAAAGCCTGTTATTTAATTTTCATGTAATTTGAA
>Ga0099823_1001541_pt1 | contig 19314 bp, 13 predicted proteins | sample CowpearedBW_FD_76831 | JGI IMG/M metagenome (GOLD analysis project Ga0099823, IMG submission 76831) | Root nodule microbial communities of legume samples collected from California, USA - Cow pea red BW | ecosystem: Host-associated > Plants > Roots > Nodule | place: USA: California | collected...
AAGTGAGAAGATCCTCTTCACACACGAGATTGGCATAGAAAACCCTAACCAAATCTGGGTAGATATCTCCCGTGAGTTGGACGAACGTCTCCAGGTATTGGGAGGAGAAAAGCTTTGGGAATGCAAAGCCATGGTTGCGGAAGAAGGGCAATTCAACGTGCTTGTGGTTGATGATTTTGCGACTTTGAAAGGAACCATTAAAATTTTCTTGAGCTTCGGGGTCACTGATCCAACCATCAATGTTTGGATCTCGTTGCTTGGTTGCCATTCGCTTGATGCACTTGCGAGAGGAGGAGGAAGATGCCATGACGGAGTGGTTGAGGGGGCAGGGTGACGAGCGAATCAGTGATGGAAAGGGAAAGGGAAAAACCTAGGGTTTGAGAGATTAGGGAGTATGTGGATCCTAGGTTCAGAAGTTAAGACTGCTATTAAGAGCAGGGAATTACTTACCTAATGGATTAGCGAGCTCCTTTTGAGAAAATAGAAAGCAACTATGTGAGGCAAGACTTAACACAGTCTGGGCTCAACCAAAGCACGATAATGGATTAAGGCCAAGGTTAGGCAAGCAGCTACACAGTCTGGACACAATATGCACACAAGTAGATGTAGAATCCGAAGCGAACCAAGTATGAAAAAATTATGCGAATCATATATGCAGTATGCATGTAACTGGAAATGTAATATAACAATTTAGATAGGGAGAAAGTGACAGGCAAGACACATGCAGCAGAATAGAAAATGACAGAAAAAAATAGGACAATAGTTAACTAAGCATAGTTAATGAGAGCAAGTGATGTCCAAAATACCCAATTTATTTCTAAGAGTATAAAACCTTTCTCTGGCCAGAGGTTTAGTAAAGATGTCATCCAGTTGATGTTGTGTGTCAATGTACTCAACCTTGCACTCTCCCTTTGACACATGATCCCTAATAAAATGGTGCCGAATTTCAATATGCTTGGTCTTTGAGTGCAGAACTGGATTTTTCGTAAGATTAATTGCACTGGTGTTGTCACATTTTAATGGAATGTGATGAAGATGGATGCCATAATCCTCAAGTTGATTCTTAATCCAGATAGATTGGGCACAACAGTTGCCAACAGTTATATACTCTACTTCAGTAGTGGATAGAGCAACACATGCCTATTTTTTTGAGTGTCATGAGATTAGAGAGCAACCTAAGAGGTGGCACGTTCCACTGGTGCTCTTCTTGTCAGTCTTGCAGCTCCCAAAATCTGAATCACTGTATCCTACCAAGGAAATATTAGAGCCATGAGGATACCACAGACCTAGGTTTCTAGTGCCTTTAAGGTATTTAAAGATGCGTTTAACAGCAGTTAGGTGAGATTCTTTGGGGCAGGACTGAAATCTGGCGCATACACACACACACACACACACACTGTGCATAATATCTAGACGGCTTGCTATGAGATAGAGAAGTGAACCTATCATTCCACGATATTTAGTCTGATCCACTGCAGTCCCTGTTTCATCAGTGTCTAGATAGCAATTTGTAGCCATAGGAGTTGATGATTCCTTGCAAGTTTCCATGTGAAATTTTTTCAGTAGCTCAGTGCAGTACTTAGATTGATGGATAAAGAGTCCATGTTGTCCTTGTTTAATTTGAAGCCCCAAAAAGAAGTGCAACTCCCCCATCATGGACATTTCAAACTCATCTTGCATGTTTTTGGAGAATTCTTTGCATAGAAGAGTATTTGTTGAACCAAAAATGATTTCATCCACGTAGATTTGAACAAATAGTAGATCATCTTTAGCTTTCTTAGTGAAGAGTGTAGAGTCCACTTGCCCTCTTCGAAATTCGTTTTGAATCAAGAATTCACTTAGCCTTTCATACCATGAGCGAGGTGCTTGCTTAAGTCCATAGAGTGCCTTTTTTAGCTTATACACATGATCTGGAAACTCATAGTCTGTGAATCTAGGGGGTTGTGCCACATAGACCTCTTCCTTGATAAAGCCATTTAAGAAGGCACTCTTCACATCCATTTGGAAGAGCTTGAATTGTAGTAAGGATGAAATGGCAAGGAGGATTCAGATTGCCTCAAGTCGTGCTACAGGATCATAGGTCTCATCATAATCAATCCCTTCTTCTTGACAGTACCCTTTGGCTACCAATCTAGCTTTATTCTTGATGATCATACCAGAATCATCCAGCTTGTTGTGAAAGACCCACTTCGTGCCTATTATTTGTTGAGATTTAGTCCTTGGAACAAGATCCCATACATTATTTCTCTTGAATTGATTCAGTTCGTCCTGCATTGCTAGAAACCAGTGTTCATCCTTGAGAGCATCACTCACTGATTTTGGCTCAAGTTGAGAAACAAAAGCTACATTTAAACAAAACTGGCCTAGCTGCCTGCGGGTGGAAACACCTTTAGAAATATCCCCTATGATGTGGTCAAGGGACATATTTTTAGGCACTATCCAGTCAGCGGGCAAATCTGCTGCAGAGGTCGAACTCTCAGCTGCTCCAGGTGATGACTCTGCTGCTGCTACAGGTTCAGGTTGTGTCAAATCTGCACCTGTGTCATTTAATTCTGCATTATTTCTTGGACCAGAGGAATTAGCAGTATGATTATCAACATTCTCATCAAATGCAACATGAATGGATTCCTCTATAGTTAATGTTCGTTTGTTATAGACTCGATAGGCTTTACTAGAGGAGGAGTAACCTAAGAAGATGCCTTCATCAGCCTTAGGATCAAACTTGCCAAGATTGAATTTTCCATTATTTAGTATGAAGCACTTGTAACCAAAGGCTTTGAAATAGGATACGTTTGGTTTTTTACCTTTGAAGATCTCATATGGTGTAAGTTTCAAAACAGGTCTGATTAAAACCATGTTCAGCACATGGCAAGCTGTACTTACAGCATCTGCCCAAAAGTATTTTGGTAAAGAGTTGTCATTGAGCATTGTTCTTGCCAACTCTTCCAAAGATCGATTTTTTCTCTCAACCACACCATTCTGTTGTGGCGTTCTAGGGGCTGAGAAATTATGTGAGATACCATGATGTTCATAAAACTTTTCAAAAGATTCATTTTGAAACTCACCCCATGATCACTTCGAATGGATTTGATTTTCAAATCTTTCACATTTTCAACAATTTTGGCAAATTTCCTAAAAACTGAGAAGGTGTCACTCTTAGATGAGATAAAGAAGGTCAAAGTAAAACGAGAATAGTCATCCACAAGTACAAGTGCATAATAATTTCCTCCTAAGCTTCTGGTTCTAGATGGCCCAAACAGATCCATATGTATCAGTTCTAATGGATTAGATGTGGAAATATGTTGTTTTGACTTGAAAGATGTCTTTGTTTGTTTACCCTTTTGGCATGCATCACACAACTTATCTGCTTTAAATTTTATATCAGGCAAACCAGTAACTAAATGCTTTGACACAAGCTTATTTAGGTGACCCATATGTATGTGTGCAAGTCTTTTATGCCAAATCCAAGGTTCATCATTTTTAGCAAATAGGCAAGCAATTGAATCAAATGAAGTATTTTCAAAGTCCACCATATATATGTTCTGGATTTTTTTTCCAACAAACACCAGTTCATTAGTGGATGCATGACAAATTAAACAGTGATTAGCTTCAAAGGTTACTTTCAGATTCTTGTCACACAGTTGGCTGATGATGACCTTACCTTACCAAAACCAAGAATTTTATCTTGTTGTTGTCACCATACGTGACATGTCCACTTACTTTGTGTGAGATTTTGCTGAATTTCGTGCTATCACCTGTCATGTGCCTAGAACAGCCACTGTCTAGATACCACATTGACTCCTTAGTTTCAACATTTTCCTGCAAAACAAATTATTTTGATGAAGCAGGTACCCAGACAAACTTGGGTCCTCTTGTGTTAGACTGTGTTGCAGTGCTTCTAGGCACCCATTTGAATTTTCCTTTAGGAACCCAACTGTTTTTAAAGTAACAGGAAGCAGAAAAGTGGCCAGGTTCAGAACAATAGGTGCAGACAATGGAGGATGGTTTACTGATGTTGAGGAAGTTTCTGCTCGATAATCGATTAACATTAAAATTTTCTTGAGCTTCGGGGTCACTGATCCAACCATCAATGTTTGGATCCCGTTGCTTGGTTGCCATTAAAATTGAGTAATTTCGTCTCTTTTCATATTAAAACAAAATTTAATTTTTATATAAATATAAAAATATTTTTATTAAATATTTTTAACAATATTAAATTTATTTAAATTTATATTTTACATTGAACTTCATTTGAATTTATTTTCAAGATGTTAATAGAAAAAAAATCAAAATTAATTTCAACTAACAAATTGAACCAAATTTAATTTTAATATAAATATAAATATATTTTTTATTAAAATTGATATTTTTATTAAATATTTTTAACAACATTAAGTTCATTTAAATATAAATTTTACATTAAATTTTATTTAAATATGTTTTAAAGTTGTTAATAAAAAGTAATGTTAATAAAAAAAATTCAAAATTAATTTCAACTAACAAACATGCTAAACTTGTTTATCAATTGCATTTCATAAAATAAAATAAATTTACCAACTTTTTTAATTATTTTAAAATTTATGTTTTACATTTGAACTTTATTTGAATTGATATTTTATTACATCATATTTAATATTATTTTTTATTTGAAACTATATTCAAATAATTGTATATTTTTAAAATGTGTAAAATTCAATAATTTCTATGCAAATGTTTGAGTTGGTTTAAAATTAAATTTTTTTAAAATTCAAATATAAAATTTTAAAATAATTTTAAAAATTTTTATAACAATTTAAAATAAATAAACATGAAATTTGAAAATAGTTTTAAATAAAGTTCAATGTAAAATATAAATTTTGAAAAATTTAATGTTGTTAAAAATATTAATAAAAATATTTGTATAACATTTATATAAAAAATAAATTTGGTTTCAATTTGGTGAGGACAAAATTGCTTAATTTTAAAAAAACATTAGAACTGAATTGAGACAAAATAAGTATACAAGAATCAAATCGAGACTAAAACAATGACACATAGCCTGACAATGACACGTGACAATGCAACTACCACATCATATTGGCATTGCCATGTGATACGACATCAACTTAACACATGATATTAAAAAAACATGAATTAACATGCGATACCTCTTTAACGTTATTAATACAGTACCAACAAACGTGATCTGATTGTATCAATTTTTTTAAAATATAGACCAAATTGAGTCGCATAAAAAGAAAAAGACCTCATTGAAATTTTTAAAAAAATAGGGATTAGAGACATAAATTTAACCTTTAAATATATTTTTTTTTTCTTTTTATGTGGCATATTCGGTTTGGAATAATCATTGTTATATTTTCCTCTTGATAATGCTTCAAGGAGGAGAATTCATGCATGCTTACTTAAAATGTTTAAATTTTATGAATTTTTTTGGACTCGTAGTCTTGTCCCTTTGTTGCTAATTTTTCCTTGTATGTTTTATGGAGGGGAGCATAAAAAAAATTAAAGCTTTCATAACAAGGGGGAGTTCCATTGTACATATTTGTAATTATTCGTTTGAAGACTCAATGAAAGTCAAGTTAACATCATCTCCAACATTTAAGTTTGAACCAAGCATATGAAGCCTAATTAAAATTTAATGTTAACATTTTTAATTTGTTATTTTGAATTACCTTTTTTATATAATAATTCAATTTTTAGTATAAATATAAAATATCCATTTTACATTTTAACTCATTTTATAATTTCTATTGCATTTCTTAATATTCTTTGAAATCAATTATAATAACAAATAATTATAATAATAATATAAACTTTTACATTTTTCTTCTATCATTCATTCAATTTATGTATAAACTATTATAATAATAACAATTTTTTTGCTCAATTATACTAAAAAATAAAACATTTTCACCTTTAAATTATTATATTTATTATATCATATCTTTCATTCTCTTTTATTATTATCATATATTCTATTTTATGATGATACATATTAGGTTTTATTTTTCCCTCATATCATAAGATATCGTACTCTATCTATTGGACAAGATTTTAATAAATCGGTATGCAAACTCTCATTCTCATACTTCCAATAAAGTATTTCTCTTATAACTTTCTATTACTTGTATTTTATTAAACACTGACATGGTATTAGATGAAACACACCTTCTGCCATTACCTTCCCTTTGTCATTTCACTCATGGCGAGTTTTGCTTCTCTTCACCCTTTATTTCTTCATCTTGGAGAAAATGATGCACTTGTTCTTGTGTATCTCTTTTTTGTTGATAAGAATTATTAATAATGAAAAACAAAATCACAAGGTTATCGTGTTTCTCAAGCTTCTCAAGATCTAAAGATTATCTTCATCCTACTGCTTTCCAAATGTGCTACTTCTAAGTTGGGTCTTCATAATCTTTGTGTCCACCTTGAAAGGGGTGATAAAGATACCATATATATTCTGCTTTTAAGTCTATTGATAGAGATATCATATATTTCATTTTCTTTCATTATTATCATATATTCTGTTTTATGATGATGAATATTAGATTTTATTTTTCCTCTTATGTTGTGTGATGTTGTACTCTATATGCTGAACAAGTTTTTAATAAATTGGTATGCAAACTCTCATTCTTGTACTTTCAATAAATTAGTATTTGCATACCGATTTATTCAAAACTTGTTTAATATATAGAGTACAATATCGCATGATATAAGAGGAAAAATAAAACCTAATATTTGTCATCATAAGATAGGATATCTGATAATAATAAAAGAGAATGAAATATATGATATCTATCAATAGAATTAAACCAGAAGATATATGATATCTTTATCACCCTTCCTAAGGTGGGAATGAAGATTATGAAGGCCCAACATGGAAGTAGCACTTTTGGAAAGTAGTAGGATGAAGGAAATCTTGGAAACCTTGAGAAGCTAGAACCTTGAGAAGTTTGAAACCATGAGAAGCTAGAACCTTGAGAAGTTTGAGAACCTTGAGAAAGTCGAGAACCTTGAGATTTTTTGTTTTCATTGCTGATAATTGTTATCAACAAAAAATAGATATACAAGAACAAATGCATCGTTCTCTCCTAGATGAAGAAATAGAGGGTGAGGAGAAGCAAAACTTGGCATGAGTGAAACGACGAAGAGAAGGTAACGACGAAAGGTGTTTTTCATTTGATACCATGTTAGTATTTGATAAACACAAGTAAGAGAAAGTTACAAGAGAAATACTTTGTTGAAAGTAAGAGAATGAGAGTTTGCATAGTTTGCATACCACATATCGATCTTTTAGAAACTTGTCCAATATATAGAATATCTCATGATATAAGGGAAAAATATAAAACTTAATATGTATCATCATAAAACAAAAAATATCTAATAAAAATAAAAAGAATAAAATATATTATATCTCTATCAATCAACTTAAAACCAGAAGATATATGATATCTTTATCACTCAAGTCAATTAAAATTTACTCTTAATTTGTTATTTTCGAACTACCTTTTTCTATAACAATTTTAATTCTTCGTATAATTATAATAGTTACATTTTATATTTTAACTCATTTTGTTTTCTTGCATTTCTTAAATTTTTTTTGAAATCAACTATAATAACAATAATAATAAATATGTACAAAATTTTGTAATTTTATTTTATATTTCATTTAATTTTTTATAAAAAGTAATTAAATTATTATTATTTTTTTGCAAATTAACTTACAAAATCAATATTGCAAACCAAAATTTATTCACTCTTAAATCACTTCTTATTTTCTCCCCCTCTCTAAAATTAATTAAAATTTATACCCAATATATTTAATTAATTATTTTAATTTACTTTTCTTCAATATAATTTTATTTTATTATTTCTTGCTTATTACCGCCCTTTTCCCATTTTCCTTATTCTAAAATTATGTTATGTTTTGACACTTGATTTTAAATAGTATTTTGCTTGACTTGATAGGTATTCAATACAAGGAATTTAGGTAAGAAAATTTATTTATGTTGTTTTATAAACCTTAGAATAGATGATTTGGATGTGAAGGTAAATTGGTCACAAAAACTTTGGTTTCTATCACGGAACACATTTTGTTTGACAATTGTTTGAATATTTAAAATTGATTATTATTTGAGTTTTGTTTAGTATATGATTATTTTAGATTATTTTGAATTGAATATTCTGATTGCAAAGGTGATATAGTGGTTAGATTATGCACACTAAGGTATGAAGAATTCAGTTAAGGAAATTTATTTATGTTTTTTTTTTTAATAAAACCGAAGATTTGGTTGCGAAGGTAAATTGGTCATAAAATTTTGGTTTCTATCATGGAACACATTTTGTTTGACAATTGTTTGAATATTTAAAATTAATTATTATTTGAGTTTTGTTTAATATATGATTGTTTTATAATGTTTTCAATTGAATATTCTTATTAAGAAGCTAGATATTGTGGTTAGATTATGCACACCAAGATACAGAGTTTCTTAAATCGAGTTTGGAAAATGGTTAAATATATAACTGTTCATATGTTAGTTTATGAATTTTTTGTGTGTGTTATTGAGTTTGAATGATCAGTGTTAAATTAAAATGAGTCAAGGAAGATATTTAGGCAAATTATGGATTTGTGGATAATTTTGAATTATTTAAAAGTTGTATTGTTAATGATTTTGAATTAAACTCTTGAAACAAAATTGATTCTATTGCATGAGGTTGATTTTTTTTTTATTTTTTTATTTTTTTATTTTTTTTTTATGTTTTCACTCAAACAAAGATGATTTCACTGAAGCTAGAATATAGTTGAAAATCAACTTTGCTTTTGGTCATATTTTCACTTAAGCAAAATGATTTTTCACTCAAGTGAAAAGAAAAAATTACAACTCAACACTTAATCTTAACCAAATATTTGCCCAAGCAAAAGACATTTTTCTCAAATTAAAATTTGTTATTTTTCCTTTCGTCTAGTCTCTTTAATAGATTGAATATAAATATTTGTACAAGTGCAAAATAAATACTAATTTGTATATTTATTTGTGGTTTTGCTTAAATAAATTATAATATTGTATGATTATTGAGATTGATAAGATTTGTACGAGTTTTTTACTCACAAATACGAGATAATATATGATCCATAATTTGAGTTCTTACATACTATAATATATGTAGATAAACATACCTGAAAAATAATAAACTTACCGTAATTTATTTTTAGGTTTCTTATAAATCTAAATATTAGTTTGAATTAGATTATACGCTCCAGTCAAATATACTCAATAAAAATCTTTTAGAAGACATTACGTGGTATTCCATTTATTGAATATATTTTTATATATAGATTTATGTATAATTTATATGATTTTTACATACTTGTATTTAATTGAAAATTTGAATGTTTATATTACTAATTAAATTTAACATGTTGAAAATTTTCATAATACAGTGAATAGTTATTTTTGAGTGTTATACTTTTTTTAAAAAAAAATTCGGTTCCACAAGGAACGAGTTCCCAACTTACACACTAAAAATGTTCATTTGGTAAAGTGGACTTAAATATTTTTATTTTAATATTATTTTGTAGAGAAAGAATTCAAGAGTAGAGAGTAGAGTAAATTATATTAAGAATTAAAATTACAGCATAAATTCACGTTCATTTTAACTTTTCCAAAATAAATCTTACCCATTATTCATAACAACAAAAGTAAAAATTCCTTAAAACAAAAATAGAAAAAATGCTTGTTTTGTTTTGTCGTACCCTGATTATCCACTCATAGTACCAGCCCGACACAGCAGGTCCCTTCATGCCAGCATGGCTCCCATGTACCAACTCACTCCATTCCCCTCCCACCTACTTCCACACGCGTCTCCACGCGCTTAATCTTCACTCCCACTCTCTCGAATGTGGATTCTCTTGATTTTTTTATTATTCTTCTACTAAATTTTCATAATACACTACATTGACAATTTAAATTATTATTAATTTTAGTATTTTAAAATATATTTAAAATATCAAGTATGTTTTTAATACTTCATAAAGGATAACACAAAAAAAAAAACAATAAAAAATCTAGACTCCACTCTCTCCCTTACACTTCCCATGCCTCATATTCCCAAAACGTTCCCTCCGCGCGTGAGATTCGCATTTCCACTCAAGGGCACCAAAGTCATTTCGCAATAAAGAAGCTGGGACACTTGGTTCCGAAGTAACTGCACCAGCACTCCCACCACAACCACTATGGCCAGGCATCTTAACGTGTGCTTAAACGCACCGTTTCGCGAGCTGCTCTCTCCACCGTATGATCAATAAGTCATCGCATCAACGGTTCCAAGAAGATTTGCCGCCAAATATTCGGTTAGTGTTGACCACACGCCGTCCTTGTCTAAACGGAACAAATAATCCAAGCTTTTCTCAGTTTCAGTATCAGTTTCAGACATTTTCATTTTTTCTTTTCTTTTCCAATTTAACTTTCATAAGACATGACAGCATGCAAATGCAACAACTCATAAATTGACGAAGCTTTAGGTCACATTTTACTCTCTTAGTTCTCATTTTCGGTTTCACTTCTTCCACGGTACACAAACTTTTTCTCTCTTCTTTCTTTTTCTCCTTACCTGTTCTTATTATCTTCTCCACTCAATATCTTAATGCTACTTGTTATGCTATTGTTGTGGAAAAAGCTAGGAGAAGAAGAACAATGTTTTGATTTTGTATTCTCATATTACTTCCAATGTGCTTGTGTTTGATAGGAATTGTGAGATTTGAGACCAAGAACTTTCACGTTTCTCAGGTAATTGTCAGATCTAACCTAGCATCAGCTTCAGACGTTTAGTTTTTCCCCTGCTTGTTGCAGATCTTGTTGATTATAATTATGTGTTTTCGTTGTTTCGTGTTTGATTTTCTTCAGTTTGAACACTTGCTCGGTTTTTGTGTCTTGTTTATTATTGGTAAACTGTAATTGTTGAGGTTTTCGTGAAAATTCCAGTTGGTAACTGTCAGGGGACTGGGGTATTTTGTTTGATTATTTTGTTTTCGTGCAGAATTATTGTCGGTGACAGCAACATATTAAGGTAATGAGTGCGGTGGCCCATGATTAGGTGCAGTATTATTATTGCGTAAGAGAATAGATGGGATCAATTTTGATCATTATGTCTTTATACTGTTCATAGTTGTTGGTCATGATTGCCCTTAACTTATCGTTTCAAAGCCTGGATTACACTGCCTACCTTTCTCTTTATGCTATGAATTTTGCTAACTGGTTAGCACGTCACCCCATTTTGTCAATCATTAGTGGCAAAATCGTTCTCTTGTTAATTACCTATTCATTACGGAAAAGATAAGATTTTATTCCTTGTAGCAAAAGCTGTTAACTATTCCACCCAGAATTTTAAAGTTACCGGTGTAAGTATTTAATAATAGTTCCTAGCCGTTAAATCAAATGAGATACAGTTTCTATACCCACTCCCCCTCAAGTGATACAATTTCTTTCTTAACAGAGACTACAATTCTGTGTTTGAAATTGTGTAGCATCTTGATATAACGTATATTTTCTAGTTTCTAGAACTGATATGTCTCCATATCTTAATACTCCTGCTTTATATTATGTGAGTACTTCCGATAAGTAAGTGTTTGAGAATTTCTTTTTTTGAGTTCTGTGGTCAAGTGGTGTCTACACTGACATATGAATCTAGGATTGCTAATTATAAGAATTTATCTCACAAGTTCCAAAATTTACTTTTCTGCTTCTCGTTGACCATAATGATTTGTGTATGTCGACCGTACAACACTGTGGGGTCATAGTACAACCTGTGACATCGGTTCACTGCTTAATCTTAGTAGCAATAACAAAAGTATCTAATTTGGACAAGCTTATTGAGTATTCATCTTTCGTACTTTCTTGATAAGTGTATTTTTTGTTTTTGAATAGTTTTTTACTTTCTTAGTCAACCATTTGAAACGTGGAGATTAGGTTTACCGTTTTTCTGGTGCAGGTTGTAATCTCAGAATGGGAAAATCACCAGGAAAATGGATCAAAACTGTACTATTTGGGAAAAAGTCATCCAGATCAAATATGTCAAAGGGAAGAGAGGTAAAGCAATTAGTTAAAGCAAAAAATCTAATCACTGAATGTTAAAATATATTTCATATTACTTGCATGTGTGCATCCGTAATTTTCATTTAAATGACATAATTGGTGGCCTAAGAAAAATAAATTTGCATGTGTGAACATTCCTGATTTTAACTTCTGACTTCTTTTGCTGTAATTTCATGTGGAAGATTGTTAATAAAAGAGAAGCAGTGGTTACTTCCAACGTGTTGGAGAACGGTTTGGCCTTAGATCCAAACCACATCGAGATTGCTGCAAATGAGGAGGTCCTTGAACTGGAGAATGAAGAATCAGAAGTTATTTTACCTGAGAATCAAGAAAGAGACAGTATAGGACCTGTTGATCCAGATGCACCGCCTGATCCAGAGAAAATCAGGCAGGAGGTAGCAGCAATAAAGGCACAAGCTGCTTTCAGGGGTTACTTGGTAGGTGTCTCACTGTTTTCGAGAACATTAAGTAGCTGAATTCTTTTAATTGTTTAGTATAGAACATTAGAACTTTGAAGTGTACTCTGGAGTAAGATATCTAGAACTAGACTGCTATTTTTTGTATTGACTGAGAAGCTTATTTTCCTATTCTGATTGTAAATTTAATTGTCATAATATCTCACTTGAGGTCTGGTGAACCTTTCACACATGTACAACAGACAAAAAGGGAAATTATTTGTGCTGTGTGAGAGGAGAAATGTGAATGCTGCCAGGAGTAAGGAGGAAACAATGGTGGTAAAACATTGTAGAATGTGCAGTTGGCAGCAAGGTATTATTATAAAGGAGAATTATGCCACGATGAAGAAGGGGAAGGGAAACATGAATTTTGGGGTAGACGCAGAATAGTGGAGTAGCATAATTGAACTTTAGGGCTGAATTGGTGCCTTAGATCATGTTGGGGGGAATTTGTGTATTAGCTTAGAATTTGGATTTGGGTCTAACTCAACACTACAAAATTAGCTTGTAATGAGAGAACTATTTTTCATTTATACTCTACTTTGGTCTAACTCAATCCCATAAAACTAGCTTATGAAATAAGGGTTGTTTCCCATTTATACACTTTGACCTTGTCTCCGCTAATGTGGGAGTTGAATTTTTCCAATATAGCCCCTCGTTTTTAATACTATTGGGCCTGATAGGTAATCCAATAATAAATCTAGGATGAACTTTGTAACTGCGATACCATTTTAGAATTTGGATTTTAGTCTAACTTATTGTCACAAAATTGACTTATGAAGTTTATGTTGTCTCCTATTTATATGAACTATTTTGGTCTTATCTCTAGTCAATGTAAAACTTGAGTTTTTCCCAATGTGGCTTTGGTTGTCATTTATTTATGCATTTCTTCTGTTCAGTATCCTTGTTTTTTAATATGGGGCAGTACTTTTCCATTTCTAAGGTTCTTGGTAAGAGTTAGTGTTAAAACTCGAGTACAAGGTGTTTAAAATCAAGTGTGGTATTTAGAGTTAGAATCACTTGACTTCTATACCTTGATAAGTACCCAACACTAGGGGAACCCACTCCACAAAAGCTAAGGGTAGAATCAATTACTTAAATACTTCCATCCAGCATCCCATACTATTTAATGTATGATTTAGGCACCCCATAATACCCAAGTTACTATCAATCCCCTCCCCAATTTTTTTTATTTGTTTTTTATTTTGTTTTATACAGTATTATTTGTAAGGCTGATCAATAAGTCAGTATAGAAAATAACTTATTTTTTAAAATTGAAGTTCTAATAATTTTCTTAATGTTAGACAATTCACAGATGTTTTCCTGTCTGTTATCTACTCATCCCAGCTTCCATTTTCATGAGACTCTTTCCACCGAATTCATATTTCTTTGACAAATAAATTGAAATCCTAATTTTTCTACTACTTTCCTGATACTCATAAGCATCTTATTCTAAGAGCTGGCATATGAACATTTTTAGCAAATTGGAAATATGTTTGTAGAGTTTTGATTGTATCAGTGAATGAAAATTGTAATATTTGATATTAACTAATGGAAGCATCTCTTGTGAAGGCTCGCAGGGCATTTAGGGCTCTAAAAGGCATAATAAGGTTGCAAGCACTTATTCGTGGGCACCTAGTTAGGAGGCAAGCAGTTGTTACATTATGCTGTATGTATGGGATTGTAAAGTTTCAAGCACTTGCCCGTGGACTAAAGATTAGGAAGTCTAATGTTGGATTTGAAATCCATCAGAAGCGCAGTCTGTTTAAGCCTCTGGTACTGTTCTCTAAGAATCTGTAAATTATCAATGATTTATCATCTCACTTCTATTGTGTAAGGTGTTTTTCTTGTTTACGTGCATTAGTGATGTACCTGACTATATAGGTTAAATTAAAACAAAAATGGTCCAATTAAATGTACACATTTATGCTGAACAGGCAGGAGATTTAAAACGAGGGTACATTTGAATTAACTATTAACAGATTCAGGATGGCCTCTTATCATCCATTACATTTTTTTTGTAAACTTGTTAAGATTTGTGTTCTTCAATTTTTTTACCTCTTATTGAGCTGTATAGAATGCAATATTGGGACAAGTGAATAATGTGTATTTATCAAATGAGGTGTGAAATTTCTAATGAGTTTTCTTTATGGTGGATTGTTCACCAATCAGGTATTACCACCAAGTTCATGACTGAATCATGTAGAGATACAGAAGGAAGGATTATTCTATGTAATAAATCTTCTGGAAAAATTACAAAAGGGGAATTCTTGGTAAATATGGGAACCTTTAATCACTCCACTGGTCAATGATGCTCAAAAACTTGTAATAGAGGTTTATGAATCGCGAATTATGATCTAGCAACTTCATTATTCCTAAATTGAATGTAGTTTACCCAGAATTCCGTTTTCTATTACAAATACTGGAGGCCAGTGTCCTGTAATGTTAATACTATAACATCCCAACCATAATTCCTTTTTCTGTTTATTTTTCTTTATTTTCTATTATTCTTGGTGCTGAAATTTTTCCCTGAGTGTGTTATGCATTTGTGCTTCAGGAGGGCAAACTTGGTGAGCCAGTTGGTATTTCCACAAAAATTTCAAAGTTGTCTGCAAATACTTTCATCCGTAAGGTAACCTGAATTATGCTATGCATGTCATACAAATATTTTTTTATTTTTGAGTTTGGCATATTCTGGATAGAATCGGTTTGTGATTGAACAGTACTATATTTTGAGGTGACAATACTATAGTTTAAAACTTTAAAGGATAGACCTTTTGATCCCCTTGGTTAATAGAACAGCAGGGTACTGTTCTCTTTTGTTTTTTCTCTATGAGCAGTGGAACTGTCTAATTGCTCTCAACTGCAGAGGATTTCAAATTTGGATACAAACATAAGTTATCTTTCATTTCTCAAAAATGTGGTATTTCTTTTTCTTTATCAATGTAGTGATGAAGTTTGATGCTAAGAAAGGTGAAAGAATTAAATGTCTTTTGTTACTAGACCTGACTATTGGTATCCTTGAGCATGAAGCTAAGCCAGAAAGGGCTTTACATTACTTTACAACCGGTGGCTTTGTATATCTTACTAGTTTATACATGAACATGTTTAAATTTTCTCTAAGTAGATGTCATTATGTGCAATAGTGTTCTTGTTAAATGTGAAAGAATTAAATGCCATTTTTTACTATACCTGACTATTGGTATCCTTGAGCATGAAGCTAAGCCAGAAAGGGCTTTACATTACTTTACAACCTGTGGCTTTGTATATCTTACTAGTTTATACATGAACATGTTTAAATTTTCTCTAAGCGAATGTCATTATGTGTACTAGTGTTCTTGTCTTACCATAATTTTTACTTTACTTAAATCTGAACCTTGAAAGAAAAGGGGCTCTTCTATCAAATTTGTGTTTTCATCTGTTTTACTAACTGAGCTCGTGAAAATGTGAGTTTTTGTTTCAGCTTCTTGCTTCATCAATTACAATAATGGCCCTGCGCTTGCAATATGTTAGTGGAGATCCAAATTCAGTGTTAAGCTGGTTGGAGCGCTGGTCATTATCTTACTTCTGGAAACCAGTTTCCCAACCTAAGAAGATTCGAGACTCCAAATCTCAGAGAAAGCAGGGTAATATTTCAAATGGAGAAGTTCAAATTTCCAAGTCAAGACGCACTAACCGGAAGCTTCCTGTTGCAAGTTTTGAACCAGTCCCAGTGCAAACAAATCCTGAAATTGAGAAACCTAAACGTAATTTCAGGAAAACACCATACCAGGTGTCAGATCCAGAGCAAGACAATCCACAAAGTGAGCTTGAAAAGGTTAAACGTAACTTGAGAAAGATTCATAACCCTGTTGTTGAGAATGCTGTTCAGCCAGAAGTTGAGTCTGAAACTCTAAAGCAGCATTTGGAAATCACAACAGTCATTCCAGGTAATGTTGGTTCAGAACAAGTGATCATTACTTCTGAGGAAAAGATCAAGAAGGAAGAAATTTTGACTATCTCCGATGTGCCTGATATCGAAGTTACTCCAAGACCATTGGTTAACAAGGAAGTGTCGGAGATTCCAAGTAATTATCAAATGTCTGTAGAATCTGAACCCTTGACAGAGACCACAACTAAAGATAGAAATACTTCTCGTGATGAAGTTCAAAATGGGCTAGGCGATCTACCAGAGGCTATTTTTAAAGAAGACAACTCCCTATTAACAAATGGAGATTTGAGTCATAAAGATCTGACAGGTAATGAAAACCAGAAACCTACCCGTAAAGCATCAAATTTGACAAAACAGGAAGATGGGGAAGATGGCTTAAAGAATAGTCCAAAAGTACCAAGTTATATGGCAGCAACTGAATCCGCCAAGGCAAAGTTGAGGGCACTAGGGTCCCCAAGGACTGGAGAAGATGTAATTGAGAAAAACAACAACACTGCTGGTTCTGGGAGACATTCTCTGCCATCTTCAACTGGCAACAAGATTAGTTCGCAATCACCTAGGACACAGAGATCAGTTCCAGCAGGTGGCAAAGGGACTAAAAAAAGTGACAGATCAATGGCATCTTCTAAAGGAGGGAATGGTATGACATAGTCCTTCACACATCTAGTAATTTGACAATGTCACGTTATGATTCACCCAGAAAATTACCACTTTTCGAAGAGTTTTAAAAGTGAACTGTTAGTTTAAAGACACTTATCCAATCTCATGTTGGATGAATGTCACTGAGAAAGTTTCTGGTACTCTATACTTTATAGTTTAGTGTCTTAACCGCTGATTCCAAAAACAAATCAACTCAGTAGAAGTGAAGTTATAATTTCCAGAATGAATCCACTATATGCTGGTGGATGCCTTTGTTTGCTCATGATTGATAGTCATAAACTTGTCTATTCATCTTGCAGGTAAAGTAATTCAAGCAGAGTGGAGGAGGTGAGCAAGGGAACCCATGTTTTCTGGGATTGAGATGTTGAACATCCTTTTGAGTCAATGTGATGAAAGTTGTTGCAACGATCAGCGTATTTTTCCTGCATTCTGGGTGGTGAGTTGTACAACATAGGTTTTAAGTTTTGCATGCTGCAACATTACAAGTCTATGCTCTGTTTGTCTTGGCTGTCCATATTGTATTTTTATCTCTGCAGTGTGTGTGATCATAAACATTATTTGTTTTCCCAAGCTTGTGTTTGGACAAAAAAGATCTGGTAACATGAGAATACTCTCATACGATATTTCTTCAGCCTTCAAGAAACTTTTTTTCTTTTTTTCTTTTTTAGTGAAGGAGGGATCACATTGTTACATTCATTATTGCAAGCCTGTGATGCATGATTAGGGTCTAGCTAGTGTAACTAAAAATACCATTCAATAGTGACCTTCTCAATAATATGATCTACCTTGTATTATTAATATAGAGACTGATATCAGTGTAACAGCGGAAGTAACAAAAAATGAAGAAAATAAGGGGATTGTTAACGTTTATATTCAATATCGTGTGTTGTGTGCAAGGATTTCTTCCGTAAGCCACTTTAAATGGAGTGAAGCGCAAACTAGTATGAGAAGTAGCGTTGCATTGTAGATTTCTGGGTTTTCTTCTTCTTTTGAAAAACTATCAATTGTAATAGTAAGTAATATGATGTTCGATACAAGAGAGGGTGAATTGGTATAACTTTTAAAACATTTTTCCATTAGCAAATTCTGAAAATATTTTTTCAAGCACTTGATTAAGGAGTTGGGATTTTTGCAAGAATGAAGAAACAAGTATAATAGAGATAAAGAAGTAAAGATTGTACAAGAGATTTCAGGCTAGTTTGAATCAATTGATTTTACATCAAATATCAATCTACTCAACCTTAAAGAATTCTTTTCACTATCTTAAAATGTCTAGATTACAATCGTATTACACATGCAATTATAAGGAAGATGCACCTGCAACTCCCTTAAACAATGTTCAAGAGAAAGTACTAGGAAAATGTCTAGAAAAGATTCGAAGTTTTTTTTCTTCTAAAATTGTATTATAGAGTATACTTTAGGTCAATTTTAAAAGGATAAATATTATACTATATTCAATCTCTAGTACTATTTTGGTACAAATTCAATTTTGGTATTTTTAGTGAAAACACAAATTAAAACATAATTTATTGGGATTAAAACGCAACAAATTATAAGAAAATGAAATCAGGAAGGTGAAAGGTCGATTCATATATTTAAAACTTGAACATTTCTTATTATCATAGTTATCTAAAGAGTAAGATTCAAGTTTTAACGGAGAACTGATATAATTAATTAAATCAATTATACGAATCAAATCAAAATATTATTTAATTTAATTTTTATTTAATCATCAAATCAAGATTAAGTTGATTTATAAAATTGGAAATGTAAATTATAATTGCAAAATACAATTATGAAATTAGAGAAGAGAGGAATAAACCTAGCATTAAATGATCAGTAAAAAACTTAATTTGTATTGTTTGATCTTGATTCCACAAACAGATTCTCAAAAATCAATGCTCCATTGATGAAGAACGAAACACACAAATGAAAAGAGAAATCAAAAAAGGTAATTTCAGCAATTGAGAGAAAACATAGAAAAAGATATGGAGCTTCAATGTCTAAAATTAGAAAACCAAACAAATGATTTTTATTTTTGTTTACATGTTTAGAGTTCATTAATATATATATATATATATATATATATATATATATATATATATATATACTATCTTTATATAAATATATATATATATATTTGTTATTTTTATATATACAAATAAATATTATATAA
>Ga0099823_1001544_pt1 | contig 19296 bp, 15 predicted proteins | sample CowpearedBW_FD_76831 | JGI IMG/M metagenome (GOLD analysis project Ga0099823, IMG submission 76831) | Root nodule microbial communities of legume samples collected from California, USA - Cow pea red BW | ecosystem: Host-associated > Plants > Roots > Nodule | place: USA: California | collected...
CAATTTGTTTAACATGATTTGATTAAATTCATATTATAATTGGGCTTAGGTAGAAGTGGCCCATTTCAAACGAGGCTCTTTACTTCTTCATTTTTAGTTTTTTTGCTGAATACAGCAGTAATTAGTAATTATATAATTATGTCTAAAAAATCTGTACTAAGACTGCAAAAATTACTTGTGTGTTACGAGTTGAATATTTGTTTTGTGACGGAAGATAGGTGGGTCAAGTCACAATTAAAGAATGAGATTTTTAGTAGGACAATTGCTGAGGAGAAATAGTTGTAAGTGGTATCAATTGTTTCGCGACAAAGACCAAGTGGATCGCATCACAATCCAATCAATTATAACGTTTGGATTTGTATTACACTCTTAAATAAAAAGAATTGTACTCTGACTATAATAATGCCGGATCCTAACAATTAATATCAAAGTCGAGATAATATTCTAGACGGATGAAGTATAGATACTAAGATGAATGCATTAACATAAGTTGAAAGCAACATGTGAGTTGGGGTGGTGTCAACGTTAGTGGGATTTAGAGTATCTCTTCACCTGCCCACCTGAAAGTGATTGTGATTCAATTTCAACCAAACACAAAATAAAGTAAATTATCAAACATCGTTTATACTAAATGCATCATGTTGCTGTTCCATGTGCAATCTCTTTTCACTTCCTCACACACCATTCAATTTTTCATACTTATCTTTTATTCCTAAAAAAATAAAACCTTAAACAAATTAGGTTTGTGGCCGATAAATATGCGGTACGAGGATGCGCTTTGTGCCCACCCACAATATCAAACATCCTCGTACATTTTTTTTTTAACTTCTTTTTCTTTCCAGGTTTCAACTGCGGCACAACTTAATTATATTATTAATCTCACATTTATTTACAATTTCAATGATGAGAATTTTCGCACACTGTCCATTTTGGATATTACACACACACAAAAATTACTATATAAGTAAGTGATTATATGTCCCTTTCATAGAAACATGGTTTATGCTTAATTACTTTGATCGCGTTACTCATAAAACGAACATAGGCAAAAAAGCTAAGGTGGATGTGATATGTTCCCTTGTCCAAATTGTTGGTAACAAACCGCCTTAACCTTAGTAAACCTCCATGCTTCCAAACACGACAAATTCAAATTCAACATAGTAATCTACTATACTTTCAAAAGTCAGAACCAACCAAGTATTTTTCTTCTCCAAAATTCTGCTTCATTTCCATTATATAAAAGATCTCACAGTGATTAAGATATAAAGTGAATTTACAGTATTAACTGGATACAAATTTCATCTAACAAGTATATTTTGTAAAAAATATATCTTTTATCCTTGAGAAATGAAATGACCAATAATACATTGTATTGAAAGTCCTGTATCGATTAAATATAAGATCAATTCATAATATATAAATATGTGTAAATCTCAATTTATAAACTGATTTTATAATATTGAGTTAAACTTAAATTTTATTTCTTAATAATTTGTAAAAGTGTATACATGGGGTATGGTGTAGGGTTAGGAATGAAGTAAAGTTAGGAAAATGAGGTGAAGAGGCATGGAATGGAAGAGAAGAAGCATGTAGATTAGGGTGGTTATGGATGGAGTTGGTGGTGCAAGTAATATTATAATTGTTCAACATTATTGCTTCCACAGTAACCAAGAAGAACATCATGTGATGGGTATGCAATCTTTCTTAGATTTTGGCTTGTTTTTTAAGATTAAAGCTGTAATTCTTAAAGAGGGTTAGATCCTTATCCATTTGCCGAGGAAGAAGGTACATACAGCAATGAAACTCTTTTTCTTCACCAAAGCAAAAAACTTTTGCTCTTTCCAATACATCATAGACCAAATATTTGGTGAGTGGGGTTGGCCTTGTGGGCCACACTTCAAAAAAAGAGAAAAATAATAATATCATTTGGTACCAATGAGAGAGAGTGGGCTGGACCACACTAATAGGTTAGCCCATAATGTCAAAGCCCATAATAAACCTAAATCTTGCATGTACTATAAATTCTTGGACGCAGTATTTTTTTGAGGCAGAGTTAGTTAGATTCTAAAAATGGATAGGGTAGAGCTTTTAATTTAAGCAATAATTTATCGGAAAATAGTTACATTTTGTTGATATGAATAGTGTTCAGTTGTATGAGCTATGTGTATTTTTTTTTTTCATTTATTTGACAGATTAATGTCTCCTATTGTTCTCATCTCTCTTACATAGACAACCACTTTTCCCTCGCATAAATATTTAGGATGCTACAATCAATTAGTTTATAATTCTTTTTTTAATATTTTTTATGAGTTGATTTAAATTATATTGATAATACAAACACTCTTTACATTATAGTTTATTATTTTCATGACCATTGTTTTAAAACAGTTGTAATTTGTGTTTAAAAGTCTAGACAATTGAAAGCCCACTCTTTCAACGGCAGAGAATCAACCCAAGCCTTTTTCTTATGCACCCCCTAATTACCACATGCACCCCTATAATTTTGAAAACAATTGTTCTTTGTCCTTCCTTGTTTATTTCAACTGTGTTTCCTTCTCATATTATGGATTTGAATTTTTTACTGAGTTTTTTTTGTTGTTTTTTTATTGTGCTTTCATAATACACTAATTATCACTAATTTTGATGTTTTTAAATATATTGAAAAGATATTTAAAATGATAACACAATGTAATTTTAATACTCAACAAATAATAATACCAAAAGAATCGGTAAAGAATTTGGACTCTCTTATCACTTTTCATGCTTTGGGGTTTGTTTTTCTTATGCCTACTCCTCTCATTTCAGGATTATGAAATACACAAATTGCACAGTCCAAAACTTTATCCAAATTAGTCATTATGTTAAAGAAAATAGTAGAATAGTTCCAAAGGTGGTCTAATAATTTTGGAAAAAGAAAAGAAAGAAAAGTTGTTGGAAAATGTGAGTGATCCTTGCTCAATAATAGTAATAATGTGGTGTAATGTAATGACAACGATGATGGAGGATGACCCCAAACAAAAAAGTATAGTTTTAATCTTACTTTTAGTATGGGTGTAAATGGTAATGATGAGGTGCAACAAACAACACAATATGACTATCAACCCAATACTTTCTTTATATTTCTTTTATTTTGACACGTTTATAATTCCCAATTCCAAGAAAACATTTTTTTTAACCCCACAATTTAAACAAAACTGTGTCTCAAGTGTTTTAAACAAAATCCTTTAATTTTATACGGTAGTTAAACTATTAAACATTCCTAATTACTACAATGATTTTAAAAAAGAAAAACTATGTGAATCTTTTACAAAATAATATTTTTCTACACCATATTAAAATATTAAAGTGTTATTTTAAAATAAATTTTCTATTAAATTCAATTTTTGACTTAACCTTTAGTATGAAAATATTAGATTCAACTTTTGACTTAACCTTTAGTACGAAAAGATTCAGTTTGATTTTTCGATCGCAATTGATTAGATTTGATCTTTTGTCAACTCCATTCGGATTAGTTTTAGTTCGGAATGATTCAACTTAACTTTCGATTTTGACTGACTTGACTCAACTTTTAGTCCATACAAACTAGTTTCTATTCTTCGTGATATGAGACAACTCATCCCAACCTTCATATCAATTGACTTGTCTATATTTTTTGATTTGAGATGTCTCAACTCGACCTTCACCTTAAGCTCACTTAACGCAGTCTTTAGCCCAAACTTACTTGACTCAACCTTTAATAAGGACAACTCAATTCGAATTTTGTCAGGACAACTCAGTTTGATTGTCGACCCAAATTAGCTAGCTTTAATTAGTGATTCTTGTAGTCTCTTAACTTTTGACCAAAACTGACTAGGCTCGATTATTTGACTCAAGTTGACCCTACAGCTTAGACCAACTCAATAGACTTGACTCTACCTAATCTAATTTGACTAGACATTTATTTTACATCGACTCAGATTAACCTTTAACTCAATGTTCGACCTTAGATCCAGATCGACTTTCATTAACCTGGTTTTACTTCGCTTTAGGTCAATTTAAAGAAAACTTAATTTTAAAATTTTAAAATTTCAAAATTGAAAAAATAATTTATCTAAATCCAATTAAAGAGATCGAACTTAAAGTAATATAAATTTAAATTATTATGATTTAAAATTCACAATTTTTTTTCTACCTTTAACATTACGAACTAAACTACGTTTTGTTTTTGACATTATTGGTATAATGAAATGACATGATAGGTGAACGTTGTAAGGACAACAACAAGCACTAAGATGTGACAATTTGTTGATATTACTAAAGCTAAGAATGGATAAGATGCTGTGAGGATAAACTAAAGCTTTCAATGCAACTTTTTGGGACTTCACTTCAATCTTTTTGCTCAATTAGATTACTATTAAGAAACAATTCAGATAATTAAAATATAAAAAACATAAATATAAGCATGTAAAATAAAGACAAGAGTTAAAAAATTCAAAATCTACAGAATGAAATAAAAATATAATAAAAAAATAAAAATCAGGATTAATAATTAAAGGGAGACATGTGTGTTATGTTGCACATGGGGACACCATATGACATTCTTATTGGTGGGTCCCCCGAAAAGGTTATCTCAAAAGTAATGCATTCAAATTATTGGAAAAAAAAAAGTTTCAGATATTCTAAAAATAAATAAAGTTTATTTTGAATCTTTCGGAATAATTATCATTTCTATTCCACTAATTTTAAGATGCATATTCTTTTATCCATTTAATCTATTTTAATTGAAATTTCTTCTTTTTATATATTTTTATGTTTTAATTATGCTCAAAACTTGCCAACAAATCGTTACCGCAATATACATTTTTTCTATTCAATCTGAGACGAATTAAGATATTAAAAACTTATTTGATTTTATGAGGGTGTTAAGAAAGAATAGAAAAATTATGTTCCACCAAAACACTTCTCCGTTCTTTTCTAAATATGGTTAAACATTTTTGTGAAGAAATAAAAAAAAAAGTGATAACATTTCTTAATCTCAATAATATATTATACTCTCTTTCTCATTTAATTTTTCTTCATTTTTACATCACATGTATATGTAAACTAATTATTATTTTTTCTTAATTACTTTGATTTAATGCATGTTGAATTAGACATTACTTATGAACATTTATAAAAAGAATAATCTCCTCTAATTCCAATTCTATGTAAAAACTATGAATAAAGAGTTATTCAAGTTGATGATGATGAGGATAAATGCAGATATGAATTTTGACTTTTCTACCAAAAATGCATTAGATAGATGCCATTTTTATTTATGAATTCTGAGCAAAATAAGGGGTAAATACATTATGGTAGTTGAAGAAATTAAGTTGCACACGACAATTTTTCTTTGGTTTCTTATTATTAATGTTCATAAAGGGTTTCTATGTGTGGGGACACAGACAATGTTATATATTATTTAATGTTCTCTTTGATTTTATATTTATAATAGATTATTTAATATATAGATATGTGGAGAAAAATAAATTAAAATTTGATATCTACTATAAATTTTCACTTTTGAAAAAAAAATAAAAGATGAACACAATTAAAATCTACCTAGCATATGTCATCCGTTGAACTTACTTAAACACTTAGAAAACCGTCACATCTCAAAGTTTTGTTAGATGCACTGTTAATGCTACTTTTTCTTAGAAAAATAATTAAAAGTTTGGTTTAAAATGCATCACTTTTAAAAGTTGAAACTTTATTTTAAAACATGAAGTTTATCTTAAAAAATAGAAAAAAATAAACATGTTTCAGTATTTTAAACTCTCCCCCTGATAACACGTGTAATTAGAATGTGATATTCATGTTCACTAACTTTTATAAATTAAATATATTTTTTATACTTTAACTTTGAGTTAAAATTAGAATTATTATTTCTTGAAAATCTTGAATTAATATTGTTTTGTAAATAAGTGAATTTAATTTTTTTAACTAAATTTTATTCAAATTATTTGATATTTTAAACATATTTTATTATAATATTTTAATTTATTTATATATTTAGACGATTGGATACACGTTCGTTTCGATATTAACATTAAATAAATATAAAAATGTTTGATTTAAAAGACTAAACCACATATTTATAAAAACCAGAAACTAAATTAATCTAAAATTTTTAAAAAAAACTAATTTTAATTTTTACCGATAATTAAAAGACCAAAAAAGATAGTTAATCCATTTTTAAAATCTATCCATTTCTCTACTTTTATAAAAAAAAAAAATACCTGTCAATAGTACAAGCTTACAAGAATTTCCAAACACAACAACTAGTCATTTGAATAATGGAATTTGTTGCTTTCACGCAATTGTTAATTGACGAATAATTTATGAGTTGAAATAAAAATCTAATAATTAAATACTGAAATCCTCATTTATATGTCCATGTACCATGCGTGTTTGAAGAAAATCCATTCTCATTACCACAAAAGTTCTTCTTTCCTTTTTTAGTCTCTTTCACTGAACATCTACTGAATCCAGCAATTATTATTCCGAACCCAATGTGATTCTCGGCATGTCATAATTAATGTTGTTTTCAAAACATTTTGATATCGAACACAAACAAATGTTGTTTAATAACTAATTCTTTAGTTAATGAAAATGGCACGAGGTTTTTTTTTTTAATTGGCTAATGTAGTTGGTGCAGATTAATTAATTAGTTAATTGTAATCATAGCGTATAGCATATATATTACTGGATATGCTTCTAATTCTTGTGATGTGGTTGTCACATTCATCAGCCACACTGAACCAACCGAACTTGGTTTCCGGTGGATCCCAAACATCAGCATCACCATCGGTATCATCTTCATCATTAACTTTTCTTTACAAATATCTTCGTTCTGAACGAACCTTGTGTCGAACACTCACTACACACCATCATGGATTCTCCTTTGTTATTGCAATCCCAAGTTTTGCCACACAGACTCAAATGGGTCAAAATCATCTTCTGCGTCTTCGTAGCTGCCACGAGTAAGTGGTTCTCTTTCTGGTTCATTCACTTGAGAGTTTTTTATACTTTTGTTCATGGGATTTTGAAGAATTGTTTTTTGTCAACTGTGAATTACGTGAAGATGATGTTTTAAGTGGGTGAATTGGATGTTTGTTAAAGAAGTTCTTCCATGTCAGAGACTGGATTGAGCTTAGAATCAAAATATAGAGTCACTCTCTTGCATCTCCCTTCAGTGTTCACTGTGTTCATGCCAGGGAAAGTCAAAAGACAGCATTTTGTTTGGGATGAACTATTAGGTAAATGAGTTTTCAAATGATTGATTTTGGGTAAAAAGCAAAGAGTTAATGCACAAGTTCTGCAACAAGGTTCTTAATGTTATGATCATCACGTTTTGAAGTTCAACATCTATAAAAAAAAATGTAGGATTATTTTATTGATAGTGAATGATAAACTACTTATTGGGTAATCTTTTTCATCGTTTTCTGCGAATAAAGGACGTCCTTTTTATTATTTGTTCTGAAAAATATATTGAAGTTTTTACCTATATCATAAATATCAGAATTTAATTGTTCTTTCTCAATGATATTTTAAATTGATCATCACCCTAAAAGGTAATTCCTACTTCTGCTCTTGGGTCTGTAATTGAGATTTCTGCGCTCACCGACGTTAGCAAAATTATTTGCGCTCTGTGACTGCACATGCTGCATTTGTCAGTAATTTGCTGCAGTGTCCTAGTTCAGGACGAAACTCATGAATTATTATATTATATATGCATATAGATAATTGTAATAATTATTTTGAAAGTTGAATCTAATATAGTTGTAATCGGTTGAGATTCCAAGAAGTTTGGAACCACCAAGACTGAGTTTGCAAAGGCAAAAAAGATGAAAAAAATAGCCCAGTCTCCTATTTTTCTCGATGAAGATGGTGTAAACTAAACATTTAGTTGGAAAAAGACTAACTTTTTGGTACCTAAAAAATTAGAAACATAGAATGTAGTATAGAATCTGGAAAAATGTGTAATCCGAGACATCAGCTTCACAGTAACACGATTAGATTATGATATTGATGAACCAAATCTAGTAATGCTCAGCACAATTTTTTTTTTTTTTCCAGTTGTTGGAGTAGCAGTGAAAGACAACACCAGTTATGGAATACTATCAGGAGCAGAAAAATACATGACAAGCAGTGATGAAGATATTGTAGAATCAGATGTGGGAGTTGTTGCAACTGATGATGCTCGATGTTCTGCAATTGGTGTTTCATTGATTAAGCAGGGTGGACATGCGGTGGATGCTGCAGTGGCGGCTGCATTATGCATTGGTGTTGTTCTCTCAGTATCAAGTGGTATAGGGGGTGGCGGTTTCATGGTTGTTCGATCTTCTTCAACCTCCCCAACGCAGGCTTTCGACATGAGAGAAACTGCTCCTGCAGCTGCTTCACAGGTTTGAAGTTCACTCTTTCTGCTAAACCATTGAAGTTGTTGAACCTCATGCTTGACATATCAAAGGACAAAATTTACATTTTACTTGTAGTATGTTCAAAATTTCTTCAAAGTTCACTATAGTGTAACTTATGCTTGTGTGGTCGAAAAACAGAATATGTATGAGAAAAATCTGAAGGATAAGAGCTTAGGTGTATTGTCAATGGGAATTCCGGGTGAATTGGCTGGCCTTCATGCAGCTTGGTCGAAGCATGGACGATTTCCATGGAAGACCTTATTCCAACCAGCTATAGAACTTGCTAAAAGAGGTTTTGTAGTGTCTCCTGCTCTTGGAGGTTTCATAGTTAAAGAAGCGAAAAAGATATTGGATGATCCTGGGTTAAGAAAGCTATATGCACCCGAAGGGACTTTGCTGAAAGCAGGGGATGTGTGTAAAAATGAGGAACTCGGTCGCACCTTGGAGGTAGTGGCAGAGCAAGGACCACAAGCTTTCTACAATGGCACCATTGCTGAAAAGTTAGTGAAGGATGTGAAAGAGGCTGGTGGCATTTTAACAATGGAAGATTTGCGCAATTACAAGTTGGAAATAGAAGATGCAATGACTCTGAATGTGATGGGATACACCATATATGGAATGCCACCTCCTTCATCTGGAACACTTGCTCTTTCACTGGTTTGTACATTCCTCTCTCCTCTTTTCTGCATGCTACTTCCATGTTAGATATTCAGACATCTTTTTTCTTTAGTTTCATTAGTCTATTGACAAATGAATTTTATATTCCAATAAAGCAAAACCCGGGGAGCAACATTTAATACCAATGCAGAATTCTGCAACATTTAGTATCAACAATTGTTGCATTAAGTATGTTTTCTTCATTGTTTGTGAACAGGTTCTGAACATCTTGGACAGTTACGGAGATCCTGATGCTGCAAGGGGAAATCTTGGTCTACATCGTCTGATAGAAGCTCTGAGATTCATGTTTGCTGTTCGAATGAACTTGGGTGACCCTAACTTTGTTGAAAACATTGATGATACCATATCCAAAATGCTTTCTCCATCTTTTGCAAAAGAAATTCAGCAACTGATATTTGATAACACTACTTTCCCTCCAGAGTACTACATGAACAGGTGCGATCTACTACTGGAAATTTGAATGAAACCATTTCCTTCTGCAAGATCTGTTGAAAAATCACTAAGTTGTTGACAAAAAATTATTATTCATAACCATGTTGGGCAGGTGGAGTCAACTGAGAGATCATGGAACAAGCCATTTGTGTGTGGTTGATGCTGATAGAAATGCTGTGTCACTAACATCAACTGTAAACTATCATTTTGGAGCTGGGTTTCGTTCTACTTCTACTGGTATTTTGGTGAACAATGAGATGGATGACTTCTCTGCACCCACTGAAATATCCCCTGATAAACTGCCTCCAGCTCCAGCAAATTTTATCGAACCAAACAAAAGACCATTGTCTTCCATGACTCCTCTTATAGTCACAAAGGTATTGCTTGCAATTTGCAGAATGTGAATTCTAACCAAGATAAAAGCAATAACCTTATTAGATTTGGAGAGTAAGGATTCTTACACATGAACATTCCTCTTGCAGAATAACGAGTTGGTTGGAGTACTTGGAGGGAGCGGTGGAATGAACATTGCTCCAGCAGTGATTCAAGTCTTTGTTAATCATTTCATCTTGGGAATGAAACCCTTGGATGCAGTTCTGAGCCCGAGGATCTATCACAAGGTAGTAACTAATCTTTATTTAGATAATTCCGTGATGTTTTATGCTCCAAACTTGGATCTGATTTGGATCTTTATCTCATGCAGCTAGTACCAAATGTAGTTAGTTATGAGAATTTGACTGCACTGAACGGTGATCACATTCAACTTTCGAAAGAAACAAGGATTTTCCTAGAAGAAAGAGGTCATATACTGAGGGAGTGTGAAGCTTTAGCTGTCACTCAACTTGTTGTCCAAAATCCGGAAACTGCAGCTGACATGAACAGGAAAATTGGTAAAAACATCAACTTACAATCAAAGCATGGTACTCTTATTGCTGTAAGTGATCCTAGAAAGGGTGGATGTCCAGCTGCTGTTTAGTTCTATCGATCAATTCAGCATCAAAATTGTACAACACGGACATTTCAGAACAAAATACATATTTTTTAGGCATGAATCTATACCATGCCTGACAGAAAAAAAATTGTTTAGTTCATCATTCTGTTTTGCTACCATCGTTATCGTTTGTCGTTTGTTATTCTGCACAGAGAGAGTTTAAAGGAGGAATGGTGCCTGTAAATAACCATACTATAGTGTGTGTGTTCTATTTTGTAAATAGAGAACTATTGAATATTTGTGAGAAAACTTTCACGACTTCTTTTATTGTAAAGGGTTGGTATTAGCTAAAGATAACTTTCACACGTCCCAGCTGAAGTTCATTAGAAGAAAACCAACACTAATCACAACCTCACTGCAACTACACCACATACTGCAACAAATGCTTGTGGTGTTTATAAATACACATAAAATACAATTAATGTGTTTGAATATTAGTTCTCACATAATTTATGAACCAAAACTGAAATGCGTTTGACTACATTGAGATGAAACAACAGTTATATTTGTGTTTGGTATAATATATAAAATGAAATAAGTTGAAAACATTTGAGTAAATGAAATAAGTTGGTGGGTGTTTAGTATAATATATAAAAGAATCAACTTTTTAATTAATAAAACTCACGATTTCTAGTTTATTTTTATTCATCTTTTTCTTTTTTATGTTCGTTTTTTTTTTCTATTTTTGTTTAACTAAATATCTTCATTTTCTTCTTTCTACTTTATTTTTGACTTATTTTCACTCATTAATTTTATTTACATCTTCCCATTTCTGTCCTATCTACCAATCAAAACATAAATGACTACTACCAACTCCTCATATCATTTGATTTAGATGCAGAGACATGTTAGGTTTAATTCTCCACTTATATCGTCATCACTCTTCAGATTTCGTGAAATTTATAAGAACACTTTCTATACACTCATCATCTTTTAATTATTTAAAAATACTATCCCGAAACCTTTTTTACATTACCCCTTATAAAACATTACAGCGTAGCTCCCCCTTCAGATGGGTACTCTGAACGATTGTCATGAATTCTGCATTTAGTAGCCCGGGCCTTTCATATTCAACTATAGGAAAAGTCCATTTCAAAGCCACGTTCATGCATTTAACCCTAGAATAAAGTAGATAATCTTTAGACTCCTACATCTGGCTCGAAAATTTATTGTGTATGTCACATAACTACACCTCAACTGGTCGGTATGGTCAAGGTGCAATTTTGATTTGAAATTTATAATTTCCATTATCGAGGTATTTTTCTAATGCCAAGTGCCATTTGAAAAACAAACAAGTTCATAGTCATTCATACAAGGGATGTGAGGAAAACAAGATAAAAAGTTACACACAAATTTTCATTCATACTGAAAATTGTAGATTATCTTGTCTATTGTACACAGAACGATATTCATACATCAAAAACCGGGCATCTTTCTTTTTTTCTCCTTCAAGATGTTTTATCCATCAGCTGAATTGGAGTCAGAATATTTGATTTGTTTGTCTCCACAATACAACCATTCATAACCATTTCCTCCAACATAAAATGCGCCTTTTCTAAATGGAACATAATATCTAGCTCGCACTGCAAGTAAATGTGAACGAGAAATAAGCAAAGTTATTGGAATCTACCTTCAAAACAGGGAAGAACAGTTTGTAAAGCGAGACATACCACATTGCCAAAATGACGATCCATGGTTTCAACCAAGAGGTGTATAAATTCCAAAATAGCCAACTCATTCTGCAACATTATCGGCAGAAGGTAGAATAAGAAGTCATGAAGATTCTAAATATTTCCCAAGGTTTACACAAAAGTGACATGGAGTCATGAAGATTCTAAATATTTCCCAAGGTTTACACAAAAGTGACATGGATCCGACCCTTCTAAACATAAACAACTCACTATAGAAGATAAAGTAAGTAATTCCAGACATGGATAAAAACGTCAACAGCCTATATTACATATTACATACACATGCATAAGAAACTAAGAATAACATGTAACGTCAACCATTGATTTTCTCATCAACAACGTATTCTATCCTTACTCACCTGAGAGGAGTTAAAGCCAATATATGAGAAAATAACGGTATAAGAAAATCATTTTTTAATGTACAAGAAAATCCCTTCACAGAAACTAAATCCTAGTCATTGATGACAAAACTAATGGTCAACTTTACAGTACATGCATAATCATCCAGCCAAAGAAAAACATTTACATGCACAACAAATCATAAATGTGTTAGTCAAATTTCTCATCAACGACAATGATTACTACTTGTTTCAGCCTTAACTCGCTTTAGAGGAACTAAATCCAAGTGATATTCACATAGTTCCGTTAAAGATGCATACCAGATCAATATACTCAGGTTGATCACTGTTATGGACTACGAGCAAGTAAAGTACTTAGGAAATATCATTCAACATGTCATGAACAAATCACAGGTGAAATTGACGCCACATCACATCAACACCTTAAAGCACAACATCTATCATTTATGTTAAATCAATTCGAGATTTCTTCACTAACACTCGCCACTCTAACATTACATTTTACACCAAACTGAGATATCCTCTCAAATTCACAGACTTAATTTATGTAAAGAAGACATTTAACTGCTTAGTTATCACACGAACTTCAAATTCCACTGTCTTTCGATGAAAAAAGGCTTAGAGAAAGGAATTTATTAATTTACCTCGTCATCGTCGACTCCAACGAGGAAAAACAAGGAGGCGTAGCGCCTGTACACTATTTTGTAGTTGCGATGCTCGACAAAGGAACACTGTCCGTCATCAAAGACGACGAAAAACAATTTAAGAGTGAGAATTCGAAATCAGAAAGTTGAATCGCATAAAGCGAATGCGCAATACATGAAACGGATCTGAATAGTTGAATTGTGGATCTAAATGAAGATTGAAGAACCTGTTGTTCGTTGCGAGCGAGACATTTGCGAACGATTTCACCTTCTAGGGCTCGACGCTCTTCGAGAGTGAGGTATTCGTAGTACTGAGCAAGGCGCGTTTGGCCTTGCTTGTTCACCATCAACACGAATCGGATCCCCATTCTGATTATGCCCTAATTCAATCCAAGTCTCCCAATCTCAACAAACAACACCTTATTCTTTCTTTCTTTCAACACTTACGTGTCTTTTTCTTTTAATGTTCCAAAAAATAATAATTTCGACTTATTTGATTTAGTTGTTGATTTTTCTTAATTAATTCAATTTTTGGAAGTTTTAATTTCTAATTCACGGTTTTCTTCTCTTTTCACTTTTTATTTATTTTTTAATTTTACTACAACTTAAAAAATGTATTTTTTCTAATAAAGAAATAATTCTGGGAATATTTATTTAATTTTTTGCATTTCATCAACTAGTCATTTTACGTTATATTAAATAAAAAAAAAATGATAGGTTTAGAGTTTAGTTTGATCAAAATAGAATAAATAAAACAAGATCGGATTAAATTATATTGTCTTTAAAATTCAAAGACTGAAATAATAAAAATTAAATAAAAATAGTGTTACGAGTGAAGAATTATATGAACGACATTATTATTAATGAATGCGATTTAAAAAATGGTACAATTTATTTGGATATTTTTCGTCCTATTTTTAACAAAATAAAGTTGAATAATTAATGTCGATTTTAAATCTACATTTTTTCGTATAAAATTTTAGATGAACTTTTATTCAAATTAAATAAGCGGCTCCATAGAGTGCTATAGAATTACATTGTATATTTTCTAAAACAAAAAGACAATTTATAAGTCATTCTAAAATATATATTATTTTTATTTTTTTGTCTTCGAACGGAGTAAGCTGTAACATTTCTATGAGAGAAAACTGTTAAATAGATATGTATGGTGGCAATGAATGGACCCAAGCAACAGAAAACTAATTATTTTTTATTTTTTTTATCAGCAAGAAAACTAATTTTAATAATGTAACAATAGACATACCAACAAGCTTCTAAAAAACCAATTACTTATTGATTAAAATTTGAATTATAACTTTTTGTCATTCATTTTTATTATTTATTAAATTCTACTTATAATTTTAGAAAATTTTAATTAATAACACAGATGCCAAACTTTTTAATACATTTCAAAATCTGGAAAGAATTTTAAAAAGTTATTTTTTGTATGTGCCACGAAACTATAAAGGAACCATTATCATTTAATTATAACGAATAAATTTTATTTTTTTTATAAATTAATCCGTATAGAAAAAAATCATAGCGCATCAAAAATTTTATGTTTCTTAATTAGATATTGTTGTCTAAGATAATTTCACTGTTGTATTAAATCATTATCAGCAACAATTTAATTAAGATTGAATTCTTTTTTCAAATTTAAATATTTTTAAGTGAGGTTTTTATTCAAAATTATCATTAAAATCTTTTTATTTTTTAAGTGAATCTATATCATCAATTAGATAACATAATTCGTTTGATTTTATAATTTAAAACAAATCACTATCATATAAATAATAAAAATGAAATTCTAACATCTTAATTATCTTTGTAAAGAATAATATAATTTCATTTTATAAATTAAATACTAGAACAAAAATAAAATCAAAGATATTCTAATACACAATAAAATCAATTGAAAAATAAAATAAAATCAATATAACAAAATTTTTAAAAGAAATTCAATTAAAAATAATCAAATTTAATAAAAAATTTAAATATTAATCAAAAGATACTTAAATCTTAATTAAATCATTAGAGACGTGAATAACAAACAATTCAAAGTAATAACCACACCACTTTAATTAATGACAAAATTTAATTATAAATATTTAATTAAAAGTATAAAAAAATCTAAATATAAAGTAAAAACCTTTAATAAAAAGGTCAAATCTTTCATTTAAAGTAAGTACATATCAGCTATTAATTAATGATAATAAAATAAAGCCACCAACTTTAATTTTTGAATAGAAGTCCAAATCCAAATATAATATTTTTCCATAGTAGGATAACATATAATAGTAGAATTTAAGTCAAGCACGAAATTTCATTTCATAATAATTTATAAATAATAGTGCCACATTCATTCATCACACTCGTTTTCTAATTTCTACAAGTCAAAAACTTCCGAGCTTCTTGGCTGCTACTACCTGAGTTGTTAAAACTTCAACTTTAACACGGTCAGCAAGTTCTGGAAATTCACATATACTACCACTCACACAAATCCTTTACACTTTCTTTTAGATGCCACCAATCAAATGACATAAATGGTTTAATTTAATCAATAATCTTGCATTAAAAATTCTAAAAAAATCATCTTTCACCCGTTTGATTTGCCTAGTGCCTACAGTGAGCAAAGCTAGTTGTGGATATTCAATTCAAACCAATGAAAGTTCATTTCCAGATAAAGCAATCTCATTGGAAAGCAACAACATTCTGACAAGCATTTTCATGGTGCAAGGCTGAGTTTTCCACAGCCATCTTATTGACAAACAAGGGCAAAATGATAGCTCTTATATACTAAGTATATCGCATCACAAAGGGTCACAAATCACAGTAATATCTAGCAAGCTGCGGGATACACATGGCTGATTTCGTTGTTATGGTTACCCGAAGTGACTTTGGAAATTTGTTCATCCGCTACCTGATGCAATGATTCTTCCTCCTTCTTCTCTTCATGATCACCCTTCACATCCAAAAAACTAGGTTGGTTTGTTGAAGATAAAAGCCTAGCCCACATTCTATCAGTTATCACTACGTGGTTCTGTCTCTCAGTGATTCTCTGCATAACAAAGCAAAAAAGTATGAAACTTTATCACAAACGGGTTTGTTGAATGTCAACAGATAAATCTTATATATTCTATGGAACCAACAAATATCATGTCTGATGAACTTACATAGAAGGGTATATAAGTTTGTCTTCCATTGACAAGTCCACTAGTATAGCCAGTGTAACCTGCCATTGCTCCATGAACAGCACTTTGAGCAAGAAGTGTGCAATACACGTTGTCAGAAGCATTGCTTGGAATAGCTCGGATCATGTAAGTTGGATCTGTAAAACAGAAAAGCGAAGCCTTTAGTCCCCTTTCATGAAATTCAAGAGTTTAATCACTTTTACAAACCTATGTATTTGAGAGTTATGGGTAGTGTCTTCTGTTCAGCAAAATGATCCTGCAAGGTGTAAAAATGCTTAAAGTAAGCGACAGAAAATATCTTTATAAACGTTTATCAGTAGTGAAAAATTGGCAAATAGTAATATAGAATGCACATAGAATGAATAACTATCCAACCCTAATCTTTTGGGATATCCATAGGCCAACATCTTGAAGAAGCTTGTTTCCAGAAGCATCCTGCGTGCCCATGGACTGCACACTCTCAGAAACAAGTTCTTGTCCTGCACCTTCAGCAATCACAATAACCATGTGACCATTTTCTTTGAGTCTTTTCTCTATATATTCATAAAGTCCCCCAGGACCTTCTAGGTAAAAGGGTGACTCTGGAATTAGGCAACAATCCACATCTCTACTTGCAAGAGTAGCATACATTGCAATAAATCCTGCACCATACATCCAAAATACACCATGTATGAAGTGAAGTTAGGTTCAGTAACAACGCCAATAGAAGAACTTAAGAAACAATGTATAAAGCTTCGCATAATTCTTAGGCAATTGATATTAAAATTGAACCCGAAAGCAGTTCTTACCGCTGTTTCTACCCATCAACTTGACCACACCTATGCCATTTTCAACACTTTCAGCCTCAACATGAGCCGCATTTATAGCTCGTTGAGCCTCCTCAACAGCAGTGTCAAAGCCAAAGGACTTGTCAATAACCTATTAAGCAACAAAGTGACAGCAGAAGAAATTTACCAACTAATGATGCTAATGGGGTTTAAACTATGAGTTTATAGCCAAATAAAGGTAGAATGTAGAAGAAATAAAGATTTACCGGGATATCATTGTCTATTGTTTTGGGGATTCCTACAACTGAAACTTTGAGACCACGCCTTCTGACTTCCTGCATGGATAATCACGTTGAATTACTAATGCAATTAGTTTAACAGATCTTGAATATCCAAATGATTTTGCTAAAATGTTCGTTCATATCCCTAAACACTAATTCTGATATAGTAATTTTAGATACCTCAAAAATTGCAGATGCACCCTTCTGAGTTCCATCTCCTCCAATGATATAAACCTGAATTCAGAAAGATATTAATCTGATGAACATACACAAAAAAGATACTACACAATGGAAAGAAATGCAGACCTGATTGATTCCTCGATCTTGAATACTGTCAACGATCTTTTTGGTGTCATGTCCTCCTCGTGATGTTCCTAGGACAGTCCCTCCACGCTTATGTATATCATTCACACTCTTGGGAGTTAAAGTGATTGTGTTGCGAGCATAGAAACCCCTGTATCCTCCCTTCACATCACAACAATATCATTAGTTAGAGATAGCAGTCAGAAACTATGATAGCAACATGAGAGAAATAAATAAAAGCCTGTACAATTATTACAGACCAACAACAATCATTGGTCTCTTTAGACAAGCGCAAATTAGTACATTAATAACCAACCTCAGGCATTTAAGGCTTGTCTGAAACACGACAGAAAATAAAGAACATAACTTGTTTTCAGTTTTAATGCCACTGTCCCCCTAATCCAAAACGACAACAAAAAATAATCAAAAAGAAAGAGAGTAAACGCCATGAACATTCACGTACATTTATTCCCAGAACTCTCTTCACGCCATACATATGGTTCAAGCCACATACTAACTCCCTGATGACAGTGTTGAGCCCGGGACACAGACCCCCACAAGTAACAATGGCAGCCTGAACTTCATCTGCTTCAAAATACACCTGAATATCCAATTTTAGAAGCCATAAATAAAAAAGTCAGACACCAGACATACCAAATTTACCGAACAATGTTCGGATAGAAACATCGACCAGACCCACACATGGAAACGTACCTTTTGACGAGGCCCAGCGCGCCTGAAATGTACCCCTCGTGCACCATCTTTGTGAACAACGACCTGTCAAAAAGTCGAAACAAAATGAAAATAGATGACAGGTTAATTAAGGTAAGTAGGTAACAATGTCTAAGCTGCAAATGGAAACATAACATAAACATAAAATAAAACCCCACCAACATTCACCCCATGCAGTTACCATTCCATTCAAATTTGGATTTGAAGGTGTCCATACAAGCAAGGGAGATGATGATGATGATGATGATGATGCAGCACCACCTTAATGTAGAAATCAGTTAATCTGCAAACCCATCCCTAATTACTTAAAACCATCAAAATTGTAACCAGAAACCAACCTTTTGAGGAACGCTGTCATCAACATGCACAAAGTACTGCCTGCGAAACGACAAGTAAATAATAAATTCAATTTCACCTATCAAAGCAACAAGGTAAAGGAAATTAAAACCCAAGAGAAGAAGAATTAACCAATTAACACTTACTTAACAACTGAATAAGCAGGGTTGTCTTGCAAAGGATTTGGGTATGTCTGCGACAACACAAACACACAGTTATCATCATACACCAAAAATTTAAGTGAAAAGAAAATAAAGTTTTTTTTTTTTCCTTCACCCCAAAAGAAAAAATTGTTGAGCTAATTACAGATTTCTGATCCCGAACCAGAAAATAAAAAATTTCCCCATTATTATTAAATTTGGGTGTCGGCAGATGGAAAAGAAAAAACAGGGGGAGGAAAAGGGAAGAAAAAAGTAGTTGTATTATACAACACGACAAAGCATTCGAGTG
>Ga0099823_1001549_pt1 | contig 19272 bp, 7 predicted proteins | sample CowpearedBW_FD_76831 | JGI IMG/M metagenome (GOLD analysis project Ga0099823, IMG submission 76831) | Root nodule microbial communities of legume samples collected from California, USA - Cow pea red BW | ecosystem: Host-associated > Plants > Roots > Nodule | place: USA: California | collected...
AACATAATACTCATTAGCAACTAATTTAATTTAGTGATAAATTTAAATAATAATTTATAAAATAAAAATTTATTAATTATTAAAATAATAATTATTATAAATATAAACTATAATTATTTCTAAATTGATTTTTAAAATTAACAATGATCACTAAATATTAATTATGAAAGTTTTTGTTATTAAATAAACTGGTTTTTAAATTAGTCTTTAATTAATTAATTAATAAATAATTATAAATTTTTATTTATAATTATTTTAATAAATAATAATTTTTTATTTTATAAATAAGTATTTAAATTGGTTAATAAAATTTTTTGTAATATATATATATATATATATATATATTTTTTTTTTTTTAATGTTAATAAATAATAAATATTGTAACAAGAGATTTGAAAAGATTTTTAAACCTAACTGTACAAACTTGTAAAATGAGATTCCCATGTAAATATACTTTATTTATTATAAATGTGAAATTTCTAACATATTTTTATTGTATTATTTGTTTTACAAATTTATTTCTATTTTTTCAATTTCAAATCACTGGTAACATTATTTTTGTTTAAGAAAATAAGTCATTTAATCTTTTTATACTTTTAAGTGACAATTCTTTATTCTCACACAATTGTAAAAGTTACGGTTAAAAAATATACACTTGGTCAAATTTCATTGATAATATTTAAAATTTATAGGTAAACTAAAATTATAATGATTTATCTCAGTAAAATTTTCGTTAATAAATTTTATTGACGCATCAAAAAATTTGTATGTAATTACTAATTATTAAAAAAAAATTGATAATTTTTCATTAATAATTATTATTTATTAGTCAATATTCATTAGTAATTATCGATGAATTTTTTTGTCAATAAATATTTCGATTTGATTTTTTCTCATCTCTTTTTTTTTGTTAAGTTACCAGAATTATCATTGGTTCCTCCATATCCATCATTGCCACCATTAACTCTCTTCATTCTCTTCCTCCTTCTCTCACTCTTCCTATTTTTTTTCCGTTGTTACCACCACCTCCATCATTGTTGTCATTCTACTTTCGCCGCTTCATTGATGTCATTGTTGTCATTGATGTCGTTGATGCACTTGATGCACCGTTTCCGACTCCTCACTTCTTTTCTTCCTCACCCACTTTCTTCTTCTTCTTCTCATCTTCTTTCTTCTTAATCTTCTCTTTTTTTTTTCATACATATCTACTTAATTTATAAACACATTTCGTTAAATTGGATGGAAAATTTGGTACCCAATTTTTGTTTACAAATTTATCAACAGATTTTTCATTCGTAATCAAAATTGTACTTTACTGGTGTCTTTTAAGAAATTGAATTATCAATGAATTTTTCACAAAAATATCAAAGCATTAAATATGATCTCATTTTATTGTCAAATTGTATTAGAAAAAAATTCTTCTATGATACTAATTCTAAATTATCTATAAATTTTACCTATGAATTTTTATTGATAATTTAAATTTACCGATTGATTATTTCAATTAATAAAGTCTATCGATAAATGTTGTTTTACTGACAAATTTATTTCGTCAATAAAGTTTTTACTATAATTAAATTTTTTTTGTAGTGGTAGATGAGATGTGATATGTGATATACTAAAATATTTTATATTTGATATAAATTTTCTTACTATGAAACTTTTAAAATTCATAGAAAAGTTACAAAAAGAAAAATCATTCATTATAATTTTTTTAGAGAAAATTTACAAGAAAATTTATATGAAATATTAACAATATTATAATAATAAAATTTAATGACGATTTTATATAAAATGATTATTGATATATTTTAAAAATTGGAAACTAATTAATTAACATTTAAAATACGAAAAACAAAATTAAATTTTAACAAGACAAAATAGAGGAGCGAACATATATCACCTTCATTATTCATCTTTTAGATGTGAGAATTATATAGACTAGATAATTTTGTGTGTTGAAAGAATTAACAGTATCCATCATTTATATCAGCAATAAAGAAAAAATAAATGATTTGGGATCATAATTGTTGCTCCTACTGTTTAAAGATATAAATGGCATAGATATTATGAAAAATAAATTTTAAAATAAATATTATTTAATTTGTAATATAATAGTTACCTTTTATTATGTATATTTAATAATATTAATGATAAAAGTTAGAAATAAATTAAAATTTAATTTTGCAAACAAACCAATAATGAATTAGCGTGAAAATTTTAATTTGTTTAAAGTTGTTTAATGATTTAAGAAAAATAAAAGCAGAATACTAATTTAGTTGACGTGATTATATAAATACCAGAGTTGACATTTATGAATAGAATAAGGACAAAAGAATATCATTCAAACAATAAATAACAAGATTATGACTCCAATGCAAAGTAAAAAACAACGACAGCATACGAGAAGACTTGGGAAGCAAGGAACTCGTAGTAGAAAGATATGATTATATATTTCACCAAAATAAATTATGAAAAATCAACACTTAATAACTCTTAAAATTATGAAAAATCACCACTTAGAAATTAAGTTAAGATTCAAAGAGGTTGTTTCACATTTAAAGTGTAATTTTTTTTTTGTTAACACATAATTATTTATGTGGAAAAACATATTCAAATGCAAATTTAAGAGAAATAAACATAAATCTTAATTTAGAGGATATTTGAGTCATGCTTCCGTGCGTCGGCAGATATGTTTTTCTTCTCTTCTATTTGCACCCATGAAACTCTAAGCGCACCCCTCTCTCTTTCCAAAATCCTCCGCTAGACATCTATTCTATAAACCACTAATTACATCAAGAAAATAAAATATAAAATCATCCTAATTATGAACCCAATAAATATAAAACAAACAAAATAAGATTATTTTTGAAAGTAATAATAAAAAATTACCCTGTCTAAATAATTTTGACAATGATGATATTTATCGTATTCTTTTATTTATTTTGATCTATTTACTAAATTTTTACAACTTTATCGTAAAATATGGTGTATCATTTTAAGCGGTAATCAAAAAGTCATCTTCAAATGTAATCATAAGACAAAAAAAAAAAGTACATCTACACATTAATCAAATTTGAACTGAACAAAAAATTTAGCCAGCTTCGTACGAAAGCCACTAACATTGTTCCAACATAATTTGTACAAATCTAGAACTGAAAAACTTTGTGCACGAGCCTCATCAAAAACCAGTTCATCATCATCATATACACATATCAAACAGTTTGCACTAAAACATAGCATATCCAATTGGAGAATTCGTATCCATCTCATTGAAACCTCTTCTTACTTCTGATAACTCTCTTCTTGAAACCTCAAATTGTCTTTCAGCAGCAGCAAGTTCCCCTCTCAGTCTCTTCATTTTTATCTCCAAACCAACCACAGTGTCTTTGAGTTTCTTCAATTGCTTTGCTTTTTCCATGTAAGCTTTCAAACCCAATGCTGATTGAACATATGGCTCAAGCCATGCCAAGTCAAAGCCCGAGGATTTCACAAGTTCCTTCCACAAATCATGAAGATTCTTTATGTCTTTTTCAGTCATATCTTTAACCCTTTTGGTCTTGAGAAAGTGCAGAACTTGGGCTAATGATGCGAATGCCCATTGTCTGAACCTGCGAGTTCTCTCCTTCTGGCACTGTATAAGGTTTGGATGCCATATGCAAACCTCTTCCAGGAGTGGAATAAAGGCTTCTTCTTCTGCTGCTAAACTCTCCAAATCCACGACTTCTCTCAGTGTCAAACTGTTTGAACAACAACCATTTTGAGTTTCCCCTTCTGCTGAACTGGATCCTGAGGTTCTTGGACTGATGCTGTCCGAGGATGTTTCTGTTGCTTGACCACCTGAGGAAGAGTCATGAGAGGGAGAACAGTTTGGGTGAACCTGAATGTTGGGTGCTAAATCCGAGACACAGATGTGTGCCTCAATGATGCAGGTGTTCCTCACAAGATATCCTTGGTTATGGTTGTAGAAATCACTTAGATTCAAGAAAAATGAACCCCAGCTACGATGTCCCCCATTGAACTTCTGCTTGGTCTCTGAAAATCATCACAAGAATCGGTTTTCTCAACAGAAATACACCAGCAAGAAATGTTAAAAACTCAATTAACTCAACCCACAAAATCGATTTATAAACTATGCATCTCCATCCACCGAATCAACTAAAAATTCGACAACTTGAGTACCTTTTTCGATTGATTTGTTGTTGTCCACTTGGTTGATGAGAACCAACTTGAAGAACGTGTTTCTGCTCCATCCGTACGGTGGTAAAGAATCAGCAACCATCAAATACACTGAAAAATGGTTCACATCACTCCTCAGTGGATGCACAAGGATCCTCCTGTGACATCATGAAAATTAATTCATAGAAACAAAGGTTCATGAATATCTTTCTGTCATCACAGCAAAGAAATAAAGTGAAGGATGAGGTTCAGTTTTTCTTTTTCTTTCCTTTACTCGTCATGTATCATCACCATGTGATCTAAACTTTTCGGTGCTTGTTTTCAATTTGGTGAGGCTATGTAATGCGGTTATTATGAAAAGAACAGAAGTCTGAAGCAGTCAAAGGTTTATCATTTTCACGTACCATGTACAGCCCCGGATTTTGAAAGGCTTGGACTTCAATTTCATGATATTTTGTTTGGAGAAATCCTCAATTCTCCATGAGAACTTCTCAAAGTCAACACTTCTGTTCAATTCATTCACCATTCCGGTATGTTCATCTGGTGCCGCCTGTAATCACAAACGAAAAAAAAAATGAAAGAAATCAATATTACAAGATACAAACAAAATAGCAAGAACATATACGTATACGTATACATATACATATATGTGTTATGGAAAACCCCAGAAGTTTATATACTCACAAAGATCCTGTAAAAGGTTCTGCTGGTGCTGAGAAGAGAAGGAGATCAAAGGCTTGTAGTCATGAATGCTTGTTATCACTTTGAGAGAAAGAGAAAGAGAGAGAGAAAGAGAGAGAATGCTTTTGAGAGAAAGAGAGAGAGAGAGAGAATGAAAAGCAAAGAGATATAAAATAATGGCACTATAGTCAAGTCAAATGCAAATAGGATGGTTTGGTGTAAGGAATCAGAAAACTGGGATTTTTAATGTGTAGAAATTTCAAACTGCAAACAGTTAAAGGAAACTGAACTGGAGGAGGCCACAACTTTATGAGGCACAAAGCTACGCTTATGAAAGTTCAAGGAAATGACATGGGAAGATATCATTTTTGGAGGTTCATTACTAGAAGTAATTTAGATTCTCTCCTGAGTTATTTTTGTGTTATCTCTATAATATGAACATTAATGATGTTTTAAAAAATATTAATTTCTTTTAACATATTAGTATTAATATATTTCGAAGCAGGGATGAAAACATGGATTTATATTAGAAATCTAAATGTGAGTTTAAGTTTCATCTCGAGTAAAAATAATAAAGTTGAACATCATATAAAGATGAAGGCTCATAAATTAATTGTTTTACTGTTTTGAATTAAGAATGATGTCAATCCCTTACATGTGGGTTAAGCTCATGTCTTATTGATGATGTATGTCCCTAGTAATCCTCTATCGAAACACTTGATAATTTACCCGTCCCCTTTAGGTTGAATGTGTAAGAGAGAACCCATACTTTTTTTTTGCAACCTAGTCAAACGCATTGTTATACCTATTAAATCTTATGAGTTAATGTTATTTATGATTAACGACTACATTTCTTATTACAATTTAATTTTGTATATATTTTTGCTCCCTATAAATACCACCTAGGTGCATGGGAATGACACAACAAAACAACCACAAACACTAGAGTTCTCTCCAAAGTGTTCTTCTTTTCTTCTTTATATTATCTTTAAGACATTGATGTTCATAAGGTTCGGAGATCCTTCGCTACACTTGATCGATTTGATGGGTTGTTATATCTTGGGAGAGAAATGCATATAATTTGAAACACATATGATTGTGTATTGTGTATTTGTATTACCTTGTGCAGTGGAGACGTTTTCTTTTTAAAGATAGCATCATGTGTACCTCAACCTAAACTTTTTCTATCCTTTCCTTGTTTTTTTTTTCTCTTATTGTTATTATAATTGTTGGATTTCTGATTAATATTCGTTGATTTATATATATGTCTTAGTATTATTATTATTTTAATAATTTTTATTATATTATTTTATATTTTTATCATTAATGGTAATATTTGAATAATCATTTTTCTAACAAGTTAAACTCATATCTTATTGATGTTGTATGTTCCGGTAATCCTCTCTTAAAATAGTTCACAATTTATCCGAATTTATCCGCCCGCTTTAGGTTGAATCTATAAAAGAGAATCCATACTTTTTTTTGCAACCTAGCGGACCACACACTGTTATCCCTATTTTTGAAGGCTCAACAAAAAATTAAAAGAAAAAAAGTCAGTATAGAATCCGAACTACTAGAGATGTTGCTTACAACAATCGTCTTCCAACGCTTATCTCTCTCCCTTTAAAAATACTTGATCATAGTTTTATATCTGTCACAATGAATCATGGTAGAGAGTATGCATATAATGTTATTAAAAACCAGTTCAATTGCTTTCAGGGAAGTCATAATCTGATCTCAAGAAAAGGTTTATTAAGTTAATTATGAGTGTGGCTTAAGCATTATGCAATATTAAAACCAAGTCAAAGCATGTACTGTTACAAATTATGTGTATTGAATAGTATAAAATTGAAAACACTGAGAAAATATAATTGGAAGATTTTGGACCATTAGATTTTAGGTGCTTGACATTTCAACTGCAGGCAAGTTTATAACTTAGTTTAGAACTCCTCCCTCATAAATTCTAACACACCAATCATTTTCTGTACATGATTCAGTCAACATTTCACTGGTACGTTTCTCTTTCACCTATATATCAAATCAAGTGATTTTTATTTCACATCTTTTTCTTTGGATTTTGATGGAGACGAAAATAAAGAATAGAGAATAACTAGATGCGAGGTCCCTTGAATTTGGACAAAAAGGAGAAAAGTAAACAAAACGTGAAAAAAATAATATTCATAGTGAATTTGATTAATGTGATGAAAAGATTAAATATGCATTCTTCACATGTTAAAAAAAAAAAAATCTATTATAGTGAAATTTCTAACCTCACCTTACAAACCAGTTTTTTTTTTGTTGAATTAAGTTTAAAATTCATTTCTAACATGGTATCATAATCAAGTTAGAGTCTATCATAGTGAATTTTCTTAGATATTCAGTTCCATCCGCTATCAAACCGTTAACGGATCACCAATTTCTAGACTCATACACGAGATGTCTATATCTTAGTGAGGACGTCTATCGGAAGTCTCACATCGACTAAAGATAAAACAATTTCATTCTACATAAGTGGAGTGCAAACCTTACTTTTAAAATTAGTTTTGTGAGGTTGAGTTAGACTTTAAACTCCTCTTCTAACAAGATTTGATAACTTTATATTGAGATATTTTAAATAAAAAAAACATTAATATGGTGGAAAGAAATATGATGAAATCCATAATTTTGTTTTATTTATAATGGTTTTGGTAATATAACATCATTTAAAATTATGTAATATGAAATTTTAAACTTAGTAATTAAATTCATCTTTAAATGTTTAAAAGAAAAAAAAAATACTAACTACACTCTTTGTCAACATTCGAAATTATATTATTTAGTTTGAATTGTGCGAATTAATTCTTCAAGTATTATAAGAATAAAAATGTTATTAAATTATGTATATGTTTCATGCAACAATAAAAGTGTCTACCCTTATCACGAGTCAATAGTAAGTCCTTTTTTGAACATTATACAAATACCATTTTCCATGCACTTGCTTCATTTACTTTTTGTCTCCTTCTTTTGTCTAAAGGAGGAACATGTGAAATAAATCTTCCACCTAACCTTATAACTAAACTTATTCAGTATAATTATAACAGAAAAAAAATCATGAAATTAATTTTTTGTCACAATTTTTTTCGTATACGTTGAATTTATTTGATGGATTTTGAAACATAATTTTCCCGAATATGACTTTTTTTGTTCCATTTTAGTTATAAGTTTTAAAAATATGTTGTTGGGCATTCATTTTCAGAAAAATCGTTATCATGCGATTTGTCACTTTTATTTTCATTGTGCGACAAGGGAAAGTTATATTCACATTGATGTGAAAATTTATATTTAAGCTCAAGTATAATTAACTTATATTTTAACTTAGTTTTCTTATTTTAATTGTTTTAAATTTTAAAGCATTTCCTCGAATGTTGAAATCTAGTCAAACTTACTTAAAAAGTTTCCACGAATAACGTTTATTCCAATGTGAATAAAATAGAATATCATTTAAGTTACCAATATAGGATTAGGATTACACACTATTGTCCTGCTGATATAGAAAAACACATAATAAATAATTTTTTTTATAATAGTTAATTTGCTATTTATGATAATTTAAATATTTTTTTTTGGATGGTTTTAAAATTGACATAGATACAAATATATCAATTAAACAATCATCATATAACATTCATATTCAATGTTAATGATTTATAGTAAAAAGAGTTTTAAAAGGTAACCTGTACATTATTTTTGTCCTCCTTTTATACGTATATTAAGTTCGCAATCGATGTAGAAAGTATTTTTAAATGAAAAATGATTGACTTAATTATTTTTTTACTTGCATAATAACTTTATTTGCATAAAATCATATTTTTTAAACAAAAATTTTAAATGAAATCTCAGTGATATAGTAGGTACATAAACAGTTTTAAAGTTTAGTAAAAGTTAATGCATTTAACTATTATATTTAGTGAAAAAAAAATTTAATTCTTATAATTTTAATAGAGTATTTAATAACTTGGACTACATGTAAAATGATATTTACTAAATTTTCAATTATATTATTCAAAAAACATTTAGTACCATGTTTAGACGAGTTATTTTTTAAAGATTTAGGACGAAAAAAAATAAGTCTAAAATTAATTCCTTTATAAATTAATATGATCTTGTATATAAATTAATCTATAAAATAATTTTTATATGTAATTTTTTAAAATTTGTATTGTTTACTTATATGATAATTGTTTTTGAACAAGTCATATATGACTTAAGAGGCTGTTTCGACATTGTCACATGAACAAGTTGGTCCGATACTTCAGAAGCCATGTGACTCTTGACTCATCTTTATTACATTTTATATTTTGTTTATTGAAAATTACAAAATACTTGTTTATATTTATATTTTATTTTATAATTTTCAACAAATATCAACAACAATAAAATTATCTTTAGAAAGTCTGAGTTTTTGGTATAGTTTCCATGTAAAACAAAATAAGCACAGAGTTAAAGTATCATGTCAAACCAAAAAAAAAAACTTGTCGGAGGGCGACGAGAGTGTCAAAGTTACAGTACCAACAAGGTCACGTGTCCATTACTAAAATCATTCGATGACGCAGGTTGAATAGTCTTAGTATTTTTGAAATAATACATAATTTTTACTTAATTTTTAAAAGTGTTAAAATTAAAAATTGCTTTTTTATTAAATAATACCATTGAGAAATTAGTACGTTAAAGTAAAATTTGTTCTGTGATGTCCAACAAAAAAAATTAAAGTTCAAAGTCCGTAGTCTTTCGGTCATTTTTACAAATATCGAAATTAAAAATTAAAAGAAAGATGAGAAAAAATTATGCAGAAATATTTTTTTATATAAAAATATTTATTTATGTTGGATCTCTAATATTTCGAAGCATTTTATTTTATTTTTCTCTTCGCATTTTCTTCTTGTTTCTTTAGGTGATATCGAAGATAATGATGTTGTTGCTACGTGGTGTTTGCGAAAGTTTTGGAACTTATTTTTGCGGTCTAAATTGATAATTGTGAGTGTTACATGGTGCTGAAGACTTTTCTTTGTTTACATTGGATTTTGTGAATCCAAATACATTAATCGTAGGTGATTATATTTTTACTATAAAATTTAATGGTAATTGTTTTTAAAGATTTTAATAACAATAATTTATAAATGTTTTCAATAATTTTGTCTTAGGTATAATTATTGATTTGGTCCCTTAATTTTTTGAATTGGTCTAATTTAGTTTCCGAATTTTTGAAATGATCAATTTAGTCCTTGAGTTTTTGGAAGATGCAATTTGATATTCTTATTTTTTGAAGTGATTCAATTTAGTACCTACTGTTATATTTCAGTTAACGTCGTTTGTGCACTGGTGAGTGTCACTGTGCAATCAAATAAAAACATAAAAACGTGAGTAGAGTTGTTAATTGGGTTTGTTTGTTTGTTGGGTGTAGTCAACATTATTTTAGTTTCTTTTTTTATGTTTTCTTAATCATGTGTATTCAGTATGGTATTAAGATTAGTTGTTTAATTTGTTGTACAGTGTTCATCATTATACAAACAACGTGAACTGGAATATAATGTGAGATACTAAATTGATCAATTTTAAAAAATAAGAGTATCAAATTAAATCTTTCAAAAATTTAGAGACTAAATTAAACAAATTAAAAAAATTGGAGGAGAAAATCAATAATTATACCAAAAGTTTATTGTTGTTTACCGTTTTGTTTCGTATCAGCCAAAATTTTATTGTACCATTTTGGCTATGATTTTCATAACGACATGGTTATTATATGTAAATTAATATTGATATGTTTCTTATTTTAAATTTTGATTCAAGTTTAAATTAATTAAATTAAAAAAGAAAACATAAAAGTTTATGTCGGTTCTAAGTAGGTCTATGATAAATTGATATTGTCCATATCCACCCACGTGACAACGTTACTTAATATAAAATGTCAAAAATATTTGACATAAAAAAGCCTCTTTATAATATTCTTTCCTCAATATCTAGTTTTAATTTGCAACCATTTTCAGATATAAAACCTTTTAACAATATACCATATTAGTCAATTCATAATAAGGTAGTAGTTGTAACGAATACAAGTAGAAGACAAATACTAAAATAATGGTAAATTTTAATAAAATATTTTTTAAAACTATTAGTTGACTATTTATTTTGAAGTCATTATATTATTTTAATAATATTAAATATTTATTGGTATTATTATTTATGTAATTATTTACATATTAAAATATACATTTGCTCCCTATATTTGTTTAGTTGTCTCAATCCAGTCTTAATACTTTTTGTTTTCAATCAAATTCCGAATTTTATTAATTTTGTTCGATTTATTTTTTTTAGCAATGTTGTTTAAAATTAATGATAATGAATAATGACCATTACTTATTTTTTGTTTTTTTATTTTCTTTTAAATAACTTTTTTTAATTTTTTTAATTTTTGAAAAATGTGTACATGTAAATTCAACCATGTGGCACATGTAAGAGTCAATATTTTATATTGAATTTGTTCTTTATATTTGTTATTTTTGTTCAATTTAATCCCATATTTTTGTAAAATGAAATAATTTTATCTCTCTCCAAATTGAAACCCAAATTTAATTTTTATATAAATATTATAATAATATTTTTATTACATATTTTTTGTTTAGAGTTACAATTAGTTTAAAATTAGAACGAATATGGTAAGAAGGAGGAGTAACACCATTGATATAAAATTTATATAACATTCTTATAAAAATTAAAAATTTGGTCTCAATTTGAGGAGAGACAAAATGACTCCATTTAAAAAAAATGTGACTAAATTTTGAACAAAAATAATAGGACTAATTTGAATATAAATCATTGATTCTAACACGTGATACATTGCTAGATTTACATGTAAACACTTTTTTCAAAAATAGAAAGAATTAAAAATTAAAAAATAAATAAATAAACTATGAAGTGACACGTGATGGTCACAGTTCATCATTATTGATTATTTAAAAGACATTAGAAAAAAAATTTAAATTGAACAAAATTAACTAAAGTTGGATTGATTGAAAAAATATATATTAAAATTGAATTTACACAACTAAAAAAAGACTTTTAACCTTATTTTAATAACATAAAGAGTGATACTTTTAAGATTTAAATTAAAAAATAACAAACATAAATACTCAAAAAAAAAAAAAAGCCGGTGTTTCGAGGTTTGAAAGGGGAATGTCTATCTTTGAATAATATGAATGGTTGAAGTTTAAAAAACTTACCTACAAAAAAAGTTTTCTTATAAAGAATATATATATATATATATATATATATAAAATATGAATGAATTTATATGTAAATTTGTAGCTCTTGATAATAAAATTAAGTAACCAAAAATATATTTAATTATAAATAATTATTTTTATTAATTTAATATTCTATATACTTAGATATAGAATTCTTTAGCAGTATTGTTAAGTTTTCCTAAATAATGTTATTGATACACATTATTATGAATTTTGATATTTTGACTAAATTCACATTTCAAAATTCATCTATCATTTACCATCACACAAATATTTATTAAAAAATAAAATAAAATAAAAAATATATATCATCACACAAATATTTATTAAAAAAATAAATAAAAAATACAAAGTATAGAAAACAATACAAAAACCTGTAGTAAAAATTACGCTTCACCGAAATAGATAAGTTTTTAAACTAAGTTTGAGTTTGGTAGTTACACTGAAATACACTACTTTTTTCTTTATGCTTTCTTTTACTTTGAACACTTTTCAACAATGAAGTCCTGTTTGTGGAGCCACAGTGCCTCCAAAAGCATTTGATTGAGTTTTATGTGTTGTTTGTTTTTATTCAAAAGAAAGCAAAAATAATTATGCAAGCAACTTAATGCATCTTTAATTAATATTCATAATCAATTTGTTCATATATAGTCAATCAAAACTTTTAATCACTTCTCCATTTATTCTCATACTTTGTTTCTTAATATCTTGCATCTATTTCTTCACTTTCTAGATATTCAACAATTGTGTTGTGTGTATGTACAAACTATTTGTATAGTCAATAATATAAAAGGAATATGAAAATGTTAGGCTTTGACTCGTCTTATTCAATTATTTAATTGTTTTGGGATGTGATTCTATCATTATTTATAAATTAATTTTATAAAATCAAATAGAGTTAAAGTCTATTTTTTATAAGAACCTTTATTATTTGTTAAATTTATTATATTTCATCTCACCCTTAATATATATATATATATATATATATATATATATATATATTAACTTGAAAATATGTATTAGAGATTTGATAAAGATAAGATGAATTTAAAAACTGCTCTTATAAAATTATGAAAGATTAAAATTCATTATTTCATAAAATTTATATTAAAAATTCTGCTCACTAGAGATCGTTTGTTTTGTAATTAAGTTATTTTTATGTTCATAATTTTGAGTTCTGATTCTACTGTTATAAGTGGTTCAAGATTCAATGAATTACACACAACAAGTATTTATGTCTTCTGTTTTATTTGTATATGATTATGTTTTTTTGTTCATAAAATTGTTGAAGTGCTTCATTGAAAGTTTATTAATTTTTCACTTTTGATTGTTTTTAATGACAAACAATTTAATGAATATTTTAGTTACTCTAGTATTTTTTTATTTTTTATTTTTGACTTTCAACTTAGAGAAAAATGAGTTTGGTTTGAAAAGTATATTATTCATGATTTTATATTAAAAAATTGATATTCACGAAATCAATCGAATTCAACATTAAGCAACTCATTTTTAGTAAGCAGATTTAATGATGTGCAGCCGAACATAGAGCTTCTAAAGGCAAAGATATAATTAGTGATTAAATTAAAAAAAATTATACCGTAAAATAATTATACTCAATACAACAACTTGAATTCTATTAATTTTATTTATATTTTGTTAATAATTACATACGCATTTTATTTTTTAATAATTGTTTTATATTTATTCAAAAGAAAATTAATATTAATATATAATTATTATTTTTAAATTAATTTTTAATAATAATTAATTTAATTAAATTGTGTATGGTTTTCATTATGTATTTGTTAAAAAATATTAATGTTAATGCATAATTAATCTTAACGAAACTTGATTTTAAATTTACAAAATAAAATAAAAAAATAGAAGAATGAAATACGTCCTTCTATAATTAATTTTTTCCTTTCAATAAATATTTATAGCAATTATTATAAACATTAATAACTCTCTAATCCTCATTATATAGTTATAGATAACGTTTTGCCATACATGTCCGGCTACTACTTTCTCCACCCCCACAATTACTAAATGCATCCTCATAATTACTAATTGCACCTTCCATTTATAGGAAAAAGACTAAATACTCTTCATCATTACATCACACTACCGTCATCGTTGTAGAAGAGGAGAAAAAAAGAAAAAGAACGTAAAAAAAAGTCGTCCAAACAAGCTCTTACTAAAATATATTTAACGTGGGTATTTCAGAAAACTCATTCTAAAAAGCATTACATGTATTACGAAAAGTTTTTCAAAATATTTGTTTCTAAATGCATTTCATATATTCTGAAAATTCATTTCTGACTTGTTCCTGAAAATTTTCAGAAGATATAATCTAAATATTAGAGTAAAATGATGATTTTAAAAATTTGGAGAATATGCGAAAAAAATTGTAGAGATGCAGGGAGAGTAAAAACCAACATGTTTTTGGCTACTTTAAATTTATATTCAGTTTAATATATCGATAGTCAAAAAATAGTTTTAATATACCAATAAACAAAAAATATATTTAATCTTTCAACAAATGGAAACAAATTTAATTTCAATTTTGTAATATTTCTTAAAAAAAAAACTATTCAAAATACAACAGACAAAACCCCACTTTCACTGTCCTTAATATTTGTCTACGTGGATTATTTCTCAAAATAACTTTATATTATTAGGTCTAAAAGTTCAAAACTTGTGAGAAAATCCTTAGAAGTATCAAGTTAAGAATTTTAATTACTAATACCTAACAAAATATTACAAAATTCTTGCTTCGTTACTAAAACCTAACCCCTCTTGATTTTGTATATACCTTCCTTTTCTCGCACTCACACAAAGGTATATTTCCTTCAATGATAGAAAACTCTTCCTTTTGTTAAATCACTAGCTTTTTTATGCTTTAATATTATTCTTTTTTTTCAAAGTTGAGGTTGAATTTGTGAAGCTTTTGAAATGGAGAATGAGAACACAAAGCAAAAGATGTTTGAGAAGTTTACATGGACGATTCAGGACTTCTCTAAATTGGACTGCAATGAATGAATACTCTGAAGAATTTTCCCTTGATGACCATTTATGGTAATTTGGTTCAATTATGTTAGGTTATGTTTCATATATTATATATTATGAGTTTGAAGATTTTTAATATCATTTTAATCCCAAAACTTTAAGATAATGATGTCATGGGCTTTTGATTTTATATAATATTTAATTTTGTTTATTTTATTTAATATGAAACTTTGACTCACACTTAAATTATTTCGAACAAATCAGTGTATTATATATTATATATTATTTGACATGATTTTAATAATGCATTTTATAACTTGTTTTCAGGAGGATTCTGATTTATCCGAGGGGAAACAATGTGGATTACTTATCAATTTATTTAGATGGTGGTGGGAATGTCGAAAATTTGGGTGGGGCATGGTACAAGTTTGCAAATTTCAAGTTGACTTTAATTAACCAGATCAACCACAAAATGAGTAAAACAATGGGTACATTCTTCTCTCTTTTCACAGTTCAGTATAACAATATGTTCTTAAACTGAAATATAGTGCGTATTAGAAGCTAATAATGAAAGTAGTTAAAATCTTGGTATAATTAATGTTAGAAATCAATTTAAATTTAAATTTATAAATTAATTATAATTTTTTATTGATATAAATTATTTTAGAGATGAATAGATTTTAGTTTATAAAATAGTCTCTAATTTAGTTATTTTAGTGATTAATTATTTTTTGTTTTTAAATTAATTATTATTTAATAATTTCTTTTAATGAGTTCTCAACAATGACTTACCCAATCATATATAACTATTTTCAAATTTTCTCATTCTAATAATTTTTTCGATAAATTATAATGGTAAGCTTTTTCATTAGTAGACTCTGTTACACCGTGGATATCTGTAGATCATATATGATCTATATAGGTCTTTTATTAAAATATGTAATTTTGAGCCTAAGATGTTTAGTTAATGGATTTTATAGATTTTATTAGCAGAGCTGATTAACATAGTTTTTAATTTTAGTATACATCATTCAAAACTAAAAGTACAAAAATACAGATGCAATACTTATAAGTTATACAAATTTATGTATAAGATGTTAAAGCGGATTAGGTCTCTCAGTCCCTCTAGAAAATGACGAGTTAAGTTTACCAATCTATTGTAGTCCAGCCCGCCTAATTTGCTTATTTGACGGGCCAAAATGGGTCCGTCTTGACTTGCCAACCTTTTATTTATTTATGTTTAAAATTAAAAATAATTAAAAAATAATACTTTTTTATATTATATAAATAAATATATATACATAATTTATAAACAAAATTTTTAAAAAGTTAAAAGAAAATTTAAAATATAAAAAAAAAGTGGCATAGGGGTTGCAATATCCAATTCGTTTATTGGTGACGGGTCAGTCCAATCTGACCCGTTTTGACTAGGGATGTCAAAATAGGCTAGGTCCGCCAAAAAAAGGATGGACTGGGTTGAAAATTTCAGTCCGCCAACCCGCGGTAACCTGACCCGCTTAGCCCGCCAGTTTAGCAGGCCAAAATGAGCCAGCCCGCCAACCCATTTTTTTAATTTTTATGTTTAAAATTAAAAATAATACTTTTTATATTATATAAATAAATTTATATATATATATATATATATATATATATATATATATATATAATAGATTTATAAACAAAAAATTATAAAAAGTTAAAAAAGTTAAAAAAAAAAAAGACAGGCCAGCCCGACCCGGCCTGTTTTTGGCCAACCACAGGCAGGTCCAGGCCAAAACGGGTCGAACTGGTCCGTTTTGTCACCCCTAGTTTTGACACCCCTACCTATGTATGTGTGTAACAAAGGGTATACATCAAAGTTTTTGTGCTCAAATCAAATTAAGAGGAGAAACTTAGTAGCACGAAGTTTCCAAATTTCAAATTAGGTGGTTTACCCTTTTTTCTCTACAATTCCTTTTTATTTGTGAGTTCCGTTCTTGTTTAATGCACATAAATCCTTCTCTATGTAGTGATCGAGCGACTTTTGATATATGATTTTTTTTTTCCAGAAACTGAACACCTATTCAGTGCCAAAGAGATTGATTGGGGTTTCTTACAATTCATACCTTTATATGAACTTCATAACCCTAACAATGGATTTATTGTAAACGATACTTGCATAGTTGAAGCTGAGATTTTGGTTAGCAAGTTAAAAGAGCAGAATCAAGTAGATCAAGCACACAATAAGATCAAGGATAAACCTACCAAACATATTGATAAACCTTTACCTCAGGAAACGTTCACAACATTTGTTGAGCTAGTGGGTTTAAAGGACATCGAACAAGATTTTATTCCACTGTTAGAAGAAGTTTGTGCACAACATCCTTTGCTTATTAATAGTCAAAAGAAGAGAACCCTTATGTATGTTGAATGGGCATTCACAGCTTTGGGTAGAGTTCTACATTTTCTGAAGACTAAAAAGGTGAAAGATATGAACGAAGATGCATGTAATCATCTTCAAAATTTATGGGAGGAACTTGAGACATTCAAATTTGATTTGACTTGGTTGGAACCCCATGTTCAATCAGCCTTGGGCATGAAAAACTACGTGGAGAGAAGTGTTCAAGTGAAAAAGAAGAAGGAGAAGATTTGTGTTTTAGAGAAGGAAATAAAGATGCTCAAGGAAAAAATTATAGAAACAAAGGTGAATCTTGAAATAACAAGAAGAGAATTGACTAAAATATCTGAAGCCTTTGTAGAATGTGATTTGGATGATGGGTTAGGATATGGAGGACAATAAATTTGTTAAAAAGTTCATTGTATATGCATTATCATAATGTTTAGAGGTAAATATTTGAATATGATTGTGGACATTGACAATGTGCATAATAATTGAAAATTGTTGTAACCTATCACATAATGATATCCTTAATGATGTGTGAATTTGTGATACATCTTCCAGCTTTTAAGTTATTATTGAAAGACTTTTGTTATGTAACATTTTTGAACACTTGAGGTAAAATTACCTCTCAAAGAAGAATTAATAAGTTTTAAATATATTTGTTTCATGTATACAATTTGACGAAACTAACCCTTGAACTAATATTTTTGATAAATTTAATGTGTAAATTTTGTTGTGATTTGGAGATTCTAAGCCTTTGAAACCAAATAAGTGGTGATAACTTGGGGATCTTTGTGTAACTGATGTAACCTAGAATGATTGATGTATTGGTTGTAATTATTTATTGATTAATGAATCCTCTTAAGTTATAAATTTATGAAAAAATTGGATATAGTTTGTGAATTTAAGTGAACTAGTATAAAATTTTGTGTGTACTTAATCCCTGTGAACTAAATAATCTATTAGTGCATAATCAAATATAAAGAGTTTAAGGTTCTGTTCAATCTCCCTTTAATGTTAATTTGTTCTATCAATAATTTTGCATGACTTATTATTAGAGACTTAATTGAAATTTTTTAAATTTATTAGGAACTCGAAACATAATTAAGCTTTAATAAAATTTTCAATATAATAAAGATATTACTTTTTATATCCATAACATTTATACAAATTTTCTCAAATAATAATTTTATTTAACCAAATGGATTTTGTTGTTGTTTTAGAGTGAAAAAAAAAATTCTTACATCAAATCCTTGGACAATTATAATTTTATTATTTATTTTAAATTTCATAATTATAAAATTGTGATTTTAAATTGATTATATTCCAAACGTGTAAGGTTATTTTTTTTATTGATTTTTATAATTTAGTTTATAAAATTTAAAGGTTCTATCTCATCTTTAACTCGGTTAAAAGTATTTAATTTTCAATAAAAAATATGTTAACATTGGTGTTTTTGTTTAAATAAGAACTCTTTGAAACCAAGGTATGTGTTTGCTACTTGAAAATGTGTAAATAAATATGTCATATGTTAAAGGATAATATTTACTACAATTTGGTGTAAACAAGTTGTGATAAGATTCACAATACGAGTGTCTCATGCTCTTTCATTCATCAATCGGAAATATAAATTAATCTTATAATTCATTTTTACAAATATTAATTCAATAATTAATTAAATTGAAGTTATTAATTAGTTCTTTTGTTTCTACATTTTAATCTCGATAAATGTGACCAAATGCTTAC
>Ga0099823_1001563_pt1 | contig 19228 bp, 6 predicted proteins | sample CowpearedBW_FD_76831 | JGI IMG/M metagenome (GOLD analysis project Ga0099823, IMG submission 76831) | Root nodule microbial communities of legume samples collected from California, USA - Cow pea red BW | ecosystem: Host-associated > Plants > Roots > Nodule | place: USA: California | collected...
ATATATATATATATATATATATATATATATAACTAAAAAAAAAATCAAAATCTTAGGGGGGGCTAGGGCCCCTCCCTACCCCCAAAGAGGTCCGCCTTTGAACACATATTTAAATTACATTTGATCCCAACTTCTAAGTAATGTAAGACTATTGGGTGCCATAGAAACAACTTAATTCAATAAATTGACATTAACTTTGTTTAAAGGTGTGACCTCAAAAATTGATCTACGTGTTTAAACATAAATCATCTTTCACTTTGAAGGCATCACGTAATCAAATGGTTTTGAGATAGAAAACTACTCAAATTTAACACACGACATACTATATTTTGTCACGTGACAAACCTAAATTTTATCACGTAACACTCCTAAACGATGTTAACGTTAATTTAACCTAACATACCATATTAAATTATTTAACAAAAATGAATGACTATGACTAAATTAGTAACTAAGCAATTATTATATTACAGTGACATAATTGTATCTTTATGTAAGAGAACATAAGAGACAAACAAAAATATTGATTTAGACAAGAAAATAATAATAAAAAAAAATGTGGCACGCATGGCGGTAATAATTTTTGTTTAAAAGGATCTAATTGAAACATTTTTCAAAAATTGATATGCAATTAACGCTTCTACCAAAGTGGATATCATATAAGTAATTAAACTAAGGCTTAAATATACATTTGGTTCCTATTTTTGTTGTTTTTATTCAATTTGGTCATATTTTCGTTTTGTGTTCAATTAGCTACTCATTTTTGTCAAATTATGGTCAATTTTGTCATTTTCACTAACCGAGTTTAAATAGTTAACGTTTTTGAACAGTACATGCCACGTTTGGGACTAAATTAAACAAAAATAACGAATATAGGAACTGAATTGAAAAAAAAATAATGAATATCAGACTAAATTAAAAGAAAAAAACATCCACAAACTGACACGTGACACAAGCATTGACACGTGGCACAATTGTGACTTGACACGTGGACAATTTTTTTGAAATTAAAAAAAATTTAAAAAATTTAAAAATTAAAAAAATCATAAAAATTAAAAAAATCAAAAGCTGATACGTGACATGTACGGTTTAAGAACGTTAACTATTTAAACACGTTAGAGAAAAAAACCAAATTGACCATAATTTAACAAAAATAAGGACCTAATTGAACATAAAATGAAAATAGAGACAAAATTGAATAATAAAAAAAAAACTAAATATATATTTAAGCCTTAAACTAAATAAAATATACATGTGAAATAATATAAAAATATACCTTTAATGTAAATTAATTAAGGTACCTAAAATCTTAATCCTTTAGATTAAGGATTGATATATTTTTGCTCTCGTTGTACACTTAAAAGTCACAGACGAACTAATGGGACGTATTTAGAGCATATCGCCAACCTATTTATCTGGACGAGACATGGTCGGTATGTGATTTATAACTATACGCATATAAAATTATGGATTGTTTAATATAGAGGTCACTTCTGAATCTAAAATCATTTTTTAATTCATAAATTGTTTTTAAAGAAGGCTTTCTAGATTATGTAATCCAAAATACAATATTAAATTATACAATATTAAATTATAGATTACACCATCAAAATTGAAATTGACTTTCAATTGGTATATATTTTTAAACGGATTTCGAAATCCGTTTCATACTTTTGATTAGGGTCAAAAAGGTAATTATTGGGGATACAGGAGAAGGTTTAGGGTGCAGAGAGAAGCCCCAAAATCGTAATAGGTCCGAATGGAACAAATCAATGGCGCATGTCTAGTTTGTTTGTTGGGTTTTTCTTCCTACACCCTGAATTTTTCTTTCTACACTTCCATGTTTGATTGTGAAGACCATAATATCCTTCAAAAAAATAAAAATAAATTATAAATTAAATGTCTTTGCAGCCTGCATCCCCAAGAAAAAAAGTCGGTAACACCGGTTTCTGAAAGCCGGTAACATCGGTTTCTGAAAGCTGTTAACACCGGTTTCTGAAATCTGATAATCCTAATTTTTGTTTTTTATTTTTTTATATATATTTTTATATATTTTAAAGTTATATTTATATAATTATATTATTTATATTAAGTTTAAGAAAATTTATAATAATTTTATTTATATTTTTTAGTTGCACATCTTTATTGTTTAAAAATAAAAATTAATTTGATGGATGTTGGTTGATAAAAGCGATTATGGTTCTATCTCTAGTCATAATAAAATTATTTATCAATAAGTTATCAAGAAAGTATTAAAGTAAAAAAGAAAAGTAAGGAGATGAATGATTATGAATATATTTTGAGTTACATTACAAATTATGCTACACATAATGAATTAGTTGGATAACTTTGATTTGGATTAGCAATTAGAATATCTCTATTGCGTGAATTCAATAATTTAGAAATATTAGAAATTGAAAAATGCATACGTGAATCACTCTATAAAAATGATTTAAGTAAAGAAAATGAAGAACTTTTTATTTAACTAGAAAATTAATTTATGTATAAAAATAAATAAATTTGACATTCTTAAAATTTTGATTCATGTTTCATCACTGTTCGTATCTTAAAAATCGACAAAATTAAATTCTGAAAGCCGAAAATTCCGTCTTCTAAAAATTGGTAACTCACGTTTCTGAAATCCGGTAAGTATAAACCAAAAGGATAACAGGGAAATTATGAAAAAGTTCGGGGTGCAGGAAGAAAAATCGGGGGTTGCAGGAAGAAAAACCCTTGTTTGTTAAACTTGAAACGAGGGTTTAACATTTGTTGCATCTTTTTCGCACACACGTTCTCACTCTGCAGTTCAACCCAGCAACCATTCTCAACCGTTCTCTCGCTCATTCCTCTGGTAATGCCTCTTCTGCGCTCATTGTTTCATTCTCATATTCTTTTTCTTCTCTGAAAAATGTGATATAATATTTAGGTGCCATTTTTTTTTTCGCTTTCATCGAAATGATGTGGATTTTGGAGTTTAAGAAAATCTCTTGCTTTTTTGGGTAGATGTTCCCAAAGATCTTTGAATTTTTCCCATCTATTTTTATCTGATTAGAATGCGGTTTCAATCATAAATCAACTGTTAACATCAAGCAATTCTTTGTGTTGGTAATTCTTTGTTCTTTCAACTTGCTTGCTGCAAAACATGAAAAGGCCCTCGAAAAGTAGAGATAGTTGTGATTAGTCGAGTTCTTTAAAACTTCAAGAAATTGAAATTGCATCCAGAGCCGTGTGTGGAAACTATAAATGCACTGAAAGAGCCTCTTGTATAGCATAGGACTTGATCATTTCTGAATTAATAAGTCAAATTGTTGTTTAGGTATGTGGCCTCATGCTGGTGTCAGTGATTTGGTAGTAGTTTTTCCCTGGCCTGGCCATTGACTCTCGAGTCTTGAGCCAGTCCCTTTTTCCGGTTGTTGAACATTCCAGATTTTAAATCATTGACTTCTACCAGTCATATTTTCTAAAATATGGAAAACCCAGATACAACGTTGACAACTTCATCCCTGCCTCCACCACCTCCATTAGCTGCGGACGAGCCAGAGCACAAGAAGCTGAAGATGTCCACCACAACTTCTGATGATGAAGAATGCCCAACTGCCCCAGGCACCAAGAAACGATACAAACGACGTAAGGTTGCCATTTTCTTTGCTTACTGTGGTGTTGGCTATCAGGGTATGCAGAAAAACCCTGGTGCAAAGACCATTGAAGGTGACCTAGAAGAGGCCTTATATGTGTCTGGAGCTGTTCCTGAACATGATCGTGGAGTTCCTAAACGATATGACTGGGCTCGCTCAGCTAGAACTGATAAAGGTGTTAGTGCTGTTGGTCAGGTAGTCTCCGGTCGTTTCTACATTGATCCTCCTGGCCTTGTTGACCGCCTTAATTCAAACCTTCCCTCTCAGATAAGGATCTTTGGTTACAAGCGTGTGACAGGTTCTTTTAATGCCAAGAAGTTCTGTGACCGGAGGAGGTATGTATATCTCATTCCTGTGTTTGCTCTTGATCCAAGTTGTCACCGTGATAGAGAGACTGTCATGGCTAGTTTGGGATCTACAAACGAGCTTGTTAAATGTTTGGAGTGTTCTGAGAGAGGCCGAAAGGTGGTAGGATTAGTTGGTAACCGTAAGCACAATCTGGAACTTGAAGCTATGGATGTTGACACTGGTATTTCATCTAACAGAGATGTTGTGCTTGATTCTGTAATTACAGAGGATGTGGAAGTTTCTCTGAGCAAAGGTGACGATAATCATTTAAATGGGGAGTCTGGGATTGATACTAAGGGTGGAGTTATAGTTGATGGCACGAACCCTGAAACTGGTATTGAGAACGTGATTCTTGTTCAGGATGAGGATATACCTTTGAACGGTGAATCTGTTAATAATTCAGACATTATTGAGGAAGAACAAATGAATGGAGAGGATAAGTCTACTGGTGGAAGCAAGTTCTATTATGGTGAGAAGGAGAGGGAGAGATTTAATAGGATTTTAAATTATTTTGTTGGGACTCACAATTTCCATAACTTCACCACCCGAACAAAAGCGCAGGACCCTGCTGCTCGTCGTTACATTATTTCATTCAATGCTAACACTACTGTTGTAGTTGAGGGCATTGAGTTTGTAAAGTGTGAGGTCGTGGGACAGAGCTTCATGCTTCATCAGATACGGAAGATGATGGGGCTGGCTGTGGCAATAATGAGAAATTGTGCACCAGAATCACTTATCAGTAAAGCTTTGCGGCAGTGAGTACAACTTCTATTGTTTGTGTTATCTGTTAGTTTTCAAGTTTTCATTTGAAATGCTGTGATTCTCATTGGATGCACTTTTTTTACTTGTGTTTTCCTAAACGCAGGGATGTCAACATTAACGTGCCTACTGCTCCTGAGGTTGGATTATATCTGGACGAGTGCTTCTTTGCTTCATATAACCAGAAGTGGAAAGATAGCCATGAAGAGGTGTCAATGAAAGCATATGAGAAAGAAGCTGAGGAGTTCAAAATGAAGTACATATATTCCCATATTTCTTCCACGGAGCAGAAGGAAGGAACTGTTGCTCTTTGGTTGCATTCTTTAAACCATAGAAATTATCCAGATCTGCGTGATGTTAATGAGGAAGCCATCACTGATAACAAGAGTGCAGATCCTGAAGAAGCCATCTCCGATCACAAGACTGCTGATCCTGAAGAAATCACCGATAACAAGAGTGCTGATCCTGAAGAAACCATCATTGATAACAAGAGTACTGATCGTGAAGAAGCCATCTCTGATAACAAGAGTGCTGATCCAGAACAAGGCATCACTGATAACAAGAGTGCTGCTGATCCTGAACTATAGTAGTGACTGAGTGAGCTGTGTTTCCAATTGTTTATTGTCAACCTCTTCTTTCTAATTGATTTAGGCCTGACTTTTCACTGCATACAATTGACTGTTACATGTCTATCTCCCCTGCTTCGCAACATATACAATCTACAAAGTATGTAATTTGGTTCTGAGTCCATCACTCGGTAAGACACTAAAAAGAAATGAAAGGATATATGTTGTATTTTGTTATTTTTTTAAGTCTACATTATGATATTTACTTATTAAGCCATGGCTGAGTAATAATAACTATCTACTTGTGCTGTAAATTGAGATCCATTGCAAAAGAAACGCCTATGTCATTGCAATTCTAACTATGATGATATGACTCGTGAATTCTGTTCATTTTCCTTGATTTAGTTTTACTTTTCTGTAGTAGTTTGGTTCTTGAGTCAGTTTAGTGATCACGAATTCATGTTTCTGCACAGTTTAACGTTTCCTTTTGGAAACCAAGTGACTCCAAAGTGAGCACACATTATCGAGATGTCTTCTAGAGTGTAGAAGGATTCTTGTCCACTCACTGCAATTGATTTCAGCTTCATGCTTATTCTGCAGTACTTGAATCTGTTTTCTCTCTGTTGTCATTCTGTTCTTAATGTCTGACCCTGCACCAGTTTATATTGTTTGTTCCAGATTTAGTTTCCTTGAGCAGTTGTATTAGATTCTCATGTTCTAGCTTTTGTTAGCATTAATCCTGGTAGTTTCTTTTGCATAGAGCGTTTGTGCATCATGATTAAATTATCCAACCAGTGCTTCTGATTTTACATGGTAATTTTGCTGCTGTGAGTCATGTACTAGACCTGTCTTTGGCATTTACATTGTATCTTTATACAGGTCTGAGACTTGATATGAATTAGATGTGTGCTGAATTGCTTTGCTTCACCTGAAAGCATCATGGTTATGGATACTTAAGTACTGTTATCGTGTGAGATAAAATCACATTGGCCGTAATCCTCTTTTCCTCTAGCAATTTAAAACTGGGCTAAGTACTTGAAGAATTCTGCATTAGTTTTCTGCATAACCACGTGTTGCATTTACTGAATTAGTTCATTCCATGCATACCAATTAATCAATTACCTATTTTAAAGTATTAATTGCACATCAATCTCAGTGGCAGATTTGGGATGCAGAGTTGGACTTGTCTTGGTTGTTGCATTGTCTTGAGTTTGTTTGCATTATTCTCATCTTGTTTGGCATCTTTCAGATCTGAAGTTATATGCTAGCATTGCATTCTGCATAGATTGGGGAATCTGTCATGATGTGGCAAGTGGAACTCTTCATATATATCTTAGGTTCATGCATCTGTTTTGCATTTTTAAATTTATTCAGTTCCTAGAAAGTAGAGCTGAAACAGGTTCTGTATGGGTCCAACAGCTAATTCCACAATGCATTCACGTCCTTTAGTTTCCAGGGTCACCATTTTGCATCATTTTTATTTTTACCTTAGCATATCATGCATGCCACTCACCTATAGTTTCTGGTTTTGAGCATTAAATACATATTAGTTTTAGGGGATAACAATACATTAAGCATCTGCATTGCTTACAGTCAGCAGGTTCATTTGATAGTCACAGCTTCACAGCTTCACATCATTTGATACCCACGTAGATTCTTACTCATTTCATTTTAGATTCAATTCATCCTCTCATTAGGTTTCATGCATCTACAACGAAATATAAGTTCATTTACATTCACAGTCTAAATATGGGATCGTTCATTCAAAAGGACGAAAAGGAAATAAAGTACAATATAAGTTCAGTTTTTGAATTACATTCCTCATCTACAACGAAAATGCAGTAGTGCTATACAAAACTGATGAACAAAAGCAATCAACTGCTATGTCACAGTTCAACCGTTCAAACCCCAACTTAGATTATGTCTCACTTTATATTAACTACGTGATATGTTGGGAAATTCTGCCTCCCAAATAAGAGGCCAAATAAACAGATTTCATCAACAAAACCTCTTCTAAAGCAAGCTTAGCTACACTGATATGTTGGGAATGAAATCGCTAAAACCATCACTTAGACAGTCAATTTTTTAGAGCAAGAAATGTTTTTGAAAGGATACAATTTTATGCAATTCTTATCTCTAATTCTTCTACTCTCATACTTTTACCGATTAATGAATCTAACTTTTTCTTCTCTTTGGTACCTGTATTCTTTATTATCATAAGAAAAATAAAATTGAGCGAGTTGAAAAGAAAATTAAAGTTTTAGATACCTATAAGTGTAATTTCATTATTTAATAAATTCAAGTTATCTTAATCAAATGTTTTAAGAAATAATTTAAATTAAATTAATTCATATTTTTGTCCATAAAATTATAAAATTTCGTATTCAAAGACATATCTAATTCCTCCTATGTTTACTAAATATTGTCAAATGAAGAAGTATTGGAAGATAGTTAAGCTCTTTCCATATTTGTGATTTATTAAAATTAGTTATTTTCATTCTTTAGTTTATATCATTATAATAAGACATTTGATAATGTTTTAAATTTTATAATATTTGAATGGTTTTACTCAGAATGATTGTTGATATTTGATTAGTTTGATTCAATTGAGAATTTAATTACTTAATTTATGATTGGTGATAAATTTTCATTTATTTTAATTAAGTAGGTATCTAACTGTTTAATTTATGACTGTTCAACATTGATTTGCCATTATTGATTTTTTTAATAAAGTAGGTATTGAGCAAATAAAAATACAAATAATGAATTTTATGGTATAACAAAATTACCGACTGTAGTTTTTATAATGAATTTGTGTTATATATTCAGCACATTTTTTTTTTATAATTACATGTGAAAAAATATTTATAGGAAATGTTGTCTAGAGACATTAAAGAGTTATCAGTAGAAAAAAAAGAGAAAAAGAATTGGTAATTACTTATATTAATTGCTCCCCGAAATATCCATATCAATAATTATTGACATAAATATATCATACATCTGAATTTTTTAATGACAAAGAAATTATCAATAAGATTATTATAATCGAAAAATAGATATACAAACAGATTTTGATCCTAACAACAGATTCTTCTTCACTTTCTTCGTTTTTATTTTTTCCTTATCTTTCCACTATCAAGACATTTTAATTACAAACATTTGTATCAGTTTATTTTCCTTTGTTATTTTAGTATCTTAATTATATCTTTTTGTTATATAAATTTGCATTATACAAAGACTCTAAATAATAATAAATTTTAGTGATTAAAATTAGTTTTAAATACTAATTTATAAAATTAAAAATTATATTTTATTATAATAATTAGTATTATAAATAAAAAATTATAATTAACGATTAAAAATTGATTTAGAAAATAATATTTTTATATTCAAAACTTCATTAAATTTGATTGATCAATATATAACTAATTCTTTTATAAATCGATAATTTAATATCTAAATTCATCATTATATCAATTAATTATTTTTAATTAGAGATTTTTTTGTCTGTTTATTATTATAAGTTTATTAATGTTAGATTAATTTAAAACTTGTTTATTGTCTCAATTTTATTACAATAAATGCAGTTTTTTTATCCATCAGTCATTGAGCTGGCTTTTTTAGTTCATTATTCTTGTTAGCGAATTCGACTAGTTGTAGTAAAGACGGTTTACTGACTTTATTTTTTAAAATTAAAATTTAAAATGAAAAAATAGTTTTAAAGAGTAATTTTTATGTTATATTATTAAAATATAAAAATAAACAATATTATTATAAATTAAATCATTAAAAAACAAGTTTCGATATTGTGTTAGAGATTAGTAGTATCTGTAGCACAAAATCTTAAAACAATAAATTTAAAAGTTTTTAATTTTTAAAAGTTTTCAATTTTATATAGTTATCAAATTTGTTATTTTTATTTAGTGTGAAACTTAAACGCTCACTCAAATTTTCAATAAAGTATATATGTAACTATTTTTTTAACTTCATTAAATTAAAAATTATTATTTTTTATATATATTTCTTGAATTATAAAAGAACTTTAAAATATATTCACAACAAATAGTAAATAGAATAAGAATTAAAACAAGAATTTTAAAATTATTAGTTGTAGAAAAGCTTATCATAGAAAATAATTTCAAAGAAAATAATATGGGTAAGTGAATTAATTTATCAGCGGACAAAAATAAATAATAAAAATATAAATAAATTGAAAAGAAATATCTTGTTGATAAATAATTAAATAACAAAATAGGAAAAGAAATAAAAGGACCCGCACATTAATAAAAATATAAATAAATAAAAGGAATAATATATGGTTGTAAGTGAGTTAAATAACGTAAATATAAATTAAAATATAGCATTAGTTTATAATTGCAAATAAAATTTTGAATGTATAATATTATATATCAATAATTTCTATACAAATGTTAAAATTAATTTAAAAATAATAATTTTATAAATTAAAAAATGTAAAATTTTAAAATAATTTTATAATAAATTAAAATAATTTAAAATTTTAAAAGACCACATTGCTAAAATCATGTTAATGTTATTGGAAGAATGAGAATGTACCAAAATAAGTATCTTTCATGGCTTGGGAATCCAACAACTTAAAAGGAAAATTGCAACAACTATGGAACATGACCAAAATTTGTTGGGACACAAATAATGTTGGTGATTTCAAAAAATCACAGGTTGCTTGCACACTATAATCATATAATCGACAACCATCTTTTTTTACCGTCTTGAGTTTCTATTTGTCATTTTCTCAGTCTCGTTAAATAAAACTTGAAGAGGACAAATATATTATTAAAAATAAATTCAATAATATAAACATAAAAATAAATTAAACAAATAAAATGTTAATAAACATGATCAAATTTATTAAAATCAATATAAAACGGTTCGCTTTCTCTTACATTACTAATTGAAGTGACACTACACTTAGAACAAGAAATATTTTTGAAAGGATAAAATTTTATGCGATTCTTAACTCTAATTCTTCTACTCTCATACTTTATATCTTTATTATTTTTTTTCTCCTTCTTTCTCGTCTAAATTTTATTTAGATTAAACATAAATAACTTACTTTTAAAATATAAATTTACTTACAAATTAAAGAGTAAGGTTTTTTAATTTTGATATTTAAATTAAGGATTCAATATGTTTTTAGTGCATGAAAATTAAAATTAGTCTCTCTTAGAAACCTTGAACCAATTCAGTTCCTCAATTATGTACATGCATGAATTTAGTCATTTTAACTTAATTTTACTCACTTTATTTGATGTTTAAAATGTGTTTCTCAAGTAATATTGAAACGAAAATATATGTGTCAAATGGTGTAAACAAACTAAAATATTATAATGAAATATGTTTAAAATGTTAAATAAACTTAACAAAATTTGGTTAAAGAATTAAATTTACGCATTTACAGAGTTGAGAGACTGAATTGATTCAAGATTTACAAGATAGACTAATTCCAATTTTCACTCAAAGTCGAAAAATCAAAACCATATTTAACCCTTAAATTAAAGATAAAATAAAAATATAATCATTTAAAAATAAAAATAAGGGACAAATAAACAAACACTCACACATTGTACATTATTACATCAATTGAACCAAATCTTTGTTTATTTTTTTTTAAAAGACATATTAGGTTTAAAAGGCATCATTCTTGCCCTAATTTAACAGTTTATGGTTCTCCAATTCCACAACCAGTCAAAGCTGTGGTATAAAGGGATATTCTTTGAGCACATTTTTTATGACAGTGAAATATTACAACTTCTATATCACTGTGGTAATAACAGAGTGAATGGTTAGTATTTGAGATCGATGAAGCTTTTGATGAAAACTTTTAACACTTGTTTTGAATGCTGTACAGAATTTCAGCACTAAAAAAGTTGTTGAAGCAGTGACCATGAAAATTTATTTTGAAAAACGAAGCAATGTGAAGGTGGTCCATACCCTTTTTTGGAACATATCTGCAAGCTCATCTCAAATGGTTCTCAGCCATAAAATCACCATATATGGTTTCAGCCATTGATGAAACTAGTGGCTCTTGCTTCATCTCAGAAGAGATAGAGTTCATCTTATTATCAACTATCTACCACACGATACTCCCAACAACTCTTTCTTTTCTTGTCAGCTTTTGTGTGGTCTTCAATTAAATCACACACCTTCTAATAATGTCTTGCTTTCTCAACTATAAGACAATGTTCTTCAAATTTTTTCAAAGTTTCAAGCACACTTTGCTTCAATATTGGACCATACTTTGTTGAGATATTACCACAAAAGCTATTCCATCTCTTTACTTGTCTCAAGGCTTACGACATTATCGTTTTCATCACTGTCAAATGGTTACAAAAAACTTTGAGAAATCATTGTGTGGTTCGTAGAGTGTCACGTATATGACTTCATCAGTTGATGAAGGTAAAACAATTACTTCGTTCGGTTAAATATGTTTTTATCTCTCAACTTTCAGTTTTAGTCTCTCTTCGAAACTTTGGCTCAATTTAGTGCTTCAACTTCAAAATTGCGTGGATTTAGTCATTTTAACCAGATTTTGTTAAGTTTATTTAACATTTCAAATACATTTTATGATAGTTTATTAGCTAATAGCCTAATATTGAAGCAAAAATGTGTCAAACGGTGTAAACATCTCAAATGCTATCATGAGATGAAACGTTAAATAAACTTAACAAAATTTGTTTAAAAGGACTAAATTCACGCAGTTTTGAAATAAGAAGACTAAATTAGACCAAAGTTTCGATGATGGACTAATTCCAATTTTTACTAAAAGTTGAAGGAGAAAAACATATTTAACCCTAATTTAAAATTTTAAACATGGAATATTTATATATGACAACAATAATATTGTACATCAAGTGAGCAACATTTTCCATTACATTAATTTTTTTCTAAACATAACTCTCAATCAATTCGGTCAACGAGGAAATGAACAAGTAAAAAAAAGAGTTGATAAAAGGAATTATACCTCTCAAGTGTTTCAATTTTGATCATTTGATGTATATTTGAATGAAATTACAGAGAATATTTGAAGATGTTTGGTAAAAAAAATATTATATATATATATATATATCAATTGCAATATTATAACAACATAAACAAAAATGATAGAAGTTAAATTATCAAATCTTGTAACATGGTAGAAAAAATAAGGTGTACTAATATTTTGAGACACACAAAATTTCTACATTTGTTTGGCATCGTCCTTTATTACTCTTTAACTTTTTTTTTCTTTACAAATATAAAATTTATTTTCCTTAAAATGAATGTAAATGTGTGAAAGTATCATTTTTCAAAAGAGTCACAAACTACCTTGGATGTGTTCCACGTGTAATTTCCTGTTTATAAGAAAGTTCCAATTTTGGTCCCCTGATTTAGGGCATGTGTAAGTAATTTATTAGGAAAGTTTCCTTTCTCTTAGATTAATAAATGCCCTGGTTTATCTCCTAAAGTTCAGCTCACTCTGATGACTGTTTCTATTGCATAATTAACAACTTCACTGTAACAATTCTGAATGAATTACCTTCATTAAACAATTTTCTGATTTTCCCTTTAATATGATGTCTTCAAAGACATCATGCATCAGCTTCAAAAGTGGGAACAGTTTAGTTCTGAATAAGGTGCCAAGAAAGAAGAGTGAAAATATATTTGTATTGGGGCAACATGCCAACTGCATGCGGTCTACGTTGAACTCTCGATGTTCTGCAGTGAAAGGTGTCTTGGTTTTCTTTTCTTCATTATTCACTGTCACAAAAAAACTGAGTTCTTCGTATTATTTTTCATTGTGAATATGCATGAACACTTAATTTAACTCTTAGAAACAAAGATGATTTTTTTGAATAATATAAATGTTTACCACTCATTTTAAGCTTTCAAGACTCAAAAAAGGTAAAAAAGAAAAATGGCCTTAGGTAGCTGGATGTAGATATTCAAAGTTTGGATCCAAGTTATATGCTTTCCCCTCTTTTCAGGGCACTCTAGAACATGACACCCCCAATGAGTTGGACACTGTTTTCATTTGGAGAAAAGCCTTTGAAACTTTGATTAAACCAAATCAGAATGTCTTGAATTTAGTTGAGGTATTCTCCATATCAGTCACATGTGAGATTTTGAACAATACCATGAACATGTACAAAACTACCACTAAAATAACTTGGACTAGTGTATTAAAAGTGTTCCAAATAATCCATTAGGATCAATCTGTTGTTAGTACAAGGTTGTTTTTGGGTTTGGATTAAATTTATGAAACTGAACATGTAAAACAGATCAGTTAAATATGTTGTCACAGTTCAGCAAAAGTTCTAGCTCCAATAACTCACCGTTCCATTACCACCACAAAAAGATACACTCCAAAGCCAACCACCTACACCTGTTTTTTCTTCTGCAAACAGCATTTCTCACATGGGGAATTAAACATATCGACAACACCAATGATTTCACTTCATCCACTTTTTTGTGTGATAGCTAGTTTAACTTACCATAAATTTTTCTAACTTTTTCACAATACATGAGATAAGTGAATGCTAGTATGCCACGTAGTTAACAGGTATATCCATTCATCCCACGTGTGTTTTCTTTTCTATCAGAAAATAAATACAGTTAAATACTAAAATTTATTTTAAGAAAGTTTTTGTATTATTGTGTATTGTTTCTGCTGCAGTAGCACTTTCTTACTCTCCCAACTGTGATGTTATATGTCTCTCTCTTCCTCCAAGAAAAAAGGAGATACTAAGTTTGAATATTTTCCATTGCCACGCCATGATGAGATACTAATTACGACTAAATTATGAGAGTTTAAAGATAGAGAGGACAAGGTGATTAAGATAATGAAACCACACATGGCAATCTCAGAACCATACACCTAACAAATTCTTGTTTGTCCCAATGTCACAGGACACGTACGACAAAACCATGCGTGGCTCACCTTCTCCTTACATATACGACGCATGTTGTCACTCAACACCAAACCATCACCAGAAAAAAGAAAAACCAGACCAACCATACTACACCAGACACTCCTCCTAACCTTCAAAACCCCTCTTCCTCTTCATCAAGCCGTTATAAAAACTTCTCTTGGTTCGGACTTTTGCATTTCACCTGCATATCTGTTCTAACATGGCTCCCGGGACTGGTGTCTTTGCAGAGATTTTGGATGGAGATGTGTACAAGTACTATGCCGATGGGGAGTGGAAGAAAGCTTCTTCTGGGAAAAGTGTTGCCATCATCAACCCCACTACAAGAAAGACTCAATACAAAGTTCAAGGTAAATCACCTAATTAAATTATCTCATATGCTAGCACTTTGCTCATACAGTGATTTCCCTTCTTGGATATGAAGCCCTTTACGTGTGGATGTTGCTAGAAGCTTGAGAATTCTAATTCTAGATGTCAGCTAAAGTTAGTAGCGAAACAATTAATGTTTAATTTTTACTAGTGAGGAGAAAACAGTGTCTGTTACTAAATTTTGTATTTTTAGGGCTCAAGTTCTTGTTTTGTGTGACCAAACTAAATCTTGAAAGCAAGGTTCTTCTTTTTGTTTACTTTTACAGTAAGTGAAGATAAGTGTGTGTGATAAGCTCTAGAATAAGGTCTAAATGGTGTTCATGCAGCTTGTTCACAAGAGGAGGTTAACAAGGTGATGGACTTGGCAAAATCTGCACAAAAATTATGGGCAAAGACCCCACTGTGGAAGCGGGCTGAACTTCTTCACAAGGCAGCTGCTATCCTTAAAGAGCACAAGGCTCCAATTGCAGAGTGTCTGGTGAAAGAAATAGCAAAGCCAGCCAAAGATGCTGTTACAGAGGTGAATATTGTGTCACGGGTTATGTGAATCAAGTTGAATTATTGTTCTGGACTATTACTTTGAAGGATGGAGATAACTGGTTTTGTATTTCCTTGAAGGTTGTAAGATCTGGTGATCTGATTTCTTACTGTGCTGAAGAAGGGGTAAGGATTCTGGGAGAGGGAAAGTTCTTGGTGTCTGATAGCTTTCCTGGAAATGAAAGGACCAAATATTGCCTCACATCCAAGGTTTATCTCAACACTTCTTTCAAACTTAAATTTACACATAAAAGACTTCACAGCTCAAAATTCACCTATTCCTGGCTTGTCATACATTTTTGCATTGAAGCTTACATTTTAACATAAAAGATTCTGTTCAGGGTGAAATATCAAAGAGAATGGATAAAACAATTCTCACATTTAAAGGGGGTGATGGAGTAGGGACATTATAAGCAATAAACAGTAATATCAGAGAGAGAAGGCACGGTCTCTTAAACTCATGTATATCATGTATTGGTGGATAAAAGACAAAAATAATCAGGTCAAGGATAAATACACATTATCTTTTTAAAATAAACTAGAGGAATCAAGTTCTTGTTCATCTACAAAGTTCTTTTCTTTCAAGATGTCTACGTGTAAGAAAAATTTATAGATCAAGAAAGGTTTAAGTATAACTAGAGCAAAAATCGAGGGAGGTCAACTTTAATAACACTGATAAAGCAGAACTTGCATACTGGACAGTGGACACCATAGACCTTAGTCATTCCAGAAATATTTTATCATGGAAAAGTTCTTCTGTAATTCCTGGACACAGTCAGCTACATCTGGAAAATAAATGTAATAAAATATTTTTACCAACTCACACAAACAAAAAGACACAATATCAAAACCCTGAGTTCATATTGTTGTGTAATGCCTGCATCAGATTCCATTATCTTAGTAACTTTCAATGACTAGCAAATTGAATGATCGTGATGAGGTGAGTAGCCTAGTGTCTTCATGCTTTTAGATTTGGTTTTTTATGTGATCTAAGAAAGTTTCATTTGATTTTCAGATTCCACTTGGAGTGATTTTAGCTATTCCTCCTTTTAACTACCCTGTCAATCTTGCTGTCTCCAAAATTGCCCCTGCACTGATTGCTGGAAACTCCATTGTGCTCAAGCCTCCAACTCAGGTAATTATATCCTTCATTGTGAAACCCTCCAGAGATACCACTACTTGAATAGATCCACACTCTCACAGTAACAACTAGCTCATGTAAAAAAAGTGCCATGGCAGCGTTAAGTTAAACAGATCACAGCAACAACCGTTCCATTCCAGGATCTTTATTTCCTTAGTTTCTTCCCTTCTTTCTTTTGTTGCTCCTTCTAAGGTTTGTTTAATGATCCATTTCAGGGAGCCGTTTCTGGTCTGCACATGATTCACTGCTTTCACTTGGCTGGTTTTCCCAAGGGCCTAATCAACTGTGTCACTGGCAAAGGTTCAGAAATTGGTGACTTCCTAACAATGCATCCAGGAGTGAACTGTATAAGGTGACAGTTTACTCCCCTTTTGATGACGCTGTGATAGTATCATACTACACATCCTCAATTTCCATGTGCTAGAAATTTTTCCTCCACTGACTTGTGACTATGGTTTTCAGCTTCACTGGTGGAGATACTGGCATTGGAATTTCAAAGAAAGCAGGAATGATTCCTCTGCAAATGGAGTTGGGAGGAAAAGATGCCTGCATTGTTCTTGAGGATGCTGACCTGGATTTGGTTGCAATAAACATCATAAAGGGAGGCTTTTCATACAGGTAATGTCACAACTGTATTAGTACTTCTGTGACAAGGGTTCCTTTAATGCACTGATTTGGTAGAACTGTGAGGTATTGCTTCTAATATCAGTGTATTCTACCACATGAGATGAATGCTAAATGGTTAGAATTTCAGCATCATGTGCTTTTCCTTCTGGTATATGTCAGATATAATTCAGCAACAACAAAAATCACATTCTTAAGGAATTTTACTTGAATTCTAATTCCATATTTTTTTCAACAAAAGTGGGCAGAGGTGCACTGCTGTTAAGGTTGTCCTGGTAATGGAGTCTGTAGCTGATGCTTTGGTTGAGAAAGTGAAGGCTAATGTGGCAAAACTAACTGTGGGAGCCCCAGAGGATGACAGTGATATCACTCCAGTTGTGTCAGAATCATCAGCCAACTACATTGAAGGCCTGGTCTTGGATGCTAAGGAGAAAGGAGCAACATTCTGCCAGGAGTACAAAAGAGAAGGCAATCTCATTTGGCCTTTGCTATTGGATCATGTGAGGCCAGACATGAGAATTGCATGGGAAGAGCCATTTGGCCCAGTTTTGCCAGTAATTAGGATCAATTCAGTTGAAGAAGGAATCCATCATTGTAATGCTAGCAACTTTGGACTTCAGGTAACAAAATTATAGCCCTCAAACTTTATACAATGCTTTCTTATCATAGATGTAACTTGTATGAACAAATTGAACTTGTGCAGGGATGTGTCTTCACAAAGGATGTAAACAAAGCAATACTGATCAGTGATGCAATGGAAACAGGAACAGTTCAGATAAATTCTGCCCCAGCTCGTGGACCAGACCATTTCCCCTTCCAGGTGAACCCAGTCTAAAACCAACCAAATTCTGAAAATTCACGATTGCTATTTCCAAAACCTAGAAATTATGAAATTGTTTATCCAAATGTGAGAGCCATTATTAACAACAAATGCTGTCTGACAGGGTATAAAGGACAGTGGCATTGGATCTCAAGGGATTACCAACAGCATAAACATGATGACCAAGGTTAAAACCACTGTGATCAACTTACCCAGCCCTTCCTACACCATGGGCTAGTCCTGTAATAGTTATTCATTTGAGTGGCAGAAAAACAATTTATAGTGAGTTCGTAAGTCATGGTGAACGTACAAAGTGTGTGAATTTAGCATCTGCTTCTGTTCTGCAGCTGTGAATCAGAGATGAATAATGAGTTTGATTGATGGGGTCACATACCTCTACTTCATGTGACTCTTCTCATACTCATCTTTAGCATCATACCAATCTCAGTTATTGTCTTCTACCTTGTCATCATTTTGTAAGCAATTCCTGTTAAGTTTAATGTTAAATCAGTGAATTCAGGAGAAAAAACTCTGCTTTCTCTTTCCCCATTTCTTCCCCAATTATTTTCTCACAACCCCATTTTTGTTAATGCACCAAATGCAACTCCAAATCCTGGATTTCACTTTTTCATCCACTAAATGAATAAAATGTAAATCATAACATTCAGAGAAACTCACATTCAGAGAAATTAGAAAAAACAAAAGTTGAATACAAGACTGACAAAAAATATTTTACAGAAAATTTTCTAAAGAAAAGATAACCAGACATACACAAAATTGGGCTTTCTAGTGATTAGGGACCAGGCTTGAGCCCAAGATTCGATCTTTATTTTGAAAAAAAAAACAATGTTCTATTTAAAATAATAAAAACAAAGTGCTATTAAAAACACTAATATATATAAATACATATATGGAAGAAGCAGGCTTTGAATGGATAAAAAATAGTAGAAAGAAATTGTAGTAAATATGAAAAATTTCCGAAAGGGTCTTAGGGATTTCCATAACACTAAGTGGAGATGGAGGTGTAAAGAGAGTCCTATGATCTGAAGGGATTTGGGGATGTGATTGGTACAGGAGAAGGACATATACCTACAACTTTCTTTTGTCATTACCAAGCTACCTTTAATAAAGATTTATTCATGTCTAGTATAACATATCAACATTCTATGTTTTTTCAAGTTTCTCTTGTCTCACTTCAGAATAATTAACAACCCAATGCTGGGATTTTATTCTATTCAACTTTCAACTTATGTAACACATTTTTATACGTTATCAACGGATTTCGACTTTCTTGACATCACCTAATGACCATTGCTACTTTCAAATTCATGTTATGTCACACCCATAAAGTATATGCCTTGTGGGAATAAATGTATGATTTGAATCAACAGATTAGATTCTTATACATCAAAGTTTTTGTACTTTATAGAGTTTTAATACGAAATCCGTAGATAATTTATCTGTTACAAACACACAAATTAAAC
>Ga0099823_1001576_pt1 | contig 19185 bp, 8 predicted proteins | sample CowpearedBW_FD_76831 | JGI IMG/M metagenome (GOLD analysis project Ga0099823, IMG submission 76831) | Root nodule microbial communities of legume samples collected from California, USA - Cow pea red BW | ecosystem: Host-associated > Plants > Roots > Nodule | place: USA: California | collected...
ATTATCATAATAAATATTATTATAATTACAACATAGTAAATACAACTATAATCATAATATGCCATAAATCTCATTAAATTTGATAATTAATTTACATATGTTCTTACAAGGTTGAAATGTAAATTCTCCTAAGTTTCAAGAGTTCAAGGGTATCTCATCTTTTAGTCACGAACAAAGAGCGAGGGGAATTGTCTGCAAAAGACACTCTGACACTCTGAAACCAAAGTTAATCTGAGATATAAGTGGTTTGATGTCAGAGTAAAAGATAATCATGTACTTTAGAGATGTTTAGTGATTCTTTGTCGATCGTGTTGGAAGTGAATATGGAAGTCACCAAGGAAGGCTTGGAAGACCATCCTGAGGAGCATGTCAAGAGTTCTCTTCCTCTGAAAGTTGGGTAAGAGTGGGTCAATGAGGGGGTTAGGCTAGCAACCTCTAAGTTTCGGTGGTCAAGATTGTTGACTTCCTGGCTCAACAGTATATATGTTTTTGGCTAGGGGTGAACTGTGATATAACATCTCCTAGGAGGATGAGCGTTATAAATAGGGTGTGCCATGGTCGTGAGAAGGGTGAGGAGGAGTTATTTTTCATGTATGTGGTGAGTTTGCCTTTTTCTATAACTTGTGTGATTTAGTTAATATCTAAAGAAAATTTGTATTTGTAGGCTATATGGCCATGGCACGAATATGGGTGAGGATGGGGACTTCTTTGTCAAATTGGGGAAGTAAATGGTTGAGGTTGCTCAAAGGGAGTGTCAAACCAAGGTTCCCAATCCAACTAAGGTAGTGGTGGAGACTCATAGGCCTAAGAGTGTTGCAAAGAGGCTCGACTCCTTCCAAGCAAATGGGGAAGGAAAGGATAAGAGTAAAATTAGGTTTTTGGCTCAGGGTGGTACTCTAGGCTCATGGTTTTATTCCTCAAAACTTGGTGGTCTTAATAGCCCTAGTTCATTTGTGGAAAAGTATAGATCTTAATTTAACTGAGCTAGAGTTGGAGATGGTTGACGCGATGGAGCCAAATGCCACCATAAAGGTCGTGGAGGAACTTGTCGCTGTGAAGAAGAAGTTGAGGTCGACCAAGCTGACTGGGCAGTAGAGAAGAAAAAGTTGGAGAAAGAACTAAACAAAATTAAGGATTAGACTAAAGTTTGAGAAGAAGTTAAAGAAGGTTGAGGAAGGCGTTGAGCAAAAGGACGCAATGTTGAAGGAGGCCGAGGCCAAGATCTCTAATCTCCACCATTATGTGATCTCTAAACATGTTAAAGGTTTCAAAAAAGTGTTGAGGTAGGTGGGGTTTTTGTACAAGGAGGTGTCAACCACTAACTACCACTTCAATATTGACATAGACGTATATAAAGGTTGCTTGCTCAACATTGATTAGATATTGGCCGCCAAGGCGGCTAAGCGTGCAGTTGTGACTGTAGAGGGTGATCATAGTGACGGGGGGACTGCCAGGTTGAGCCCTTCTCCTATCGTCGACCATACTATTATTGACGAGATGCAGAATGTCAAGGATGTTGCTAATGGGTTTGTTTTATTTTGCACTTTACTATAACAGTCTAATATATTATGGTCATTTTTGTATGAATGTATTGAACCGTAATAAAATTACTTCTTAGGTGTTCACTTGTGCTTTTTATTTGAACGCTTTCCTCGATTTACTTGTTTACTCTGTTGGCCAAGAAGTTATTCTCTTTCAAAATTATACCTTTGACGGTTTACATAGGATAACTCGATAGATGGGAACCTAAGTAATGAGTTAGACCAGTATCACTTACATTAGTGACTAAGAATTAAGTAATAGGATTAATCGATACCACTTAGATTAGTGGATGGGAACTAAGTAATGGGTTCAACCAATACCACTTAGATTAGTGGTTGGGAGCTACTTATGGGTTCGACTAGTACCACTTAGATTAGTGACTTGGAACTAAGTAATGATTTGACCAATATCACTTATATTAGTGGTTAGGAACTAAGTAATGGGTTCTCCCAGTACCACTTAGATTAGTGGTTGGGAACTAAGTAATGGGTTCGACCAATACCACTCTGATTAGTGGTTGGGAACTAAGTATTGGGTTTGACTAATACCACTTAGATTAGTGGTTGGGAACTTAAGTTGATGAAGCGCATACAATATAATCCTATGGTAACCCTCCCTTTATTGATGATGTGAGTGCCTCATTGAAACCTTTTCGGCTAAAACCCTCATAGGGATAAAAGTCCAGGTAAGGAAAGAGTACACCGAGGTTACAAGTGTTACATTGATATTGAACAGAACATTAATTGAAATAAAACTTCAAATAGGAGACGTTCCAAGTGCTGGAGACGGGTCCACCAAATAACATTTCTAACTTGTATATGCCTTTGTTGATGTCTTCAAGTACCTGGAAAGGCCATTCCCAATTTGCTGAGAATTTGCTGCCATATTTCCTTGCACAACTTGCCATCTGCCAGACTGGATCTCCCTTACGAAACAATCTCGGGTGCAACTTAGAATTGTACTTTCTAAACGCTCTCTGCTTGGTTGCGGCTTCTTGTTTGTGGGCTTTTTCTCTTTTTTCCACTAACAAATCCAGATTGGTATTGAGGTTGCTATCATTGAGGTCTTCATCGAAGTGATCTCATCGTAGTGATGATTGTCCGATTTATACAGGTATCATAGCATTTGTACCATAAATTAGACTAAAGGGTGTTTCTTTCGTTGAGGACTAAAGGATGCACCTATAGGCCCACAAGACTTCTAAAAGTTCTTTTAGCCATTTACTTTTGGTCGTATATAACCTTTTCTTCGATTCGACTAAGATGGTCTGTTTCGCAGCCTTTGCCTGCCCATTGCACTAAGGATGTTCGACTAAACTTCTTTTATATTTGATACCAAGGACATGATAGAACTTGGTTTGGCCTTTATCGATGAGTTGTCTTCCGTTGTCAGTAATGATGGTGTGCGAGACACCATATCGGCAAACAATATTGTTTCCATACGAACTGTTGTACTTGTTGAGTTGTGATAGTTGCTAAGGGTTCTGCTTGGATCCACTTGGAAAAGTAATCAATGCCCACAAGTAGGGATTTGACTTGGTGATGACTGTTTCACAAAAACCATTTCCAACAAGTGTACCGGTACGTAGTGATATCAACAAGTGTCGTATCCACAGGGATGTAATAAGTATATTGGTAGTTTGATTTTTGGGTTTTTGGTTTTTGATAAAGAGTGCATGTAAAAATAGATAGTAGTTATTAGATAGATTTAGTGGAGTAGGGTCTATGAATTGATTTCATCTCATCTTCTTTTACTACACCATTACCATCTTGTTTACTTACTTTGCAAATCATTCAATATCTTGGGAGTACTCTTTCTATGTAGATCTAGGTTCATCCCTGATACACTAGAACCTAAGGACTTGAAACCGAATGTGATTCCTCAACTCCTGGTAAATGAATCCTTGCTTTAATGTGCAAGACTCTCTCCTCGAGTATCCCCTTTGACTACTAATCAGCACCAAAACAGGTATGATGATTTAGACCTCAGTTTGAGATCCTTCTTTCAACTCAATCCCAACCAGTGAAATAGGATGAGTCATCAATTCATCCACACAATTTGAGACCAATCTTCCAATCAAATCAAACTCGTGAAATAAGATGAATGATCAAGTCATCATTAAGCATAAATCAAACCACAAACAATTGAATGAAATGAAACATAAATACCCAAGAAGTAGAAGTGAATAGAACCATAATTGATTACATCAAACCTTGGCACGAAGGAGTTTAGCTACTCATAGAATATTGCAATGCAATTCTAGTAGCATCTACACATAAGATTTACACAAAGAGCACTTCCCCTGTGCCTCACAGACCCTATTCTATACTACTGCTATGTTTTTCAACCACCACGCAATGCCTAAAATGAGGACCCAAGCTCTTTATTTATAGGAATTTTTTGGTGGTGCTCAGCCACAGGGGTTACTTCACAAGTGGGTTTCCTTATAGCTTAATCTCTTGTCCTAGTTCTTAGCATGTGACGTCTCCTTCTTAGAAGGGTTTTCTTGGTTGCTCAACCTTATGGATTTGGGCTCTAGGTTTCCTTGCAAAGAGGGTTTCCTCATGAGGCTCAACTTTATTTCTTGTGCTCAGCCAGAAAGTCCAAATATGTTGTCCTATTTTTATACTGTCATGGCTAAGCTTCAATATTGTGGCTCAGCTACACACTTGATGTTTTCTTTATTTTTACTGCAAAACAACAAAATATCATTATAATTCATAAAACTCTAATTCTCAATATCTCATTCTGTATCTTAAGCTGAGGAAGTTTTTTTTGTACACAAATAGCACCATTTGATACATGACAAGTGTCAATTTCAAATGGAAAAATTACTTATTTTTGAAACTTATCACTTGGCCTTTTCCTGGCACAAAAGGTTTGATAATATCCATCCCCTACTCTTAAAAGGGCAATGATGTGAACACGTTATGTAGTGGCTCTTGCTTGTTATGGATTATATTTATGTGCTTCTTGTATGGAATACTTTCTTCACACACTCTGCATAATCTTCTTCCATCGTAGGCCATAAGTATTCGTCTCATAATATCCTAACCGTCATGGTTCTTGTGCCGGAATGGTACTCGTATACTTCATTGTGTATCTCTTGTATTACATAGGCGACTTGGTCAGAGGTGACACATTTCCGCAAGGGCCGACTATACTCCTTACGGAACAACTTTTCATTCATCATTGTGTATTGTGCTACCTTGCGTATCCATCTTTTCTCTTGCCCCTTTGGTATTTCACCGATTTTGATATAGTAGATGTATGGCTCCATAGGTACCCTCTCTGCTGACCTGCATGCAATTATCTAGTTCTTTTATGGATGGTGATACTAACACTGATCGAGGTCATACCAACCAAATAAAATAGTTTAAAATGCAGTACTTAGAAGTTAACCTAAGGTCGTCTCCTAGTCACCAATACTTTTATTCAAAGCTTTCTAGATATAATTCAACACAAAGCGGGGTTTGGTTTGAAAGATTCAGATTTAATTCAAATTCCAACATAAAATTAACAAAACGTAATTGCAAGTATTGACTCCTTGAATTTGAATGCAATTTCATTTATCATGGGTCACAAAATTAGGGTTTTGGTCTCACCCAATCCACTCGTTCAAAACTCACTAAGCGAACATCAAAAACGTGTTTCAAAACGCAATTAAACAAAGTATACATCCATTTATCTGAGGCAGCAAAGCTAATTCATTAAGCATGAACAAACTCAACTAAGAACACATTGCCTAATCTGTAAATTAAGCATTAACATATGTAAGATATCTATTCATCAAAAAATCAAGATGAAGAGAGAACAAAAACGCAAATGCAAATCAGAACCACAAAGCTTAATTGCATCTCTTCCAAGAAATAAGCAAGTCATGGAATTGAAATTACAAATCAAAGGTAAACGAAAATACATCACCATCTTAAAGAAAACAGACTGAAATAGTATGCAAGTGTTCAAAAAATGCTCTAAATGTGTTCCAAGAAGAGGAAAACGAAAAACCCAACAATGAGCGCTCTCCTACAATGTGAAAATTGGAATGGGGGAGAAGAGGGTTGTCCCAAAAACCCTAAACCCTACAAAACTCGTGGTCACATCATCATAGTTCCACTTATTTACAAAAAATGTCATTATGAGGTGCAGAATTACAAAAATGGCACTATGGGCTGAAAACGTTGGCCCAATCACTTGAATGACGTGGAAATGATGTGGAATTGAAGCTCTCTTCATCTTAAGATTAATGTCCAAGCTCCAAAATTGTTTCATAAAAATACTTACAAAATAATTATAAACGAAAATTAGACCAATTAATGCTAAATTAATCAAAAATCAGAATAATGGTCCAATGAAGCCCAATTGATGAAAATGCACTAATAATAGAGAATTAAGCACTAAATTATGATTAAGATGGGCATAAAAAGGCAATTGAATAAGAAAAAATAATGACTCATCAAACAATTGTTGTAGTAAACACTTGTATCTTCCTTTAGATTTGGTGCTTACTAACTTGGACAACATATCATCTCGTATGTTATCATTGCTAAGGATGTGTTCGAGTTAGACCTCCGTGAAACCATCTATCATGTCTTGGACTATGATAATATTGTAGTAACAAGGCGTCCTTTACTCGATATTCTTCCTTTAAAAGACCTATAGTTATCCTGGAATCAATGCAACATATCAACCTTTGAACTCTTACTTCTTTAGACAAGGCGAGGTCGGTCATGATGGACTCATACTCAACTTGATTGTTCGAGGTTTTGAAACTGAAGTGGAGTGACTTCTCAATGACCAACTCGTTTGGTTCTTTCAACACTAAAAGTCAGCAAGTTGTGTTCCCTACAGGTCAATAATGAAGTCATCCAGGCATTGTGCCTTTATTGGGCCTCGTGGCTCGTATTGGATATTAAACTCTAAAAATTGAACAGACTAGGAAGACATGTGACCTGCTAAGTCTGGCTTCTGCAAAATCTTTTGGATGGAGTAATCAGTTTTGACTATAATGGAATGGCTTTAGAAGTAAGGTCACAACCACATTGTTGTGATTACTAAACATAATGCTACTTTTTCCACCATTTCATACCTTGTCTCTGCATCTTGTAGTGTCCGACTAAGGAAGTATATCAACCAATGTTCATTGTTGACTTGGACTACTGTTGCACTGATTGCCTACATGAAAAGAGAAAGACAGTTTGGATCGAGAAAAGAGGCAAAAAACCAACTTACTAAACAGGAGAAATTGATTGGTTACCTTTGTAGAACTTGTTACCCTGATCATAGAGGTGATCTTTGATCGTCAAACAGATGAGTGAAAATATTATATACTTAGAGAGTCGTAGAAAACTCTAAAAAAGTGGTTTCTAAAGTGAAAAGACGTCGATTCCATGTACATTTGGACTACTTGGAAGTGTGGAAGAAGACATCTTGAATTGAAGGTACAAGTGTTTATGAGCACTTCTTGTGGGACTCTTCTAGGATATATTTCGATCCTATAAGAATATTTAGCGCCCACTATAAGGCCGAAGTTTCTTGCAAGAAGAAAGTTTGATGGTATCCACTAGAGGTAGATGAACAACAAAAGATAAGTTGTGATTGAAGAACCGAGAAACAATTAAAGTGAAAAGGATTTACTAATGGAATTCCAAAAAGAGCTCACTAAGCTAAAGAAGCGAAATGCTGAGGCGATAGAGGCTTTAAGGGAGGAAAACACTATGATGAAAAGAAATTGGAGGGGACGAAATACGAAACAAGTTAGCATAACCCCACACAGCACACTAAATCTCTTCCTCAAAGAATACTCGATGGTGGAGGAAAACAATCATGACACTGACCAACATACATGTGGTACCACTAACACCTTCATAACCCTTTTCTAGAAATCGTTAGCATCCATTTGTTGACTGGATACTAGAGACCCCTTTGCCCAGTAGTTGGAAATCCCTTACTATAGACCACTGGAACATAATTTGCAGAAGGTGCCCAACAATATTGATGCGTTGCCTAGTGGCAATTTTGAAAAAACAATATCTGATATACGAATCAGATTGATCTATTGGATCTATCTTAAATGTTTTAGCATTTCTCTTGTATAAAATGAATCTAATTTAATGACAAACCAGAAAATGCCAATTGATTAATTTGATACACAATACTCGGATCAAATTTTACCTAAGCCAAATCAACTAAAATGATATATCATTATTGAAATACTCATCTAATCACCATAATTCAACAGAACCTTCAACTCATTTCTATTTCACATAACCATTACAGTTTCAAACTTGATTGATTCATCAATAACATAACTAGTTTCTTTTCGCAATAATCATACTACCCAAACACTTAACCATCATACCATTATAACAACTCAGTCAACTTAACAATTACTTATACATACATAATTAAATTATCACATATAACTTTCTACAACTTCATCCTCACTGCCATTTTCCTTCACAAGGACTTCGCATACAATTACAAGCAAAACATTTGATTTGCATCAACGGGTCACAAAACATATTGAGAAATAATTCAATCCAACCAATCTATATATCAAAAGGTAGATAAAGAACTAAACTTACTAAAATAATAAGTTTCCCTTACCTTATAATAACTTTTTCTCAAAGCTAAACTTCTCTAGTTTAAGAATTACTTGTAATCACTAAAAAGGGTTTCTCACGAGGAGAGGGGTTGAATTGCCCTTTAAAAATTTGTTCAGTTCAAATACTTATGAAAATGATTTTCTTAAACTTGATTGGTCACGAGATTTGAAGCTTGCTTCATTCCTGGATCTAACATTTCAACTAATTGAAATGTGAAAACAGTTGATTAAAATTCTGACAGTGAATTTTATAATATTTCACATGACAATCAAATTACATATATGATTACTATGATATTAAAGGTCAATCATAAAAGTAAGGAACACAATGATTTATTAACAGATTATGCAATTACACCAAAATTATTATTAAAGATCCAATTTAGAGCATTTCTTGAAACAACCAATTAGAACTTTAAATTTGCAAAAACATGAAAATAATATATTTGAATTTCATACGGGTTCACTCCAATGGAGCTACATCCAGTTAGTCAAGATAACCTTAGCTTGACTTTTCACTTATTCAAGATATTACAATATCCTTACAATTGAACTCTTGAAAAAGAAAAATACACATAATAAAAGTTTCTTGAATCACATAACAAATAATCAAAGCACAACAACAATCACTATCGCAAACCTAGGCTCACACCAAGAACACCACATAAAAACAGACAAAGACACAAGGAAGATCAAACCTCAAGATGAACTATCCCTAGTCAATCAAGAACCTTCTTCAACTCGCTAACAAGGAGCAATCACAGCTCTAACACCTCTTGAATGATTTTCAATCAACAACAACATATACTTTTTTTTCTGAAAGAATGAGATTGAGCAAATTTTCAAGAGCGGTTTTGTGTTTTTCAAAATCTCACCTCATCTCACAAAAAAAATTGATATATAGTATGTAAACTAACATATTGAATCAATTGAAAGTAATTCTCAATCAATTGATTTCACTTAGTTAAGTAAAATCAGTTGATTAATTGTTATTTTAATTGATTTAATATGTTATTCACATAACTATATGTGTAAGCCATTTAACTTGTTAAACACCATTTTAACAAATTAAATAAATTCAAGACACACACACAAAGACTTTTATCCTAAGTCAAATTTACACTGAATATTATTGTACTCACAAAACAAAGTTGACAACTCTTGTGAAAAAAAAAAGAGATGAAAATGTGATTCAGAAGCTGAGAAAGGGTACAAAGTTACCTCCTGCAGCCATTCCTGTGGTAGTAGCAAGAACCTCTATAGACAAACAACAAGAACAAAAACAAATGGAGCCTTTGGCGCATCTAACATTTCATCAATCACAATGTTCGCATGATGTTGAATATACAAAATGATAAAGTACATTATTATATATTTGAAATAAACAATATTGCAAAATATCAAACATTCAGTGCTTGTTTATGGTTATGTTTCAAAAATGATTCCATCTAAAAGAAAATGATATTTTTCTTAGTGTAATTGAAATGATCATAATGTGAAGTTATTCAATTATAAACTAACATATGCAATAAGAAATTCAAATTTTGAAATAATAACTTTGGTAAGTATGTTTTTATTTGTCAAACAAAAGAAGATTACATAGGTGTACAATATCCATATAGTATTTTTGATGCCCACACAACACCAAACACTAAAACAAAACGTGAGTATAAATTATTGCGAAGTGGATGGTAATATGTCATACTCATTTTATTAGAATAAGGAAAATTTAAAGAAAGGAAGAACCTCAAAATCAGGATATACCTGTCTCTTAAGAGTGAATGTCCTGAACAAAACAAACATGAAATTAAATAAAAATGAAACGTGAATGAATAAAACACTTAACCTTAGACCTTGGAAAAAATAAACAACTCTTCTTGTAAATGGATAGTGTGGAACATCAAAGAAAGAAGAGATACCTAGGCTTATACCCTTCAAGGTAAGTCTTGAAATCCCCAATCTCAACCTTGTGGGCATGCATACCCAAGAAGAGATTGATACCATCCCACCCACAACATTCTAATTAATTTTTAAAATTAAATAAAAATTAAGATGAGGAGGCATGAAAAGTTGACCAACCTCATGTATCATGGGATGAAATTCATTGGCAAGTTGAAAAAGAATTGGCTTTCCTTTGTCTTATAGATCGTAAGAATCAAACTAAAATTAATATTTTGTTTCCTAGAAATGGTAAAAATCATAGTCTTACTATATTGCAATATTATAGGTTGTTCACTTCACTCATTTAAGTGTTGTATTTGGAGTTTATTATTGGCCTTGGGATATCCATGCCATGGCTTCTAGCATAATACAACTCATGCACAATATTGTAAACCTATTTTTTGTAAAACAGTGCCAAATTACTTCTTTTTTTCCCTGAAAAAAAAAAGAAAATAATAAAGAGAGAGTTGAAATTAAGCACACCTTGTCTCTACATCTACATGTAACTATAGCAATGGGAAAACACCTCGCAAGTTTCCTCATTGTTTCCCTCCATTGATCTTAAGGTTCTTCAAAATCCTCCTCCTTAGAATGAGAATGTAGCCTTCTGGCGCTAATGGTGGCTTTTGCTCAACTGTTAGGTCCATGTTGATCCTGAATTTTGTCTTGGATAGTACCATCCCACCCACAACATTCTTCAAGCCTGAAAAAAAAACGTTTAAGAAGAATGGATGAATCAAAATAGAAAATCACCCTAAATAGCCTAAGAATAAAAAGGGATGAGTGAAGAAAAGGTGAAGATTGAAGAGTGAAGATTCAAATTTCAAATTTTGAATTTTGAATTTTTAAGACAATGACTCTTTACCATACTTTGCAATGAAATGGAAAAGTAGAGATCATAGTACTGCTAAGTGAACCCTATTGCAAAAAAAGGGAAAAGATTGAAAGGAGATAGAAGAGAGTAAAAACTGAGTTGAGAGAGGAAAAGGTGAACCATGAATCCTTTGTAAGCACAACAAATAAAGAAGGAGAATGATGTTGACTCTTTTGGATCTATGCGTCCAACATTTAGCAAGCAACATTTTTGCATATTACATAGCCACGTTCTAGCATATGAAGATGTTAGGTTTTTTCCTCTTTCTGCTAATTCTTAGAAACTTTCATTTTAGATATATATTTTGAAATTTTGTGTTGATTTTTATGTTATTTCATTGTGTATATTTTATAGATTTATAGACAATACCATGATGCAAAATGACATATGTGTATAACTTATTGCAAACATTCCCAAATAAACACTTTTTACTTATTTGTTGTAAATATACTTTGAATAGGAAATCAAGTTATTTTATCTTTTAAAAGACTTATAAGTTTTTGACTCTATTGATTTTTATTTTTAAGTTTTCATCTTACAGGTAAATCTTTTAAAAAAATTAATTATCTTCGACTCAATTAATAAGTGAGTTAGAAATTATTGAAAAAATATACAAATTGATCAAGTTAAAACTAAAAAGATAGAAACGATAATTAATGATAAAGTCAAATAATATATTAATTATAGGAAAATGATTAAATATGTTTTTGGTCTCTTAACTTTTAGTGAAAATTAGAATTAGTCTCTCTTTAAAATTTTGGACCAATTTAATCCCTTTAGAAATGCATGAATTTAGTCATTTTAAACAAATTTTGTTAAGTTTATTTGACATTTCAAACATGTTTCTTAGCTAACATTGAAGCAAAAATGTGTTAAACAGTAAAAACAACTCAAATACTATCATGAAACACGTTTGAAACATAAAATATACTTAACAAAATTTGATTAAAATGACTAAATTCATACATTTCTAAAGTTGATGGACTAAATTAGACCAAAGTTTTGAAGAGAGACTAATTCCAATTTTTAAACTTATTTCTCAGCTAATGTTGAAACAAAAATGTGTCAAACGATATAACTAATTTAAAGACTATCATAAAACGTGTTTAAAACGTTAAATACATTTAATAAAATTTGGTTAAAATAACTAACTTCATACATGTTTAAAGTTGGGTGATTAAATTGGATCAAAATATCGATGAGAAACTAATTTTAATTTTCAAAGAACCAAAAGTTATTTAACTCATATGAAAATAAAAAACATTTTAATAGTTTTACTTAAGAAATTTTGTAGGGAGATACTTAATTTATATAAATTAAATAAAAAAAGTAATATATAAATTTGATAATAAAAAACAATGAACCAATAGAAGCACGCCAACACCTTACTGTACCTAATCGCATTACCCATTGACCCCTCCTCACCTTATCGTATCACTGTATCACTGCATCATTGCCTCAATTCAACAAAACTCGCTCTCCTCCTTTGCCCGATCTGTTTAACTCTTTCTTCTTCCATTGCGCTCGCCCTGATTCATATCTGGTATTTTCTTCTTAGCTTTTGTTCCGACTTGTTTTCTGTATTTTAGTTTATTGTCTTAGATGGGTGTTTCTGTATTTCGCTTAACTTAAAAATGGTTGACCCGGAAGGTGATTGATTCTATGAGGTTGAAATTGCAAATTCTTGATGGTAGGGAGTTTGTTATTTGAGTTTGAGTTATTTTTCAGGTCAATTGCTGCGTTTGTTTGTTTTTGTCTGTAATTAGATGAACCAATGCTTTATGTTATTTGTAAAAGTTTCTCGTCCACCGCTTGTTTGATGAAATGTATAGCTTTGGGTGTGTATGGATATTAAGGTTACTAGGGATAACATTGATAACATGTTTTGATCGTTTCCTTTATTCTTTTTCGTATAGAGGTCAGGGATGGCTCCTTTTGCAATTGCAACATTGGCCACTTCTCACACCTGCATCATCCCAAAGCCTTCGAATTTGAAGGTTCCAATTCGCTGCTCCGCGACTGCTTCTTCTCCTTCTTCGATTTCCACTCGATCAAAAGCCTCTGACTTTGATTTGAGGACATATTGGGCTTCCCTAATGGTGCAGATCAATCAGAAGCTCGATGAAGCCATTCCAGTTCAGTTTCCTTCGCAGATATATGAAGCTATGAGGTATTCAGTCCTGGCCAAGGGTGTCAAGCGAGCCCCACCTGTTATGTGCATCTCTGCATGTGAACTCTTTGGGGGCAGCCGCCTTGCTGCCTTCCCTACTGCCTGCGCCCTTGAAATGGTAATACTCTTTTTGCACCCAGTCGTTTTGCTTTGGTTCTGATGATTTTTTTTTTATTATCTTCTTGGTTTCATGATCCGAGGCATTTGAGTGAATTGCCTTATCATTGACAAGTTTTTATTTTTATTATAGTACAGTTTTATCAGTTATTATACCAGTTTTCTTAGTAGCGTGGTTAGTTTTAGGAGTGTCGTGTTATTCATGTAAATAAGTGTTTTGGATTCCATCTTTTGCTAGCTGTATTTGCATCATAGAGTACCTGCCTTTAGATAAACCGTTAATTTAAGAATACCTTTCTTTGCAGTTTGCATTGTTCTTGAACAAAATAGATTCTCTGAATCCGTATGTTTTGAACTCCTGATGGATACAAAATGGAAATTATGAAGTATGTACTTCACTAAAAAGTAATGGTAGTAAACTGAATGTGTTTCTGAGTATTTCTAAACATACATGGTATAAGTATACTGTTAATCTTATATTTTTGTGGCAATCAGGTTCATGCAGCTTCATTGATACATGATGATCTTCCCTGCATGGATGACTCCCCGTCACGCCGTGGGCAACCTTCAAACCATACCATCTATGGTGTTGACATGGCAATTCTTGCTGGTGATGCACTCTTTCCCCTTGGATTTCGCCACATTGTTTCACAGACTCCATCTGACCTTGTACCAGAGCCCAATCTCCTTCGTGTGATTGCTGAGATGGCTCGCTCTGTAGGCTCCACTGGTATGGCTGCAGGGCAGTTCCTGGACCTTGAAGGAGGATCCAATGCAGTTGAATTTATTCAAGAGAAAAAGTTTGGTGAAATGGGAGAGTGTTCTGCAGTGTGTGGAGGATTGTTGGCTGGAGCTGAAGATCATGAGATAGAGAGACTGAGGAGGTACGGGAGAGCTGTTGGGCTATTGTATGCAGTTGTGGATGATATTCTGGAAGATAGATTGAAATCTGAGGGAGGTGTTGACAGGAAAAACAAGGGCAAGAGTTATGCAGAGGTTAATGGAGTAGAAAAGGCAATAGAAAAAGCTGAAGAGCTCAGAGAAACGGCCAAGGAAGAATTGGATGGATTTGAGAAGTACGGGGAGCGAGTCTTTCCTCTCTACAGTTTTGTGGATTATGCATTTGATAGAAGCTTCAGTGTTCTTGATGATGCTAGTGGATAATGGGTTTTTGTTATTGATATAGTGCTTTGATTGATTGACTAAGTGAGAAGATCGTTGCATTGCATGAGAACTTCCACGGTTTTGAACGCGGAACTCCCAAGTCTATTCAATCAATCTCAGCTTTTAAACTTTCTCGTCCATTTGGGTTTGATATCTTCTTGACTATATTAAAATGGATGAGCAAGTTCTGAGGCAAGGACCCAAAAGGAGGGCATATCTAGTTTAGTATGTCTTGCAGTACCATATTTGATACCGAATTAGCATTCCAAGACCCCAAGGAACTAATATTATATTTTGTTTTCTGACTCTTGTTAAATATGTCCAGCGGATACTAAATGTCTCTTTGATTATCAAATGAAATGGGGTTTACAGATTTGATAACACGGTTCAAATTAAATTTTCTGATAAAAGAAATGTGGTATACACTCTTACTCTATTTATTCTCTACACCTCTTAAGGACGCTCATTTGCTGGGTCTTACAATTTTTGGGGGGTAACAGTGATATGATCTTGATGAGAAATATCACTTGAAGTTCATATCAGATGGCCTTTTATAACTCTAAACTTGCTCTTGAAAATAAAAATTTTGATGTAACACGCTGCAGATGTATGCAATTTTGATGTTTCAATGTGGTTTGTGGACGCTCATAATTACAACTTTATTTAAATACTCTCACATTATCTCCTTTAAATTAAGTGTTATTTCAATATTTTCTTTGACGGATAGTGATAGAATGACCCGTAAAACTTTTTTTATCCGGTGACATGTAAGTCTATGTGGAATTTTTATAAGCAATTTTGAATTATTTTTTAAGTTGTTGATGTTAGCAATTTTAAGCACGCTGGTAAAAGGAGAGACTAGGGTTTCACTCGAGGGACACCCCTTTAGTTTCTTCTTTAGTGTCGACAACTTCTTTTTGTCTTTATCTCTTCTACAAGTTCAAAGAGGAATAATTATCGCCCAACTAACCCTTGTTGTCGGTTGTTGGCAGTTGCGTTGTCTTTCTTGCTCTTAAAGAAAACTAGGTTTTGTTTCGTCTCTCTTACTCTCAAAGAAAATCGCTCCTCCCCTCCCCTCACCATCATCTTCTACCTCCATACACATAGATACGCAAATTGCCAAATTGTCATCGCAATGACCCACATTATTATTTATAGTAATATTTTATCTTACTTGGATGGGCCTAAGTTAGGAGGCCCAATTACCTGGGTGGGCTTGGGCCAAGAGGCTCAATTGCTTGTGGATGGTTAACAACTATGCTAATTAGTGTTGTTTTTTGTTTATATCTCTTGAGAGTCGGGTACATATCAACTTAGTCGATGAAATGCCTCTAGCCAAGGGACCTACAACAAGAGCCATGGCTAGGAGAATACAAGAGGAATGAGTCTTAAATGCGCATGCAAGGCCCAAGATGAACTTCACATGGGTCAAGGAAGATATGAAGACCTAGCCTAGGACTCTTTGCTTGTAAATACTAGATTAGGATTTTATTTTGGGCTTTGTATTTTGGGCCCAGTAGAATAGTATTTTTTTGGGTCATGTATTGGGCCTCAAAGGAAATTAGGCTTTAGAAGTAATTTTGGACCAAAAAGGGGAATTGGGCCAAATGGACCGAGAGTAGTGTGTCTACTCTAAAAAAGCGTAGAAGCTTCTCAAACTTGCTCTCCAAAGATGAGAGTTAGCTTCCCATGGCAAGACAAGTATGACTTGCTTAGGTGGCAAGTCACACCTCCCACATGCTCCTTTTTGGCTCCAAAATTTAACTTTCTAGACTCCTTTTTCTCTCCATTTTTTTGGAGACTCTTTGGTCTCCTTTTGGCCTATAAATAGAAGGCTTAGGACATGTAGAATTCAGCTTGAAATTGAGTAATGAAGTGCTGCCTAAATTTGTGCACAAATCTCTTTTGAGCTCACCTTAGAATGAACACTTCTCTAGTTTACTCTAGTCTTCTTCCTTAGGAGTTGGCCTCACCTCTCTTAAGAATCTTTCACCTACACCAAATCAAACACCTTAAGCTTCTTTCCTTCATGCTTCCACATCCAACACCATCCATGGAGCCTTCATTCTTCATGCAAGCTTCAATGGAGACAAGAAGAAGCCATCATCAATGGTCCAACAAGTATCTGACCAAGGGAAATAATTGCTAAATCTTGGGAACTAGTCATAAGTTGGACTAAGTATCCGGCTCTAAGACTCTGCCAAGGCTGAGGACCATGTGTGAGATTGTCTAAATGGGGCTAAATAGTATCCGACCTAGAATTCTACCAAGATCGAGTACTATTCAGCCTTGGTCAATATACCAGCCCTTCAATCTTTAGTATGGGTCATGTTGAAGGATAAAAGAGGTATAGAATTCTATCGAGGTCTGGTACTATTCGGCCTTAATACAAATGCAATGATTAAGGATTGTAAAATTGATGGACAAAAGGTAATAACATCAATTAGTACATTAAAATGACAATAACTTCAATTAGTACATAAAAAAGACAAAATTTCTTTGTTCTAACATGTTTGAATACCTTAATGAATAATGGTTGTCATCCAATGCATGAACATGATATATTTTGACTTGGGTTTGGGTTAATTTGATTCAACATGAGCTCGCGTAGACTCGATTCAACTTGACATGGGATTAACCCAACTTAATTAGACATGACATTGACTCGATATCTCAACCCAACTAAACTTAGCCTAACCTAATCTGATTTCTCTTAGTCTCATCTAGGTCCAACTCGACCATTACTCAACCCAAATTGGACCCGACTAAACTTGACTTAACATAGGCCTAGCCCAACTCAGTTAAACGCGATCCCACCCTGACTTGACTTGACTTGGACCCTAGTCGACTCGGTTGGACTGACTTAACTTAATCTAGTCAACTCAACTCAACTCAACCAAGCTCAAACTATCTTGACCTGGACCCAAGTTGACTTAGCTTGAACTAGGATGGGGCAAACTCAGCTCAACTTGGTTCAGGGTTGACTCAATTTTACCTAGTCTTGGTGTGGTTAGGTGCAACTCGATTAAACATGAGTCAGGTTCAACTTAGATAAACATGGATCCACCAACAACCTGGCTTTTGACGTCTGTTATTTTTTACTTTTGACATCAGTGGAAACTCCAGCTTCATTTCTTGTTACATATTCATCAACATTTATTCTCTGACATCCTATACCGACTTTGGCATCAAAGTGTCTTTTGCAGGCCTCACTTCCTATCTGTGACGTTTGAGAACGGGTACCCTTTGAGTTTAAGGACGTGAATCTATTGAAGTTTGTTAGAAGACTTTACGAAGTATACTTCGACCTTGTAAGAATAAGTTATATAACTAGTTTTTATACTATAAAAAGTATATAATATTTTAAAATTATAAGCAGTATTTAAAAAAAATTAAATAATTATATCTCAATAATTATATGCATAAATGCATATAAGATATTGGACAAATTTTATTTTTGTTCATAATTATTTTTTCTTTTTTTAATTAAATAAATCATTACTATTTTTTTAATTTTAAATTATATTTGAACGATAAAATATATATTTTTAATATTTTAATTACTATTATAATTTAAATTTATGTGTTAATTTAGGGGAGAACTTATCCTATCATGTTAAACTTAACTCAAATCCTCTTTAATTACTCAAAAGATATGTGACAAGATAAAATTAATATATCAAGCATCTTATTATAATATAAGAACAAGAGTCATCATAATAAACTTATCAAGATGAGATCTTTTTCAGTGATTTAAGATTTCTCCATTTGATATGAAAATCAAATTAAATTCGTGAACCATTAAACTAAGTAATTTAAATTGTTAGATGAGGATAAGAGTGAATCGGGTGAGAAAGATGAGTTTATATTTGAATAATCTTAATATTCAAAAAAACTCATATTTCCTACCAATTTTGTTTTAAATTTTTCATAGAAAATATTTATAAATTTTGTTGTAAAAAAAAAAATTCGCAGAAAATTGCTATCAATATTTTTGCAAAATATTTTGTATAAAACATTTTTCACAATAAATTTTGTAAGAAATATTTGCAAATTTTATAATTTTGTAGAAAATAATTACCCATGAAGGAATTACCTACCAATTAAAATTCTTAAAAGAAATAGCAAGAAAAAAAAATTTCTTGCAATTTTTTTTTAACAAATTTGTAAGAAAATTTTTATGTAATATGAGAATTTTTAGTAGTGTATCTTTATGTTATTTATATTTAGTATTTTTAATTATTATCTTCATATTTATTTTTAAATCCTAAAATTTTATAATTTACTTTGTCTATAATTAAAAAATTGCACAATAAATATTTGTGGATTCTATACGTAAAATTCCATGTATTTATTATTTGCGAAGATTTGCTAGTCAAAACAATTATTAGGTCCATAGATATCACATTTTGAGATATCTTAACAAGAAAAAAACAGAGAAAACAATGAAAGCTTCATTTAATATTCTTATTAATTTAAAATTTAAAATTATCTTCATTTTTCTAACTAACATTCGGAATCAAACATGGATATAAAACTACCAATTACTTGTAAAAGACTATTTTTCAAAAAATGAAATTAATTATATTTAACAAAATTTGAATGAGTTTTCCTTTTTTATTATTTATTCTAGAATTGCAGATCAAACTAAAAAGAAAAGAAATATTAAAATGACATCCAAATTTTGAGGATATATTACATATTTTGTCTCATTATTATATATATATATATATATATATATATATATATATATATATATATATATATATA
>Ga0099823_1001581_pt1 | contig 19176 bp, 8 predicted proteins | sample CowpearedBW_FD_76831 | JGI IMG/M metagenome (GOLD analysis project Ga0099823, IMG submission 76831) | Root nodule microbial communities of legume samples collected from California, USA - Cow pea red BW | ecosystem: Host-associated > Plants > Roots > Nodule | place: USA: California | collected...
AAAAAAAAAATATATATATATATATATATATATATATTCATTTTTTAAAAATTTAAAATTTTATTATTTTAATTTAAATTATTTTTCAATTTTATTTTTTAATTTTTTATTTAGTATTTTTATAACATATTTTTATTTTTTAAAGTAATTTATTTTTTAATTTATATGTTTTATAATTTTTAATATGTGTTTTAAAACTGACTTAATTTTTTTTATCTACGAAAGTCGATTTTTGGTAAAGCTTTTTGATTTTTGGAAGTCAACTTTCGGTAATGATTTTTGATTTTTGGAAGTCGACTTTCGGTGATATATTTTGACTTTCGAAAGTTGACTCAGTGATATATTTTAATTTTCGAAAGTTGATTTTTGGTGATATATTTTGACTTTCGGAAGTCATATATTTTGACTTCCGGAAGTATTTTTGAGGATGTGATGTCTGTGAATTTCTTTAAATGATGAAAGGGTATTTTGGTAATTTAGAGAAATTTTGGGGGTGCAGATACTTGGAGGTGTAGAAAAAAAAGACCCAAATCATGTAGAAGTATTATAATAGTCCAGGAACCTTAAACGAGACAAATGGGTTTCTAAACTGAAGTAAGTTAGTTTTGATCATTAGTCGTCTCATCCAGGGCCGATTATGGGCTTCGTATTGTATGAAGGCCTACCCAATTGGAGGGTAAGAGAAATATTTTGATATTTCAAAAGAATTATTTGTATAAGTTGACTTTTAGTTTCTCTTTATATATTTGACTAATTATAGGTCCTACCAACTTTTCATATATTTACATATTCAATAATAAAATAAGTCAAAAATATATTTCACCCTATTTAAAGTAATGAGAATATTTTTACATTTATAAAATAAGTTAAAAATATATTTCACCCTATTTAAAAGTAATGAGAATTTTTTTTACATTAAAAGGAATGAAATTTTTTTTTATATTAAATAATAAAGTACTCTTTGTTTTTTAAAATTTAAAAATATTTAAAGAAATTCTAAATTTTGTTATTAATTTTGTCTTTACAAATGCTGGAAGAAACTACATTTTATAAACATCTGTCTTTCTTTGTATCTAACAAAGAGATGTATAACAGAACAATCACATTACTCACTTCAAAAAATTACGTTGCCTCAAGGTTGTTGCAAAATTATTCGTCTTGTCTTAATAATATGGTGAAAAAAGTTATATGATTATTTTTAACCATTTTCATGTCATTATTAATAACCATTTATTATTGTTCATGTTGAATAATATTATAAACAATAAATAAAAATTAATGTAACATTAATAGAGTTAATTTAATGGTAAAAACAAAAAACTTATAATCAAATTGTCCTAACCAAAAACCTTGGTCATATAATAAATATGTTCAATTTTTCTTTCATTCGTTAAATATTTGCATTTTACACAAATACTTAACCACCATGTATATCTCCTTATTGTAAATAGACATCGTGGATGGTTAACTATATCATGAAAGTTAAACTATAGTTAATTATAAAAATTGGAAATAACTGAACTACTTATAATGTTAATTGACCTGATTCGTAAATCAGTTCAATTTTAAAAAAAAACTGCATTGTTATTGGTTAATTAGACACTGAACTGAAGTCCAGCTATAATTTTTTCAATTTTTCTTCATTCGTGTTCTGTTTCTAGATAGGTAACGATACACTCCATTTTTGCGATACACTCTTTACCTCACACACTCTCTCTGTCCTGGTTAATCACTATTTTAGAAATGACAACTCACGATGTACTTTCTCTATTTGCACCTCATAATGAATGAATATCTAAACATTTATTAATATTAATTTTAAAAAATGAAAACTAAAGTAAATAAATAATTATAAAATAATTTCTTTTATAAAAATAAATAACAAATATATTATATCATATATAATTTAATATTTAATGACGTGCTTTTTACAATAAAAATGTCATAATAACATCGATTTTTGAAATAAAATATTAAATGAATGAAGAGTTTCTAATAATATATGAAAATGGAAATTAGGTAAATGTAAGGTTTAATAAGTAATGTATTTCTTACTATCATATTTGAACGATCTTAATATTTCTCAGTACTAATGTTTAATATCATAACAAAGTTTGAAAAATATTTATAAATTCAAGTTTATTTAGTATTCTTAAATTTGCATAGAATTATATTCTATAAACTTTTGTTATATTAAATCTTCGAGGTTTATTTAACAAAGGGTGATGGATTAATATTTTGAATCTAGGATCGAATAAGCGTGTGAAATTAGATAGTTGACTAAATTAATTATTGTTCAGAAATAATTTACTTTATGGGAATATTGATTAGTGGAAGAGAAAATCTTAAAATTGGGGATCTATTCTTATAAAAGAATATTGCAGAAAAAAAAACGTATAATTCATTAAATGTTGTTATTTACAAATATTGCATGCAATATTCGGTAATTGTAACTAAATCTTGATGTGCAACCAAGGAACTAAGGCATGGAGTTGTAACTTTAACGATGGATATTATTCAAAAGGGAACTACAGAAGCATTCAGAAGGTAAAAACTGTCATCATCAGTTACAGAAGGGGCCAGTGTTGGCCCTTCACCAACTATTTCTAAGTTTGACAAAAATGCATCTCGAATGAAGTTGGTGAAGATGTTTGTGAAGTCCGAGCTTCCTTTTCGATTTATGGAGAATCTATGTATTAAGATGTATTAATATTTTGATTTTGGTGTATTGAAGTATGATACATATTTCAAGTATTATTTTCTAAGCACTTTCAAATTATAAAAGTTATATTATTATTGCGTAGTACAATCATATATAATTAGTGTAGTTCAGTTCAAAATCAGTGCAATTCAATTCAAAAATAATACAATTTGGTTCAAAAATAGTGCAGTTGATTCAAAATCAGTGCAATTCGATTCAAAAAATAGTGTCATTCAATTCAAAATTAGTACAATTCAGTTCAAAATTAGTGTAATTCGGTTCAAAAACAATGTAGTTAAGTTCGAAAGTAGTGCAATTCAATTCAAAAATAGTGTAGCTTAGTTAAAAAATAGTGTAGTTCAGTTCAAACGTAGTGCAGTTCATAAAACAATTCAGTTTATAACAGTTCAGTTCATATTATAGTGCAGTGCAATTCAGTTCAGTTTATTAGAAAAAAAAAACAGTTCATTTCAGTTTGTATGAACTATTTTTCAGTTCAGTGTAGTTCAGATGAACTATTTTTTACTTTAGTGTAGTTTTTGGTAGTGCAGTGCAGTTTGGTATATTTTGCCCAACCCTAATGAAAGTGTTTGCTCTACTTCTTTTCAACACACATTTCTAACCTTTTATAAGTTGAATACCCTTATCTTTATATTTTTCATCATTTTAAGACTTTAAAACCTCTATGTTAATTAGCCTTTGTCAAGTCTTCTCAACAAAATTCAAATAGTTTATTCAATAATGTACCTCTTCACAAAAATAAAATTTCAAACAATGCAAATTCTTCACATACATTATAAGAAAATAGTTAATTACCAACATACAAAATCCGTCAACAATGTCAAAAATTCATCGATAATCCGAATTTACTAACGAATTACCAAAGGTAAAAAATCTATCGATAAATTGCTTATCGATAATTCGTTGATAATTACCACCGATTTTGGTCTTCTTCTTGTAGTGACATCCTTTAAAGATTTTTATATATATTTCAATAGGGTACATCTAGTATTGAGACAATAGGCTCTTAGATTGTTAGATAGAGTCTCATCCTCTTTTTTGCACAACACAAAAAGTAAAAGAACCTAAAGCAAAAAGATCAAATATCTCTTCAAGTTATATGAGTATACACAACTACAAAAACTTCTTCAAGTTACACGAGTACACAACTCTCTAGGTTATACGGTATAAACCTCTCTCTTTAAGTGTAACACTTCTTAATCTCAGCTTGAGATTAAGAACTTTCAAGATAATTATGTAATCACTCTCCATAGAGACAACAATTAAGCTGACAACAAATAACTTCACACAACGAAGAATATTACAAAAGGGTTTCACCCTCTCGATGATTGTACTGACTAGACGATATCTTAGTACTACGGATTATGTATGTAAGATATTGTAAACACACATTATATCTCTTTCTTTTGTGTATCTCTTCTAACTTTCTTTCTTACTTTTCGTATATTTTTTTCTCTCAATTTCTTCTTCGTATTATCTCACGTTAATTTATTATTCTTTTGATCTTCACTTGATGTCTTTTTATATCTTCAAAGAAAATAATTGTTGTTGCTCTTAAAATAGAAACATATTCTGTTGTAGGACTATGAATTAGAATCTTTTATATGGATTATTAAAGAAAAAGGATCTAGCGCAATCTTAAATATAATCTTCAAATATTTCTATTCTTTCTTCCTGTATAGAAACATCTATTCTCTTGTTTCATCATTCAACTTACTCTTATAAAAAGGATATAAAACAATTACAAATTAGTAAGAACTTAAAAAATTAAAATCCCAACAAATAAACATATACAAAGAATATTTGTTGATGGGAGTATAGTTCTTATCATTAAAATTCACTCCTAGATGTTAATTAGTAGACATTTACAATCAAACCATTTATCCTAAAAAAGTTTAGTACACGAATATCTATAAACTTTCTGTACATTAAATTACATTAAAATATCTTATACTCGTTACTAAATGCTAGTAAATGAATTATAAAATTTGATTACTAAAAGTTAGGCTTACAATGAACCAAATTGTTATGTTTTGGCGAATAAGATTCAGGTTTAACTAGATTCTTATCCTATAAATCCTCATTATAATAATGCACTAATTACTAATTGTGAGTCAAGCAAATCATAAATTTTTATTTTCCTAAGTGAAACATAAAAGAAATGAAATGAAATCCTTAGTTCTTAGTTCTTAGTTAAGAAAATGTAGATTGAAGTGCTTCATCGCCTCTCCATCATCATCATCATTGTCAAATCTCGAGTACCTACTATGCCTAAAATTAAAGCCAATGTTTTGAGGTCTCTTCTAAGCCAACCATTTGCTTTTGATATTTAGCCCTCTTTAAGCTTATATCTAACTGTGGGCAAATGTCATTAACTTGTCCCTTTATTTCTATTAATTGTTTATATGGAAGGCCAGAAACAACACAAGGCACGGTGCCTCTTCACATCTCTACCTATAACCATCATTGGCCCTACTCAACTACTACAGGTACACTACTGGTTTGTCCTATGAATTTGCAATATTGTTTTAACTAAGCTTAACATTTTTTTAGTTATTTTGGTAAAAAATCATTTCCATTCTTATTATGAGTAAAACAATATTAAACTAGTGATTATGAGACAGAAAATAAATACTTTGAGATAAAAGAAAAGATCACATCAATATTTTATTTTTATCCAATTTTCCTAATTCGACAATAAAAATATACAATAGTTTGAGAATTTTAAAAACTATAAAGATTAAAAGTAAAAAAAATAAAGATTTAGAAATTTCCCAACCTGAAGACACTATTAGCTGCTGTGATAATCATTGCAGTCCATCTAGTTTCTTTTATTGAGAGTGAACGTAAAAGGACATTGGCATTGATTATGAGAATGAGATTGGGCTTCATTGAAGCCCCAAGTGGGCTTATTTGTTCCCAAAATTTTGGATGGGCGTGGGCACCACCTTGGGCCGTCATGCTATGCTACGACAACCTATGACCTACACCAACATCGATACACACTTGACCCTAACTGGCATGACGATTCAACAGTAGTTTATGTCAGATGTTACTTGGCAGAGCAAGTAATGGTAGGGTCACGACACAACATTCATGTTTTCTCATCTTAACCCATCACTGTCACTTTTGTAATAAAACCAGACGGCGACGTTTTCCAACTCCATAACCTCCAAACCTCAATTAACTTTATGCAATTACAGGTTCAGCGATGCAATGCCACGTTCAAACTCGCTTCACTAGTTTGTTGCCCCCATTAAGACACTTATTTTTTTCACCCACAGACAAAAATTAATAAATAAAAACACATGTTTCATTTGTGTATAAACTAATTTTAACATTTTCTTTTTCCTTAATACGATTATGTGACCAAATGATAACATTTTATTAAACATTTATGTAAAAATTGCAGTGCCTGTAGAGACAAATTAAATTGATAAAAGTACTAGAATAATGATAAAAGTGCATTCAAACATTAGTCATTATTTTAATGAATAACTTGGTCTTGACATCATGGTAAACTTGCATGTTGGGGATCAATTAAAGGTAAATGTCTCGGTTAATACTCACTTTCATATCAATTGAAATAAGATGAAAACTAAAAAAAAATAACTTTCTGCAAAATTAAACAAAAATACTAACAAAAAGGTCTGAAATAACGTGTAATTGCAATGTAAACAACAATGTAGAGAAAATCCAACACCGAACTCCCTGAGACATTCATTTCAAAGTTCTGTTATGTGCTTTTACGAATTATAGAAAATTGAGTCTCGGTCATGAAAGAAAGAGTCAAATTTAGTCTACATCTGTGTTAAAGTAACATTCAAATTCTGCCAAGATTTTTATGACAACGGCAGTTGAAAGTCATTGACCAAGCATAATTTTCTCGAGTTTGCATTAAGTGTGGGAGTTAAGTTGAATTGAAATATTTATGATGGTGTTTGAAACAGTTAAAATAAATGTATGATAGGTCTCCAAACTAACAAGTTTGTTTGTTAGTGACCAGAATTCCCTGAAAGGAATTCACTACTTAGTGAATAAATAAATAGGTAGAAAGGTCATGTGAGTGGCATGAATTTGCAAAGAGATTTTGGTGATGGGAGAAGATGTTGCACAGTTGGGGATCTTGAATGCATAAATTGGATGGAGTGAGATGCTGAAATTGTGGCTTAGTTATTGCATCACAGGCCCATGAGAAAAGGATGTTCCCAACAGTTCCCATTCCCAACCCCCTTCTTCTATTTTCATCATCATTCCACCAAAACAGTTCACAAAAACCACTTTTCTTTATAGCGAAATAAAAAAAGTCAAAGAAGCCTTGGATTGAATTGAAACTGGGAACAGGAACACACGTATTTATTCACGATAATCTTAAAAATAAAGACTATACACATACACTACTTTACTATACCAATTCCTGTCCTTTCCTAGCTTCTTACACGTATCACCCTATCAGTCCTTCTGTCTCCCAATTTGTTTTAATTAGTACCTTCCTATTCTTAGCCATATATTCTAAGTAACAAACGAATGTCTCGGACACATTTAATATCCAAATCATCCGTTTCAATCTTCATTTGGCTGGTCGACAATTTTAACCTATGGGATTGTTAATATAGAAAGCGCCAAAAACTAAAAGGAAAAGAAAGAGCATGAAGATGAAAATGAATAGAGAAGGGTTATAGTAATCAAATTTAATTAATATTATTATTTTTATTATTGAAGAGGGTCCCCATGTGATAAAAAGAAAGGAGATCACAACAGAGATAGGTGTGAAGTGTGATTCTCAACAGAAGTGACGCAAGGATCACAGTCACCAAACTGAAGCAACTATCCTTTCTGTTTACCTCGAATGGCTTCTCAGTAATGTTGGACCACACCCATATTGAGGAGCTTCCGGGGAAGGCTGCAGCTTTTTGTTCGGTTCTAACTTTGATCATGTGGCTCCTACTCCTAGGAAGTCAATAAATGGAGGAGGAATTGCATCTGGGGGGTCACTGCTCATGGCTTCATCTCTGCGTTCTGCCACTGATGATAGTGAAGCTTCACTGCCCAGTATCTGTGCTGTGGAATTTGAGAAACCGTAAAAGTTGTGATTGTTTTGGTGTTGTTGCATTAGCATCAGATATTGGGGGTGGTAATGAGAGTAAAAACCAGACGCTTGCTGATGGTTCTGGCCAAAATACTCTCCCACCATGTCATTGCTTCTACCACCTGCAGGTCCAAACACCACTGCTTTAAGCTACATACTATAGTATTATGAAACAAATGTGATTATAAATGCGCAAGTTTTTTGGGGGGAGGACTAGTTAAGCTGCGACCCAAAAAGGGTTGCATCAGTCACTGTAGCAGACCAAAAAGATAGACAAACAAAATCACAAAAAGTTACACATTTAACTTTGTTTGAAAAGTAACATACAGTGATTTGAAGGCTAATGAATGAGGTTGTAACCACAAGCATTTGAAGGCGAGAAATTTAGTGGGGATTAGAAATGGGCACCAACCTGAAAAGAAATCGAGCGGTGTTTGTTGAGGATACATGGCAATGTGAGGAGGGGCCAGCTTGGTGGTTGAGATTGCTTCTTTGGAAGCAGCCATGTGGGGTGAGCCATTTAAGCCATACTCAACCCCACCAGCAGGAGGAGGAACTACTCCATGGAAGGGTGCAGCGGCATATGGGAAACTTGGCATGTTGTTGTTACCAAGTCCTCCGTTGGGGAGACTGAGACAATAGGGTGGTGGTGGTTCTGTCCCTGCAGTGGTTGTGTCTCTAGAGACATTGCTGCTTGATGTGTTTTCCTCCACTCTCCTGTAAACAGATTGGCTAAGCCTCCTCCTTCTGTAAGCACTGGACTGTTCTCTGTACTTCCTGGCCATTATAACGTGCCAGTGATTCTTCACTGCATTATCTGTTCTTCCAGGGAAAAGCCTAGCAATCATGGCCCATTTGTTGCCATAAATCCTATGTGCCTGCATTAGTCTCTCTTCCTCTTCTTCACTGAAAGCCCTCCTATTGATTCTCGGGTCCAACTGGTTGAACCATCTCAGCCTACAACTCTTGCCTAAAAGCACAACATCAACCGAAACAAAGATAAATGAGAACACATTTATTCATAACAAAAGAAAGGGTCACCTGTAAAACATTGAAAACAAATCATACAAATTCTTTAAGCAAAGAAATGAAGCATGAGTTTATATCTATCTGATAACCATCTGCACTGGTTTTCTAACCTGATCTTCCTTCTAACTTCTCGGCTATGAGGTTCCAGTTCTGAGGGCCGTAGAGAGCCACAAGCTCCTTGAGCTTGGAATCTTCTGCCGGTCTCCAATGCCCCCTTGCACAGAGCTTGGAATGCCCCAAACCGCTATTAGAATTCTCATTAGGGTTCTCTTCGTTAAAGTTATTAGCATTATGGTTAACTTTGTCACTGTCTTCCCCACCCCCATCGTCACTGCTATCAGACCCTTTACCCTCTTCCGCCCCATCACTGTTGGGATGTTCCTCGAAGTTCCTCCCAAGGCATTCCCTCATAAAGGGCAAACCCCAGTTGGAGCCGCCGCCGTTGGAGACATAACAATCTTGATGAGACGAAACGACACCATAGTTAGAGCAAAGAGAAAGAGAATCCATGTCAGCATAGACCATTCCCATTGAGGGAGGGGAAGAAGAGTAGGAAGACGAAGAAGCGTATCGAGTGAGGTTTTCTTGTGAAGAGTATACAACACTAGCAGGCCACGCTTTCATTTTCTCTGACTTGCTCACAAATGCTGAAGAAGAAGGATATGAATGTTTTCAAGTATTGCAAAGTAGAAAAAGCGCGGATCAGGAAGAGGAAGAAGAAGAATATTTCATGCGATGAAGAGGAGGAGTAACATGAGAGGAAAGTTTGACAGGACAGATAGTGAAGGGGGAGAACAGATTTTTGCAGAACATAAAACAGCTAAAGTGGTTTGGTTTCAAAAGTTTGCTTCCAGTGGTGAAGTGAAGGGTTTCAAGAGATAGATATCTATCCCTACAAGGATTCTTTCTTCACTAACAAGACCATTGGTTGAATGAGAAAGAAGAAAGAGAGAGAAATAGAGAGAGAGAGAGAGAGTTTGAAGTAGTTAGGTACCCAGACTGAGGCAATGAGTCTGGCATTCTTCATTTAACCAGTTGCTGTCATTATATTACTACTATTTATTCTATTCTTTTAACAAATCACACCTCACTCACACGTGTGAGAGTGAGAGACAGGGAGAAAGTAATATATTTTCTCTCTCCATTCATGGGGGGGTTGCAGGGTCTTAGGCTGTCTCTCTCTAAATTGACAAGAAAGACAGTAATGTGATGGGTGCTTACTTGGGGTTGTGGCAGCAGCAGGGACATCTTTCTTTTCAAAGCACATCAAAATTGAGGGCTTTGCTTTGCCATTGCTACACAACACAACGGAACAAGCCTTGTCATGTTCATATGCACTAGCACTAGTAAATGAGCCTAGCACACCCTATTCATCAACCTATTTTCTCTCTCTTTCAATATCTCTGTCCCCATCAACATCAGCGTCACTGCATAACTCCCTCCTTCTGCTTGTGCTTATGTTTTTGCCTGCTCCTCCTATTAACTAGATGCAATGCAATTCAAAGAGGGTTCAGTAACCTTGGTTTCAGTTGAGGTAACCACTTGAGCTCGACTTATCGACCAACCCATCCCTTCCTTAAACACACTCATTTACTCTCTTACTTCCACTTTCTAATTACCTTTTTTTTTTATCATTATACACACAAATTAAATATACTTTTTAATTACACTCACTCCTTATGCTACTCCTGTTTACATTAATTTAAAATGTTTTTCTTTTTAAATCAAAACAGTGAATAGAATGTAATTCATTGAATGTCTTTTGTACTTCAAAAACAGTTCTTATATTTAAAACTGGTGCAAAAATGTACAGGATTTTAGACTACTCTTATTAGGACTATTGAATTCTTGTGAGTTTAGGATGAGTTTGTGGTCATTTATTGAAATTTACATTATGAAATACAGCTTATATGATATCTCAGGTGTTTATTTGCAAATTGAAAATTTATTACTGATAGTTTTAATTAAAACATAGTATTTTTTTTTCATAATTCTCTCGTCAAATTTTCATCATTTCTTTAAATGTTATTTATATATTTATGAACATTGTTTGGTTTTATTATTCATAATTGATTAAAACCTACTATTGTAACTTATTTTCATTATTTTTAAAACTTTAAAATTTTTGGTTAACTTGGTCTAACATATTTACTTTAACATTTTTAATAATTGCTTCTGAACTTAACTGCCTTCACTTATATATGTATGATTTATCGCATTTGTATTTGTACTAACCTTAAATTATTTTAATAACAAATGAGAGTATTTATTTTATTCTCTACTACTACTACGAGTTGTTCCTTTTATCCTTTTAGCATTGTTTTTAAATGGAATATGAACAAAAGACGGAAGGCATGACATATAATTAAATAAACAGAAAATAACGGTTGGAGTCTCCAAAATAATCTTTAAAATAAATTATTTGTTTGTTTATTTTAAAATATAAATTTTATTTGTTTTGTATTTTCAAAATCAAATAATTTTTATTTTTATTTTATTTCCCACCGTTTATTATTTTCTAAATCAACAATGCTTGTATAATTTTATTACTTTTTTTAATTCTTCTTTATTCCTTCGATAAGTAATTTTACTTATTTATTTTTCACCTCTTTCTTTTGTATTTTTTTTTTCTTTCACTTTTTCTTGATATCTGTAACTCCATTTAGAAACGGTAATAGTGTCTAAAAAATAATATAGAAAGTTTAACTATAAATAATTTTTTTATTATTAAGTTTCATTTTATAAAATCTTATTATCTTTCTTTGTGTTTCTCATTATTGCATACTCAATCTTAAATTAAAATTTCATCTCCATAGTCAATGAGTATAAGATTTTTATCTCATCTTCCCATCAAGTAACGGGTACACCAAACCTTGTAGCCATATCAATATCGATTAACTATTTTTTATAAATAAAATAAAAATTACATAATAGGAAACATAATATTATCAAGTATTCATTGTCACAACAAAGGCATATTTTCATATCTTTAGTGTCAAATATTTAAAAATAAATTATAATTGTATAAATTCCATATCAGAATATCAAATAATAATTGGATAAAAGTAAAAGAATTATATAAAATAATTCACAATTACACATAAATATTTTTTTATGAAGACCAAAACATCTACAAATTTTGCAGTATTAATGAAACAAAGTTGATAAAATTAAAATGTATTTTAAAAGAAAATGTAAAAATAAAACAAATATTCAAGTTTAAAAATATTTCATATGTCTCTTTACTCATTTCTTTTCTTATACACAGATAAATATTATATTAAATGAAGTTGTGTACACAAAAAATGTTAAACTAATGATAATTCAAATTTAGACACGAATCTTTCATCTTTTGAACTTCAATCTATGTTGAATGGTATAAACAAGATTGATGACAATAACATTAAATTATTATATTATAGTAAATGAAATATTTTTATACAATTGTAGTGGCAAAATATGTATGAGAATGAATTAGAAAATAAAAAAAAATTAAATAAATTTTTTTAAAATAGTATATATTCTACATAATAAAAATAAATAACAAAAAATATTAAATAAAATTGTCAAATGATTTGATACACAATTGAATAAAATCGTGCATGTAATGTCTCATTTAATAATTAAACTTAATTAAATGAAAACATTACACAATATAATATAATGAGCGAAGATTCGAAGTATTAACGTCACTCCATATAAATATCCAAAATCCTCAGAGGAAACCAAGGCACACCAAGATACCAATACAAAACAAAGTAAGGAATATAAAATATTCCAATTAAAGTTCTAGGACAAGGCAATACATGGGCCTTAGCCCTGAAATAAAACTCAGAGAAGCGGAAGCCATCCTAGAGGCTAAGCAGCAGAATCACCATTTCTCTGTTGACAACGAGTAGTTCTCGCATCTACTCACATCAATAAATTGATGATCATCGCAAAAAGAGAAAGCCACACACATAACAATCAAACAAGCAAAAGGGAAAGCTTGAGTAGAAAACGGTTTATCATACAGTTACATACACTTTCATAAATCAAGATGCATATGTCAATCAATCATGTTCTGACTTGCAACCCATACACTAAGACTCAAGACACGACTCATCCGGATACATATAATTAGTCGAATTCAGCGAATGCTTGCACTTGTGGTGGCATTTCCTGCTCTACTGAGCTAAATGTTACAGTGTTTATTTTCCCCACACACAAGGTTAGCCCTTAAAGTGTTTCAGGCCTTCTGCTACTCTCACCACTCGAGTCATTACGCTCTATGTGAGAGTAACTGGCTCTTTTGAGTGTCAGGATGCAATCATTACCTTCAATCCTTACTAAATTATATAAATGAGGCACCACCATGAACTCCCACAAACAAGGGTCATGGAATTACATCCCGACCAACTGAGGCACCATTATGAGGTTTTACCTAGAGGCTCATGGAATTACGCCCTAACCAATGAGGCACCACCACGAAACTATCATGGAATTACGCCCTAACCACATACAAATCATGTTTCACCAATCAATATAGAATCATTTCTCATGCCAATTCCATGCTACTTTTATAACCAATCCTTTCCATACATTTCTTATGCCAAATATCATGTTAAACTTATCCATCACAGACCATAACCCGTGTTACTCATGCATTTCACTCAATTCATGCTTTTAAAGAGTAATCAACCCAAACATATGGCAAACCCCCAAAAACAGAGAAAGAAACAGAACAAACGCACCTTTTCACCTAGTTCTCGCTCAGGCGGATGAGTCTCGCTCAGGCAAGAGCTTTCCCTCGCTCAGGCGAGCTCCCTTCGCCTAGGCGAGAACTCGAAAAGTGGAACAGTGGTGTTGTCGCGCTCTCTCGCTTAGGCGAGACCTCCCCGCCTGAGCGAGATGGCTCTCGCTCAAAATATGAGCTCGTCGCCTGAGCGACAGCTCGCGCAACACCTGGGAGGGTTTTCTGATACTCTCGCTTAGGCGAGATTATCAGATCTCCTCCACTGTTCACGCAAGCTAGTACACATATTCACCCATAATAATGTGGAATATACATTCATATCAGGTTGAGCATCATACACACACCATAAGTACGAAACAGAATTGAAAAATAAGCAAAACACATCCAAACACGAAACCCTAGCTTTCCTTACTTGGAAAGTGCTAGCAAACTACTTCGACACCTAAGCCCACGAACATAGCAGCTCCAAGAGCATATTTAAGAGCTGGAAATACTGACCCAGAGGGAAAAACAAGGTTAAACTCATGAATCTCTATTGACCCACGAAAAATAGAGATTAAGGGAAGAGTATAAGGACTAGAGGTCAACTTACATGGAGAGGAAACGAGATTGAGGTAGCTTGAAGTGAACTAAGGATCAAACCCTAACTGAGCTTCTGTTGAGGGGAAAGAAGAGAGTAAGGTGGCTGTCTTTTTGCAAAGTGGCAGAAATGAGAGGGGTTAGGCTGCCTTAGGGGCTTTGGACACCCTATGGGCCAGCTCCAGGCCCAATTGATTTGGGGTAGCCTTTAAACATAAGGGCAGGAAATTATAGGCCTTATAGTGCAAAGGAAAAAAAAGTATAGTTAAGGGTATGATAAGATGGAAAATACCTTGGAGATTTGAGAAAACTTTCTAGATATGAAAATTGTTTTAGCAAAACAAAAAAAAAAATAAAACAAAAAATAAGGATTGGTTAAACAATTGAAATTGAGAGTCAAACATTTTTATGTGAAAAAATATAAACAATAAATAAAAATATTAAGAAGGATTAAAAATAATAAAATGTGAGACTTAAAATCTATTTTATCCACTAAAATTGATAATATCTCATTTGTAAATAACCACACAAGAAGAGAAATGTGTAATAAAGGTTGTGATAAGAGGAAAAAATACCTTGAAAATATGAATGAATTTGTAAATATAGAACAAGCCGAACAGAAGAGAGAAGAGAAAATTATACTCAACAATAAATTATGGGTACATTAATAATTTAAACGGGAATGGGTTGAAGACCAGATATGTATTGGTATGTATGTGGGAACGCGGACGGACATGTATGTAAATATTCACCCTCAAAACCAATTGAAAAAATGGATAATATTACCCAAATTCATATCTGTATACAGTCAATGTGGTGTGAGAATTTCACGTCAAAATAGAGATTGATTCAAACAATATCCACAAGGACAGTTTATTTGGAATCCTTAATCCCAAATTAACTAAATATAAGACATTAAAACTAAAAAATATTTATTATTTTTATTTGTTTTAATTTAACTTTTTTCCGATCTAAATTAAGAAAAATCAATTTAAACAGCATAAAATTATTTTAATGGTGATAAGAATACAGTACACTATAAATTTTTAATATTTAATTTACACAAGGAAAAAGTTTTCGTAATTAGTAAAATATAGCTCAGCAAAATAATTTACTCAGCCATAAAACTTCATTATTTTACTCAATTACTTAGAGAAAATCATATGCTAAGCTAAAGTTAATTTTTCTTTCACTTTTCTCTCTTTAAACTTTTTAACTTGCTTCAATAAAGAGTCTTCTTCTTGAATCTTCGTACCTAAAAAACTTAACAACAAACTTGAGAAACAAATACGTTCATAATTAATTCAAATAAAACTCAATAAATAAATAAATATTATCCATATAGGTATTTGCATATATACACACATTACATTACTAATTAATATAGTATTTCCAAGAAAATAGTAAGAATACAAATTATAAATATATTAATAATTTTTCTAGGAAGAAGAAAATATTTTAATCATGTGGGTTGATTTTGAATCATTGTCTAAACCTACAATATACTCATGTAACAACTACAATCATAATAGTTTATACTAACCAAAATATGTATAAGTATGTTAACAAGCAAAATCATATACTTTACAAAGTTTAATACAATAACCTTCTTCAATTTTAAATCATTTGTTATCCTGATTTATATGATTTAAATATCAATGAATTTAAAATTCTCTTTTTCAAAAATAGGTTTCATACTTAACACTAAACTAAAAAAAACTAGTTTAAAATACTATCTCAAGTATTATAGCTGATAGTTTATTTTAGTGATTATTGGGAAAAATATATCATCAATTAAGAACATTATCGTTTTTATATCCAAGAATCACCCTATTAGCAAAAAAATAAGATTAATACAAAGAACACAAGAATATAACATGGAAACTCCAAATACGAAAAAAAAAAACCATGACCGTAGAGAATAATCATTATGTGCAAATTTGTATAATACACAGAAAACACTCTCAACCCTTTGACCCCAAGTACACCCATACTCTCCAAAGCAAGAATTTAACTACACTCACACTCTCCAAAACAAGAATTTAACTACACCTCACAACACCCTACTACAAGAGTATAATAAAAGTCAAACACTAGCTCAAAGTGTTTTTGACTTAGGGTAAAGAACATCATGGACTTAGAAACCATTATATAGTCAATAACACCCACCACCTAGGTTATCTTAGGCGATGTAAGACTTCTCAAGACGTGTTATTTTCATTAGTCCAACGATGATCGATTCAAATGAAGTACAATAAGGGTGAAGAATCCTAGATGTGAGGATTTCTTATATCAAAAGTCGTCTTGACAGGAGTTTAGGCAAGTGTATCATGTTGTGGTATAATGATGATATAAGGTCACAATTGAGGTACTCGTTGTTGGGAATGTTTCTGCTCGTTGGGAAGTTTACCAATGTGGAAAGGACTCATTCTTGAGAGGGAAATTGTTGGGCAGTCAAGTGTGAGTCTAAGTCTCACATTAGATAGAGATGAGAAAGTTGAGCATCAAATAAGAAGGAAGACCCACAAATTCATTGTCTTAATTTGGTTTGAAAGTGGAGTCAATCTCTTCATAGGTTGAGCTCAGATCTCATTGTTGTTGAATCTCCTCGACGAATTCCTCTCGCAAAAAATCCATCCATCCATCCATTTGTTTTCCAATATAATGTTTGAGTGTCATTCCGTTCAAAGGTGAGAGAACTTATATGATCTCTTCTTCACTCAAGTTGTGGAATCGTATTTGAGCAGCAAGACCCGAAGCTTAAGTAACTTCAAGCATTTAAACGGTGTATATTTTGGAAAGAGAGAATCGATATGATCTTTCTCTCACTTGAATGTCCAAATAGTCACTTAGACAACTAAATATTTCTAAAGGAGAGAGAATTTATATGTTGACTCTTATTCAAATCATAAACTAAAGCTTGGACATATACAAAGAAACGATCACTTAAGCAACTAATTTAACACTTCAACAATGATGCTCTAAATATCACTTAAACAATACTCAAGTGTCCCAAATAAAAATTTTAATTAAACAAAAATTTAGACGATCTATTACTTTTTTTTTTTAGATTTCCGATCAACAGTTTATTCATAACAAAACCTATTTTTAGATTAATTAATTTTCTATCCCCAAATCACACCAGTAAAACAATCAAGGCTAATAATACATTTCAGATTAGCCCATAATAATCCTCACATTCCAATAATTCATTCAACAATCAACAATATGCCTACCTATATAAGTTCAAATATTCATAACCTGTACAAATCAAACTTTTAAATTCTTCAACTTAACAAAGTTTCAAATATTCTAATTAATTCTAGTAGCATTCAAAGACATCTAAGTCATTCACTAGTATCTAATCTTGGGTTTGCATTTCACAACAGTTGCAATTATGAACTTTAATTAACTCTCATTATCTCAAAATATTGCATTTCTTAATAATGATTACTTCGAAAGTAAAAAACATTTATAAAATTTATATATCTTAAAGAGTTTGATCTAGAAACCAAAAACTTCATTATATACTATTAATTGATATTCATCTTTATTGATCAGATCTCACATAGAGTACAATTAATCCAACAAAATAAATTATAAAAAAAATAATAACTTTTATAAACTATATACGTAAAAATAATATTCACCTATAAGACATAATTAGAAGCTTGGTTTTCTTCTTTTATAAAAACTAAACTATTATATTTCTTAAACTAATACTTTTTGTATGAAATACAATATATTTAATTAGGAATAACATTTTTAATATAGATGGCAAATGAAATACATAATTTTTTTTCTAGAAGAGTGTAACTTGAAATTTTGTTGTGAAATTTTTTTTTTTGCAAAATATTTTGTATAAAACACTTTTCGCAATAAATTTTATAGGAATAATTATTCACGAAAGAATTACCTAAAAAATTTACAAAAAAAATTTTATGTAATATGAGAATTTCTAGTAGTGGGAGACTAAAGAAATTAACACTAATGAAAATATGTCTTATTAATATTAAAATTAATTTTAAAAACCATGTAATTTGAAACAAATTTAATATTACTAACTAAACAGACTATTTTTGAATTATAGTGAATTAATGAATTAATTCTTATGAAAACCATTAGAAAAATATGTACTAACAATATAAAATTAAAAAATAAGTTTTTCTTATGAGTAATATTTGAATTTAAAATGATAATCATTGAAAAGTAAAATTATAAAAAATTGTAAATACTAAAAAGATGAATTTCCTCTTTTCATATAATAGTATAGATGAATTTAAACAAGTTTTATTTAATGTTTATTTTTCAACATACTTGTTGTAGGAATAAATTTTAAAATACATATATCGCCGTTGAATGCATAACAATATCTTTGTATAAATTGTATAATTACTATTGCATCACCAATAAAGTCAGGTGGCAGGACTAGATATAATTAATGTTTCTGATCTCAAACCAAGTATCCAGGGAAGAGATATCTGTACATTCTAAATTTCCTTTGTAACAGAATCACATTCACATGTAGCCCAATCCTACAAGGAAACACCAAAATAGTAAAATGGAATGTGATTCTTTTAGCATGTTTTACTGAACTTGTGACAACCTAATATTACTAGTTATTAGTTAATGTTTAAATATTTATTGTTTTTTTTTTCATTCAAAATATCATAAATATTGTCAACTTAAGACATTAAATATATATATATATATATATATATATATATATATATATATATATATATATATATATATGTGTGTGTGTGTATCTTAATGTCTTATACATATTGACAGATTATTTTTCTTTTACAAAACATCTAAAAACTTATGTACTTTTCTCTTTATCATTACATCTTAATTATAAGTAACAAAATATACATACTTTCTAAATTCAAACATATGTACATTGTAATTTATCTTTTTGATCAAATCATTTTTCCTCTTTTATTACCTCTGTTTTTTTTTTCTTTTTCTATTTTATAGTTTTGTATAATATTTTATTTATTTATTCTTTTAAGTTAT
>Ga0099823_1001589_pt1 | contig 19138 bp, 13 predicted proteins | sample CowpearedBW_FD_76831 | JGI IMG/M metagenome (GOLD analysis project Ga0099823, IMG submission 76831) | Root nodule microbial communities of legume samples collected from California, USA - Cow pea red BW | ecosystem: Host-associated > Plants > Roots > Nodule | place: USA: California | collected...
CATCTTTTACTAGTCAATAATTCACACATTAATGTGAAAAGTTTGTTTTCCGTTTTATTTTTCCATTAATATTTGGATTTTTTTGGGTCACTATAAATAGAATATTTGACAGAGGCAAAAACACACCCTGGGAGGTTCAAAATAGAATTTTCCAGCCACTAATTTCCTACTTTGTCTGTTTTAATAACTTTTAGCGTAGTAGATAGTCTATTTTGGTTCAGGGGAGAGCCACAGTACTTTTGTTTTGCATTCGTTCAAGGTAATTTAAATTCCAAAATTTCTTAGTTTCAGTTCTCAGCATTTTTTTTCCTAGTACTTTACATGCCTAGCAATTTAATCATGGCATAATTTTGAATTCATACCTTTAATTCCAGTCTTGAAATTTCAATTCATAAATCCATGGCATTGCACCTTATCCAATTCATAATTTCGTTTTAATACATTTAATTTAATTCATATTCCTTTAATACTTGTTCTCAACCATTACTAGCTTCACAATTTTTAAGGTTGGTACATTTAAATACTTGTTCTCAACCATTACTAGCTTCGCTTCAAGTTAGTCAATTATTAATACTATATCTCATTTCATTTGTTCTTCTTGGCTTTAATTCGTTCATCCACTGCATATCTCTAATTTTTCTTAGCCTTTTGATTTGGCAATTTTCTTTCTTCGTCATTCATCCCCATAAGTTATTAATGCATTAACCATGATAAGTAAATAAAAACAATTTATTCGGCATTCTCTTTTCTTTTTTCCATCCGTTAATTTCCTTTAATCCTTCATTTCAACTTTAATTAGTATTCAATTAGGCCTTGCATTATTTTTTCATTTCAATTATTCTCGTTATATTAATTTATACATATTGTAATATTTCTCTATGCTAACAGTTATTACTTTGAATATTTCATTTTATTCCTTTCGATTATTCTTGATATTGTTACATCAGGCATATCATCCGGCCATTATATTACTTTATCTTTTAATTACTTTTGAACTTTTGTTTTTATCGATTTTGTAATTTTTACATTATTTCAGCAATTTAATTTTAACATTATTTTAGTATATTCTTATCTATTCGTCCTTTTACTTTTCAATTTTCATTTCTTCTTTTTATTTTCATAATCCAACAACTTCATCTTTATTTATTTGTTGTTTCTCTGAAAGATTAATTGTTGATAATGGTTTCACTTTTATAATTGTGTCCAAATTCAGGAAAGGCCTAGCAAGGTTGCCACTCACTCAGAAGAAGGTGAGACCACCTCTGAGGATTCCATTCTTAAGAGAAAGAGAGACAAAAATGTTGCTAAGTCGAAAGTGAACATTCTCCAAACTTTGGCTCATTCCAAATTTGATAGATAAAGGATGCATATTTCTCTTGAGGTTCATGATGTTCCCACCTTGAGAGACATATCCTCCCATCAAAATAGCTTTGGGATCCCATGTTTCTTCACTCCTCACACAATCAACTACTCAATTTGTTCGTCCAAGATTCTTCGACTTGGAGAATAACGACTTGGATTCACTATGTGAAGTCCTTCAATATCTTCTAAATAGAGCGGTCATCATGGTTTGCATGGTTCGAACTAAGTCCCAAAGTTTAGCTTCGATAAATAAAACCCAAATCAAATCAACTACTGGAAGCTAACAATGAAATTGCTTGCCTGAATAACTAGGGTAAGACACTTTGATCTCAAATTTCAGAATTAGAAAAAAAGATAGACTCTTTAAAGCGAAATGCGAAAGATGATAAGAAAAACACTGACACCTTAACCTCTGCATTTGTTGAGAAGGAAAAAAGTTGGGCAACCACTGAGGATGCTTTGAAGAATGAAATTGCTACCTCCTTTAGGTCAAGTTTTGACGAAGCATTAGAGCAAGTAAAGGTGTTTTTTTTTCTCAAAGTGTGACCTTTTAGTGGTGGATCCTTGCAAAATAGTCTTAGATGGCCAACTAATGGAGATTGACAAATAGGATTACGTGATTATGTAATTATGTGTACTTTTGAGGAAACAAACCCAATGTATGCTTGATTATGTAACTTTATCGCAACATGGTTTTCTTCACCTTGAATGCTTGTTTATACTTCCTAATTAAACTTATCTTGAATTTACACTTTTTAACTCTTAGTCAATATCGCTCTTAATATTGCATGAACGGTCTTTGGGCAAACCAAGGTTAATGCTAAATTTGGTCTTGCCAAGATGGCTTCCAACCAAGCCAGGGTAAATGTTGCACTTGGTTTTGCTAAGGCGGCCTTCAGCCAAGCTAGAGTTGATGTCCCATTTGGTCTTGCCAAGGTAGCCTCTAGTAGAGCCAGGGGTCGATTTCGAACTTGGTTTTACAAAGAGGACCTCTAGCTGAGTTGGGGTTGATGTCGCACTTGATCTTTGAAAGGCCACGTTTATCCGAGCTAAGGTCGATGTCAAACTTGGTCTTGCCAATATGGCCTCCGACTGAGTTGGGGTCGATGTCGCACTTGGTCTTGCCAAGGAAGCCTCTGGCCGAGTTAGGGTCGATACTAAACTTGGTCTTGCAAGACGACCTTTAGTCAAGTCGATATCGATGTTGCAATTGGTCTTGCCAAGGCACCCTCTAACAAAGCCCGGATCGATGTCAAACTTGGTCTTATAAAGACGACCACTTGTTGAGCCAATGTCGATGTATTACTTGGTCTTGCCAAGGCAGCCTATGGCCGAGCCAAGGTTGATGCCAATCTTAGTCTTGCCAAGATGGCCTCTGGTCAAGACAAGGGTTGATGTTGTCATGGAAAACAAGCTTTCAAAGAAATGGTTATTTTATTGGAAGAAAGGAAGTTGAGCTCAATAAAAACCTTGAGAAAAAAATATTTTATTTTTAGCGAAGAAGTTCAAGGGAAAAGTGTGTCAAGCCCCTTTACATAGATATCATTAACTAAAATGATAACGAAGATTGAAGGCATTCTAAGTTTGAGGTATCTCTCCTCCATCTAAAGTCTCAAGCCTGTATGCTTCATTCGCAATCACTTTTTTTTATCCAGTAAGGTCCGACCCATTTGGAAGCAAGCTTGTTGGTCATGTGATGCAATTGTGCCTTATTCAATACTAAATCTGATACCTTGAAGTTTCTTGAAAGCACAATTTTCCTATATTAACACTCCATTTAATGTTTAAGTGCTTCACTCAATATCCTTGTTTAAGTGCTTACTCCCTTTTCTATTTGAGGTGTTAAGAATATTAGTGCTTAGATGGACAACTCTTAGATCGGAAGTATTGCGTCTGTTCCATAGACCAAGCTGAATGAAGTACTTTCGTGGTTGATTAAAGGTGATGTCACAAGGCCACATGATTTAAGGGATCTAATCTGGCTAGCTTCCTTTTCCTCAACTGTTGGAGTATAACTATATTCACTACTTTAACTTTCTCGTTGGTTTGGGGATGCTCTACCAAAAGATTTGTTGAATTCCTAAAGAGTGGCACATTTGACAAACATGACCGCTCAGGAATTAGGTTCCATTATCCAAGAAAATACTACATGGTGAATCGAATCTACAAATTATGTTTTTCCAGGGGTAATTTTGCATATTTGAAGCTGAGATGATGGTTATAGGCTTTGCTTTGATCTACTTAGTTAAATATTATACGACCCCTAATAAGAATTTCAACTGCTAGATCGGTATCAAAAAAGGGTGGAGAGCATCGATACCCCATTTATGAAAAGACAACATAGTGGTGATTGAGTGTGATTTCTCGACTAGGGTGAGATGCCATTCAACATGCCTTTGAAATTGATCACATTTATTCACATATTCCATCAAATCGGCCCTTAACGTGGGCTAACAGTAGTTGGCTAGGGTTCTACCTCCAATGTGAAGAATATCGCTTATTCCTTGGTGTAGTTCCTCTATTACATGTGGCACCTCCTTTTCGGATAAACAATGTAACAAAGGTCTGGAAAAACTATAACGAAAAAGATAACCATCCACTAAAGTATACATGTATACATTTTTTGAGTTCCTTGACCTTCACTCCGTGTAGTGGAACCACATTATCTACCAGGAATTGGTTACAATGCTCTTGAATTATCGTTTTCAAATTCCTTAGTTTTGAGGAATTGGCCAACTTGTCCCAAAGGTTTTCCCTAATGTTCTGCTCCCTAGGGACGTGTTTGAGTTGAAAAACATTAAACCCCTTGATTAGAGTTCGAACAAGGGTTAAATATTGAGCCAAATGGGGATTATTTACTTGATACTCTTATAAAATTTGTTCGGTCACTAAGAGTGAATCGTTCTTCGTTATGTAATAGATTATGCACATTCCCATGCCAACACCATACTTGTTATGAACACCTCATATTCTTTCTGGTTGTTGCTATTTTTAAATAAAAATTGAAGAGATTGTTCGACGAGGTCATATTCTAAGAGTTCGATAGCCTACTTCAACATCCTTCCTGCTATATCTAGTTTGTGATGAGTGTACATTTATGCCCTCATTTAACCATTAATCTCGGCTTCATAATTGATTTGTGGGCTTAAAATATTAATTAAATTAGGATTTGTTATAATTAGGTTTATGAAGAATGAGATATAAACATATGTTAAAAATAGGTTTTTAGTTGCATAAATGTTCTTTGGATATTTTGATGTATGTTAGTACAATTACAGTTAAGTTAAGCTCATGATGGTGTGGACATAAAATGATTAAAGCTTCATGTGACCTTAAAGATAAATCCAAGAATATCAAACAATCACAACCACAAAATTCAAGTCAAGCATTGCATGAAGAAGACAAGAAAAACATGAAAAAGTGAAGAAGTATGGATGAGCCAAACTAAATTTGGCTAAGCCAGGAAGAGAGGACAAGCAACAAAAAATGGACTATGTGATTTTTCTTGTTTTTGATAATTCAATAATGTTTATGATAAAAAGTAGTTTGAGGCAAATATATCTTTAGACATTTTATTAGAAATTTTTAAATAAGGGTTAAATATGTTTTTGGTCCCTTAACTTTTAGTGAATTTTGAAATTAGTCCATTTCGAAACTTTGGACAAATTTAGTCCTTCATCTTTTGAAATTCGTGGATTTAGTACTTTTAATCAAATTTTGTTAGGTTTATTTGATGGTTCGTACACATTTCAGGATTGTATTTGAGTTGTTTATATTGTTTGACACATTTTTGTTTTAATGTTAAGTTAAATACTATTATGAAACGCGCTTGAAATGTCAAATAAACTTAACAAGATTTGATTAAAAAGATTAAATCTGCGTATTTCAAAAGATGAAGGACTAATTGGTTCACTGAATGTTAAAGGACCAAAAACATATTTAACCCTTTAAATAATTATGTTACTTAATTATAATGGAGAAAATTTAAAAATGATAATTGCCAAATCTTTTGGAAATCTTTTGATATCTTACAAGATCTTCTTAAATATTTTTAAATCTCCATAACAACCAAATATATCTCAAAGACATTAAATTTATTTAAAGGATAATTAGAGGAGATTACTATAATAACTAAATCTACCTAAGTATAAGCTGGAATTAAAACTAAGTTTTATTGCCTAAGAAAATATAATATCGTATCCTAACATCAAGTATAGAATTATATAAAAGAAACATATTGAAGCTACCAACAATAAAATAAAATGTAAAATTCCTAAAATGAAATAAGTAATTTATCCTAAGGTTAATGCGCACACTAAACCTAAAATGCAAACTAAGTACACTAGATCGACAACTATACTAAGACTACAAGTTTGAAAAACTAAGAACTAATCTAAAAGTGATCTAAAAAGATTTATTTAACACAATTTTATAAAAACTAGAATTCTACGACTCTAAAATAAATTTGAACTAAAAACTATTAATTGAACACTAAAAATAACCCAAACTAATACAAATAATCTAGAAAAAATTTGAACGTTTTAAGACTTATCAACCAACCTTCAATCAAACAAACTCAACTATATCTAGGTTGATTATGTTCAACCTTCATCTTGGATATACATGGCTCTACCTAAGTCCATTTTTCTCCATGTTTGTCTAGTACTAACACAACTCAAATTCGTCGTAGGATAACTCTACTTAACCTTGGACCTAGGGCGACTTCATTCAAAATGGTGCTCACTCACCTTAGTTCAACTTAGACACATCTTGATTTTTTATTTTCAAAATAAAAAAAAATATCCAATCTAAATCCAATACAAATCCAATTAAATGAATAATATTTAAAAGTCAAAAATATGGATATAGATTTAAGATAATAAATTTAAATTATTGTAGTTTGAATCTCAAAATTATTGTAGTTAAACATAGCACACTTTTTTATTTAATTTTTATTAGATTACTTTATATTTTAATTGCTCTTTAAACTAGTTGTTAGAGTTAAACATAACACAAGTTTTTATCTCTACTTTTTACTAGACTACTTTATATTTAATTACTCTTTAAACTAGTTATTGGAGTTAAACATAATGTAACGTCTCATTTATATAATAACACAATTAAATAAAACATCACACATAATAATAAAAGGGCATTGTCATGGAGTGGAAATGTCACTCCTTATAGTTATCCAAAACACTTGGAACAAAAAACTGAGGCACACCACGATGCCATTAACAAGACAGAATAATAGTTCAACAGTATTCAAAACAAATGCTCAAAGAGCAAGGTAATACATGGGCCACAATCCTAAAAGAAAAACTCGAAGAGGCGGGATCTGACCCAAGACAAGCTAAGAAGTGGAATCTTCATCATCCTGATGACCATGAGGAGTTCTCGCATCTGCTCACATCAATAAATTGATGATCATCGCAAAAGGAGAAAAACCACACACAAACACACAAGCAAACAGAAAGGGTAGAGTAAAAATGGTTTATCATAGAATTGAGCATGCAACTTAAAAGTCAAAGATACATAAATCAACCACGCATGTCATGACAACCAAATAAAACACTAAGATTCAATCATCCGGATACATATAATCAGTCAGATTCACTAGATGCTTGCACTTGAGGTGACCTCTACTATTCTACAGAGCCAATTGCCAATGTGTTTCTCCCTACCACGCACAAGGTTAGCCTTCAAACATCTAAGGCCATTATCCTGCCAAAGACTAGGGCCTCCTGCTACTTTCACCAATTGACTCAGTACGCTCTACGTGAGACTAACTGACTCTTTAGAGTTTCAGGATGCAATCCTTATTTGAATCCTTACTAAATTATATAATGAGGCACCACCACGAAACCTTCAATTACGTCCTAACCATGAGGCACCACCATGAACTCCCACTAATAGGGGTCATGGAATTACGTCCTGACCATGAGGCACCACCATGAGATCTTACCTAGAGATTCATGGAATTACGTCATAAACCATACCAAAGTCATGTCTCACCAACCAAACATAAATTTATCATGCATCCCAATCTCATACCAATATATATACACAACCAACCATTCAATCAGGTTCCATACAAAAGATCATACCAAACTCATCAGCTCCAACCCATACAATCAAATAGTTCATGCATATTCACATACTTCGTACTTTAAATAAGGTACTCCCAAATCAATCACACAACCAACAACCAAAAACAAGGAAGAGAACAGAAATTCCTGCACTAGTCTCGCTCAAGCTATAGACCCTCGCTTAGGCGAAAGAGGTCTTTCGCTCAAGCTACAGGCCCTCGCTTAGGCGAAAGATATCTTTCGCTCAAGCTACAGGCCCTCGCTTAGGCGATTGCCAACAGAGAGTCCTTGCAGAATTCACGAGTTCTCGCTTGGGCAAGCCTTCCTCGCCTAAGCGAGACCACTCCTCGCCCAAATGGGAGGTCCCTCGCCTAAGATACAACCAACCAAAACACAAGCAAGCTCTCACGAGTTCTCACTTAGGCGAGCCCCTCTCGCCTGAGCGAGATGACACCTCGCTCAAAATGAAAACTCTCTGTCTGAGCGAGAGTTCGAGCAGGAACTTGGGCCAGCTTCTGCTATTCTCGCCAAAGCGAGACAAGCTCGCTTGGGCGAGAATATCAGTTCTCGCCACTATTTCACGCATACAAGCCAGATTCAACCCACAAACACGTACCATACATTCTTTACACCATCAACAACACCATACAAGCTTTTAAAAACACAAAACAGTTCAACCTCACAGAAAATAGCATAAAAAAACACGAAATCCTAACTTCCCTTACCTGGAAAAGCTAGGAAAAGACTCATACACCTAACAACTGAGCACAGTAGCTCTAGGAGCAGATTAGTGAGTTGGAAAATAATGGAACAGAAGGGAAACGAGGTTATCAAGATGAACCTATATTGGGATGGGGTTGAGCTAACTTGGAGAGAACTAGAGGCTAAACCCTAGCAGAGAGTTGTTGCAGCCCTAAGAGAGGAAGGAGGAGGGTCTTTTCTGAAAAGTGGCAGAAAATGAGAGTGTTAGACTGATTTAGGGGTTTTGCGCACCCTATGGACCAGCCTCAGACCCAACTAATTAGGATAGGCCCTTAAACATTAGAACATATTTAAAGTGGGTCTTACACATAACACAAAATTTTATCTCTACTTTTTATTAGACTACTTTATATTTAATTACTCTCTAAACTAGTTACTGGATTTAAACATAACACAAAATTTTTATCTCTACTTTTTATTAAACTATTTTATTTTTTAATTGCTCTCTAAACTAGTTATCTGGTTTTATATTAGGTGAACTTAGAATGCGGGTTAGGATATATGGTATATGAGTGTTCTTGAAGTATCAATGTTTGTCTCCCCTCTCCTTTCATCACGTTGTCTACTTATACGGAAAATCTATCCAATTTTTAGTGTAAAGTCCATAAGGAGAAAAATGATTACGAGAAACAAAGGAGATACTGAAAAATTGATTATTCCTTTTGTTTGCCAGTCAAACACTTTTTATGACAAAGTAAGTAAATATTTTCCAAAATATTAGTCAAATCCATTTTTAGTGGACCCTCTGAACTTCCAAAATAATAGGTAATGTAATCACTAATTAGTACTAGCTTAAAAACGTCCTCATTATGCTATTAATAATGACAATATGCCAAGTATTAAACAAATCAAGAAAAACTTACTTTATTGTTACCTTTGATTAATGACGGATATGCATTGCAAACACATCAAATTAATCGTTCATTGGTAGAAATGTCAAACTAATTATATTTAATAATGACATATACTATAAAAACCAAAATTATAGAAAGGCACGTGTCTGTTTTTTCACATCAATAAAACAGAAAATATCTGATTTTGGATTTATAATAAAATTCAAACTCCGTTTTGTTTTTCTTAAGCATCAAATCATGATAGATGCAAGTGCTTCTTTGACCAACAGACGTTAGCACCTTGCAGACATATCTTCTTCTGATAACGCTTGGACATATGATAGAGTTACACAATTTTGATTATTTTATGTTACATTTCAAATATTGTTAATGTTTATTCTACGTATACATAAACAGGACTGATCTTCTCAGGAGGAGTCTGAAGGTATCATCATGGTCTCAGCAAACTTCTATGTATGAATAATGGGAATTAGTTTTAATCAAATTAGATAGTTTTTTAATTTATTTTATAAAGTACGATACTTAATGTTAATAAATAGTAAAATATATAATTAAATCTCATTAAAATAAATTTTTTTATTTGTTCTCTTCTTGTCTTTTAAGTTATTTATTATTTTTGCTCTTACTTTTTTATTTGAATTGTTTGATTGTTGAAGAAAAAAAAATATTTTTTTATCCCACTTATAATAAAATATTAGTTTCATATAATTTTTTATCTCATCTTTTGTATATTAATTATTTTATAAACACTAGTAAAAATATATGCATTATAAAAGTAATAAAGTATTATTATTGTTATTATAATAATCATAAAATTAGATATAAATAATTTTTATAATTTTATTGTAAGTATTTTTTATTTATTTTTGCAGGTAATTTATTAATGAAAAAAAAATTAAGTTTAAAAAATTGAAATTAAAAAATAATTAAATTTAAATAAATGATCACTTAAAAATAATATTGATAAAATAATTATTTTAATTTAAAAAATTATTTAACGATCTGCTGCAAAATCTAAAATGGAGGTAAGTATGCTCCAAGTTATTTAATGAAAACTATACTATCATTTGTTGTTGGTTTTATTACGTCCATATTTTATTCAAACATTGAAATATGAGGAATGTTTGGATATTCACTGTTATACCTGACTTGAGTGTTTATTATTGGGTATACAAGTGTGATTTTAAGTATCAGATTAAGTAAAAATAAAAAAGTTTAACACTATAACATGAAAATCCATATATTTATTATTTAAAATTTTGGGTGAGATGTCAATTTCTTATGTATGAATTATGCTCATGTTTTATTAGTGTTATATCTTTTCAATAATCCTCCCTTAAAATACCCAACATTTATATCTATGAAGATGTTATGTTTAATGAAGATGGCTTTCCGTATGTATATTTTTTCCTAATGCACCCAATTTTGTCAAAGATCTTAATTTATATTTTAGTATAAGTGTCACTCTTAAACCACCACAAAATTCTTCCGCTCCTTCACCGACCAATAACTATTACACTTGACTCTTTTAATACACCATCTATGACCTCTAACCGAGCATCTTTTTTGAATCTATTTCTTCTGTTCCTAATATAACTACAGTAGTTAATACTCATCTTATGCAGACTAGACCTGAAAATGATTCCAACTTCTGTGGTCTGGGGTTATTTGAAAACCAATCTTAATTTTAAAGAAGCAATGCAAGTGATAATAGTATTGATCATCACATGTAAATGCAAGAAAACTCGGGAACCGATCCTTGACTGTACTCTATTCGTTCGTCTCTATGGTCAATGATAGTGCATGACAAGGGATTTAAGTCATTGATTAAAAAAGTTCACATCTTGCTTCGCTTCAGGAATGTTCATGCAGAAACAATAATAGAATATCAAGGAGTACAAATTAAATCTTACTCAATCCTTGACTCTTTGGAATGAATGCTTCTTTATTTTTCGATTTGAATACGTCTTTTCGTCGTGTGAGCAGATTGACCGTTTTTGGATTTACCTGCGGAAAAGACTTCAACAATCAAGTCAGCAAGAATTCTTAAAAGTCAAATCACAGATTAAGGAATTAATGAATTGCGTATCTTTAATTGTTAGAGTCCACTTGTATTTATAGAGCATTAATCACAATTTACCTTATTCATGGACTGAGCCCTTATTAGTCTTACTGGGCCTCTTTTGAACCTGCGTCGACCTGACTAAGATCCAGTATCGAACTTGTGATTTGATTCTAGGAGTTTAACCATTATTTCCTAAGTTAAGAGTAAGCGGTACTTGCTCGTATGCTGCCTTGGCCGCTATGTATTCATGATCTTTTTATATAGTTAGCCTATATTCCTTTTATTATAGGACTATAAGTTGGCAGTTGGGGCCGGGTAGTTGGCTATACCGGTTCTAACCACCTAGGTATAGTACATCAGTCCCCTAGCCTTTGGTAGGATGGGTCATATCAAAGGTTTCCGTGTTATTCTGGTGTTTTTTGTAAGAAAAATTACTCCTTTCTTGGTATTCCTTGGGGTATGGTAGTCCCCTAGTCTTGAGAAGTGGTAACATCGCTAAGACTTTCTCAGAGGACATGGGAGCAGGTGAAAGGACTTATGTTGTCAAGGGTCGCATCAAAGGGAGTTGTTTAGTCACCATTAATTGTGATTTCGTATTCTTAACATTTGGGCGGGAAAATATTACTAAGAGCGTGGCTCATCTTATAAATAGTGGTTGAGAATAGGATCTGCACATTCTGTCTCATTTGCATAATTCTGAGAAATTTGCATCATTTGTGCTTGTCATTGTCCAATATATTCCTTCTTTATGTCGTCATCTTTCATTTATATAAGGTATGTCTAATGATAGTGATAATACGTCTACGTCGGGGTCGGGTAGTAGGAGTGAAGAATCATTAAATGAGGGTAGTGGCCATCTGGCTGGTGAGGGGGGGATTCGATCGATGTCATACCTGATACTAAGATGGATTCGTCTAAGGAAGTAGCTGAGAGTAGTTTGTCGGCATAGGCTAGATACGAGTGGGTGGTTGAAGACATGAGGACCTAGTGCTCGCTTTTCAAATTGTCCTGAATACTCAACTCATGGTTGAATTGCACCCTTGTTCTTGAGATAGGTGCTTCCCTAGATATAGTATCATTGGAGCGAGTGAGCGCGATTAAGTGCATCTGCCATGATCAAGGGATTGCTGAGGAGGGGTTCTTTTACATGTATATGTGTCATTTCTCGCAATTACATGTGCGGATTCCTTTTGACGATATTAGCATTGGGGTGCTCTAGTTGTTGAACGTCGTGCATACCCAGCTGCATCCTAACAGTTGGGGTTATCTCTAGGCTTTTCATGTGCTATGCTAGTCTCTCTATCTTCGGCCTTCTCCATAGTGCTTCATGTACTTCTATGATACTCGCCCAAAGAGTCCGGTCACTTGGTTGTCGTTAGTAAGTCGGTCGGGTATAAGTATGTTGGACGCTTTTTCACAGTTGTTCAAACATTTTAAGCACAACTTTTTTAAAGTCGTTGTGAAGGAGCCGTGTCGTTCACATATCTATAATGAGGATGGGAGTACGAAATTTCCCTTAAGGGCTTAGTTAGAGTTTATTTATCCATTCACCCACTTGTTGATTTGGAAGGTATCATTTCTATTCTTATTGCTAGGGTTTATGTGAGAGAGATAATCATTTGTGTTTGCGTTCCAGGTCACATGGCTCAGTTGGGGAAGAAGAACTTGAACTTGTTCAAGACTTTGCACAGGGAGCAAGCTGAGAAGGTAAAAAATGTCGAGAATACTAAGGTTCCCAACTTGCAGGAGTCATTGGTTGAAGTTCACGTCCATGGAGGGTCAAGGAGGAAAGCGTCCATTCTTTAACGAGAGAGTGTTCGATCCAGGTCGCTTACTTTAGTAAGTGGTGGGGAACTTATTGCTTTAACGAGAGCGTGTTCGTCCCAGGCCACTTACTTTGGTAAGTGGTGGGGAACTTAAGAAATTATTATGAGAGAGTGTTCGACCTAGGTCGTTCACTTTAGTAAGTGGTGGGGAATTTATTGTTTTAACGAGAGCATGTTCGACCTAGGCCGCTTACTTTGAAAAGTGGTGGGAAACTTAAGAAATTATTATGAGAGAGTGTTTGACACAGGCCACTCACTTTGGTAAGTGGTGGGGAACTTAATAATTCGATAATATACATGTACATAACCCTCCTTTTATTCATCATCTTGGGATGCCTCATTATTAACTCTCTGGCCAAAAATGTCGGGTGAAGAAAAAGAGTACACCCAAGGTTACAAGTTGTTTATTTGTTTACATTTTTTGGTTCAACTGAAGTAAAACTTGAGATGAGATGCATTCCACGTGGTTGATATCTCTTCTCTTGACAATTGCTCCAACCTGTAAGCACCTTACCCTAAATCTTCACGTATCCTATAGCCGAGAACTTGTCGTCTTTCTTTCTTGTTGTGCTGGCCATTCTCCATACTAAGTCTCCTTTCATGAACATCCATGGATGGAGCTTCAAGATGTACTTTTCTGCCGTTCTTTGTTTTGTTGCCATGTTTCTGATTTGCGTTTTCTCGAAATTCTGTTAGTAACTCCAGGTTGGCGTATAAATTCTGTTGATTTGTGTTGTGGTCTTATACATGTCTTCTTAAGGATGGTTCCCTGATCTCGAGTGGTATCATAGCTTTTGTTCCATATACTAAGTTAAAGGGAAACTCATTGGTGGCAGACTACGGAGTGCATCTGTAAGCCCATAGTACTTCAAATAAATCCTCCAGCCACTTCCCTTTTGCTCCATCTAGTCTTTTGCAGAACTGGAATAATATTGCCTTGTTGGCAGCTTCTGCTTGTCCATTAGTTTGCGGATGTTCTACTAAACTAGTAATATGCTTGATTCCCAGGCTAGTATAGAATTAGGCTAGCTCTTTGTCTATGAATTATCGTCCATTATCGGTTATAATAGTGTGTGGTACCCCATATCGGTATATTATACTCTTCTAGACAAATTGTTCGATCTGCTGTGCCATGATGGTGGCTAGTAGTTTAGTTTCAATCCATTTTGTGAAATAATCGATCCCCACTATGAGGAATTTGACTTGCCCTTTGCCAAGAGTGAACGATCCCATGATATTTATCCCCCACTTTGCAAATGGCAACGGGGAGAGTATGGGATGCAATTCCTCATGTTTTTGGTGAATAAAATTGTCATGTTTCTGACATGGTATACATTTCCTAACAAACGCGTGACAATCTGCTTCCATAGTAGGCCAAAAGTAATCAACCCTTAGGATTCTGGTCGTCATGGTTCGTGATTCGAAATGGTATCCATATATCCTTTCATGGATTTCCTTTATTACATAATGTGCATGTTCTTTTGTAACGTACTTGAGTAGGGGTTGTCCATATCCTCGCTTATGTAGGTCATCACCAATCAACGTGTATAGTGCTCCTTTTGATAGCCATCCTTTATCGGCTCCATCAGGTGGGTTTTCAGTTTTTAGGTAATGCTCATATGGTGTCATCCAACTGTTAGCTCTTTCTAGGTTTAAACATGTGTTTGTCGTTGAGGGTGCCACTAGTGTCTGTTGTAGTAGGGACTTGTATCTTCCTTTATGCTTTGTACTTGCTAATTGGGACAAGGCGTCTGCTCGCGTATTGTCTCCTCTATGTATGTGTTGTATTGTTACCTCATCGAAACAAGATTTCATGATATTGTCGACCAAGTGGCAGTACTGAAGGAGTGTTGCGTCCTTGATTTTAAATTCATTTATGAGATGACCCACCATCAGCTTAGAATCAGTTTTGCATCGTATACACTAACTTCTTGTGCTAGTGAGAGGCTGGCTAGGATTGCTTCGTATTCGACCTGGTTGTTGGAGGTTTTAAAGGTGAAATGTAGGGATTTTGGATAAGTATTTAGTTTAGGCCCTCTACGACTATGTCGGCACCTACTCCTTTCTGAATGGAGGAACCATCAACATACAAGGTCCATTGTTCCTCGTGTGGTGTTTGTTGGAGGTCGTTGACGAAGTCTAGGAGGCATTGGGCTTTGATTGGTCTGTGCAGTTCATAATGGATGTTAAATTCGGATAATTCCACGACCCATGCCGACATTCGTCCTGCTAGATCGGGTTTTTGAAGGATTCTCTGGATGGGGTAGTCGGTCTTTACAATGATTTGATGGTTTTGGAAGTAGGGACGAAGCCTTCTTGCTGCATTTACCAATGAAATGCCAGTTTTTCGACCATTTGGTATCTGGTCTCTGGATCTTGTAACGATGGACTGACGAAGTACACCAGATATTGAACACCGGTTGATTCCTGGACCAACGCTACGCTGACCGTGTTGTTAGTGGTTGTAACGTATACTAGCAATGGAAGGCTTGTGTCTGGTTTTCGCAGGATTGGAGGGGATGTTAGGATTCCTTTAAGATCCTGGAATATGTGCTCGCATTCTTCTCCTCATGAGAACTTCGCAGATTTTTTGAGGAATTGGATGATGGGTCGGGTTTTATCCGCTAACTTGGGTAGGAATCATGATATGGCTGTAAGGCATCCTACTAAGTGTTGTACTTCCTTAACATTAGTTGGACTGCGCCATTTTGATTATAGCTTTGCATTTCTCAGGGTTTGCCTTGATTCCTTGTTGGGTGAGCATAAAGCCTAGGAATTTCCCACTATCAAAGCCGAAGACGCTTCTCAATGATAAGTCTGAGGTTATACTTTCAAAGGACCGCGAACACTTCGGCCAAATCTTTTGAATGTTGTAGGTGGCTTGAAGACTTGACAACCATTTTGTCTACATATACTTCGACACATTTGCCCATTAGGTGGCTAAACACTTTATCCATTAACCTTTGATAGGTTGCGCCTACGTTTTTAATGCCAAAGGGTATGACCTTGTAGAAGTAGTTGGCGTCTTCGGTTATGAAGACGGTTTTAATCATGTTGGAAGGAATCATGGGTATTTTGTTGTACCCAGAATAGGCGTCGAGGAAACTAAGCACACAATTCTCGATTGCTCTGTCTACTAGCCGATGAATGTTGGGTAAGGGGTATGCATCTTTAGGGCAAGCTTTATTAAGGTCAGTATAGTCCACACACATTCGCCACTTGTCGCTGGCTTTCTTTACTAGGACAACGCTAGCCAACCAAGTTGTGTAGTAGGCCTCAGCTATGAATCCAGCCTCTACAAGTTTAGCTGCTTCAATTTTAGCTGTCAGACTTTGCTCTTCTCCTAGCTTCCTCTTTTTCTGGGAGACGTACCTAGTCTCTCTATAAATGGATAGTATGTGGACGACGACCTGGGGATCAACTTTGGGCAAGTCCGCTATGGACCAGGCGAACAAATTTGCGTTACTTTTCATTGTTGCCTCCATCAGGTGTTGGTCGCTAGGTCTCAAACCTGCACCTAGCTTGAGGTTTCTTCCATGTGATAGTTTCAAAGCTTTGGTATCTTCTACTGGTTCAATGCGCGAGTCACAACCTATTCTTGGGTCTAGGTCTTTGCCAGTTAGGGTCAGGTTGGCTTCGGGCTTTCGTTCAATATTGTTAGTGGTAAGGACAGGCTCTTTTGGTCGCCATGGATGGTGATAATGTCACTGGATGAGGATAGGAACTTCATGGCTAAGAAGGGTGTGGATACTATTGTACCCAACGTGTTTAGGGAAGGTCATCCTAGAAGAACGTTGTAGGATGTATGTGCTTCGACAACCAATAATCGAACGAGGATGGTTTTGGTTTGGTACCTTTTGCGGAGCACTGTATGAAGATCGATGGGCTCATCATAAGGTACCATCGCATCGATGGGGAGTTGCAGTTTTTTGTAGGTTACCCAGTACAGGATGTCTACTGAACTTCCTTGGTCTATTAGAACTTTCTTGACTGCAAAGTTTTCGAGTTCTATGGTGATAACCATGGGATCGTCTTGCTCTTGATCCATGCCCTAGAAGTCAGCGTCTGTAAAGGTAATTGGCGACATTCGTCATCAATTGTGGGAACGGGTAACATAGTTGACTGACTAGATGCTCTAGAGGTGCTTCTTCTTGGCGGAGGAGGTAAACATGCCACCCGCGAAATCACCAGATATGGTATTTATGGTGCGGCGTAACAGGGGAGGATTTGTGTTGGTAATGTCGGTGTGAGCTGGAGGGGGGTTTCTGCAATCATTTTCTTGGATCTGTGCCTTAGAAGTTGGCGTTTGTGAAGGTAATTGGCGGCATTCGTCATCAATCGTCATCAAACACAACAAACAATCATTCGATAAGCTCACTCCCCAAAAGCCCCAAAATATTTAAAATATTTTCAAAACTTTTACTCTGATACCAACTGTAACATTCTGGTAGGATATTACTTAAAACAATAAATAAAATAACAATTTATATAAATAATACCTCATTTATTATCAATTCATTTCCCAAAAATGCGGGAAATTTTAAAACCTTTAAAATTAATATCCACTATATATCCACAAAATACTTATAATTCACTTTTATAATTAAGAAAATCCAAAGTAATGAAAACCATAATCAATTACATGAACATTAAATAAAAGTCTTTATACACAAATCCCATGTACTCTGCTCCCACTTTCTACAACTAAGCATCTACTGGCTCACCTACAACATCATCTGCTCCTGGATAACAAGTTACCCGATCATCGCCACACACAAACAGATAGGGTGAGCTATGCACAAAGATAAAAATAAATATGAAATAATCTCACCCGACCGTTCATAATTATTCAATCATTTATAATGAAATATCCATTCCCCATTCATAAAGATTATGAGTTCATGCATGCACTCTTAATTATTGAGATTTTATGTGCTTCCACGACCTTCCTCGCTCGTGGTCCAACCTACAAGCCTATCCCGCTTGTAGTCCTGCTTCACAGACTCCCTCGTCTGTCATCCGAACTCCTCACTCGAACCCAGACCGCATACCCGCCTTTCCTACTATGAACTCCCTCGCTCACAGCATTCTCAAGTTGAGCATGAGATGAACTCCCTCACTCACTCATCACAACAAGAGTACCTTCGGTGAACTAAATTGTTCCCGTTCCACATGCGGTCCACCCATCACGAACTCCTAACTCGCGACTTAATCCAGCACATCCCAGATCCTATGGACTTAGTCCTTTAAGCCCAAACACCACAAACACATGCATATAATTCTCATATTTAGAAAAAAAATCAACCAAACCATCTCAAACAGTACACACAAACCTGACTTCTCACCATTCTCGCTTAAGCTAGGGGTCTTCGCCCAAACGAATCTATCTGTCTCGCTTAAGCTAAACCACCTCGCCTGGGCGAGTGTGAAATAGTGACTTCACCACGATCTCTCACTCAACCGAGTCCTTCTCGCCTGAGTGAGGCTCTCATTCGCTCAACACAAAACCCCTCGCCTGGACGAGGATTCGAACGTAACACGTAGCAAGACTTATCGTGACCTCGCTTGGGTGAGCCATTCTCGCCTGAGTGAGACATTCTCGCCTGAGCGAGAAAGCCTGTCGCTCAACACTAACACTGGTCGCCTGAGCAAAACGCGCGAACCAAAACCAGGAACAAGATTCTATAACTCTCGCTTAGGCAAGAGTAACTCGCTTGGGCAAAATTTGCAGAGGTTCTCCCCTGTTCGCACCAGAAAACAACCACAACCAAGCCATTATACAATTCAACCAGTACCATTCAATCTATATCAACAATCAAGCCATATACACAGGCTTTATATTCATTTAGCTCTCAAACAATCGAGATTTAATCATTCATAACCATTTAATACCAAAACCCTACCTCCCCAATTCGTATAAAGCATACAAGGGTTTTGTAACCACAACAAGCAACCAATTCTTACTCACATCACACAATCACGTAATTCCCCACACGCATAATCCAAATGTGAATAGCAAAACACAAAATCACATCATAGAATTTATACACATGCAAGGAAAGCTTCCCCTAACCTGGAATTCTTGATTAAAAGTTGAGGAGCAAAATAAGGTTCCCTTGTTCACCAAATGCTTTACTTCAGCCTTTCTCCCAATTCAGTCCCTTGCACCCCAAAACTCAC
>Ga0099823_1001592_pt1 | contig 19127 bp, 6 predicted proteins | sample CowpearedBW_FD_76831 | JGI IMG/M metagenome (GOLD analysis project Ga0099823, IMG submission 76831) | Root nodule microbial communities of legume samples collected from California, USA - Cow pea red BW | ecosystem: Host-associated > Plants > Roots > Nodule | place: USA: California | collected...
GTTTCGCTTTTTGAAAAAAAAAAAAAAAGAAACCGGCACGGTGGAGGACGACTTCACCTTTAATGTCGTCCTCCACCACGACGACTTGACCCTATTTTGTAAAAAAAAATTCAACGAACCCATTTTTACAAATTCTTGGTCAAAGTGACCCCTTTTTACAAAAAAGCCGTGATAGACTTGCATTCATTTTGACATATTTTTTAGTGGAAGAATGAAAAATAATGTTTTAAATAAGTGTAAAAGTATGTCAAAATAATTTCTTTCTTAAGAAAAAATGATGTCTACGGTGAAAAGATCGATTTAAAATAAAAGGTTTATTTTTTTGTATAAATGGGCTCATTTTACATCCTTTCCTTTCCCAGTTGGAACAAATACAGTAGGTCACATATTATATATTACATACCTCACTTATAAATTGAGTATATCTAACATACAGATTTTAGTGGTAAATTTTACTTGATTTATTCTTTTGTTGTGGTTATCTCTTCTACTTTTGTGTCCCTTCCAGCATTCTTGGGATTGTTCTCTCGTCTGATGTCACTATGGCAACCAAGAACATCTTTGCTTCCTCTCATTTGTACACTTTTTATTATTAAATATTTAGTTATATGACTTTGTTAGTTAACAAAAACTGTATTTGTTTCATTATAAATATTTATATGTTTTTATTTACTTGTTTATTGTAATTTTATACTGTGTGGTATGTGCTATATGCTATGTTAATTGCAATCGTATTATTTTAAAAAAATGTATTATTTTATTTTGCCAATGGTTGTATTTCCAGTGTAATGGTCAAAATTCTAAATCATTGGCGTAAATTAACCCAATTTTCCCATTTTAATATAGATATTGAGTGTGAGTCCAATTTGAATGGTAATGCTTTTTATATTAAAAATAAGATGATGGTCTATTAATGACTATTGTCTTTTGGATAGCTTTAAAATATTAATGTTTTATTATTAGAACAATACATTTTAATCAACATTTTTTTATGGATTTCATAAAAATTCATTTGATTGTATTTTTTTTAAATATTTTAATGTTTATTTTATTGTTGTTTATTTGATATCACTATACTTCCATCTTTATGCGTAAAGAACATGTAATATTTCACCTTTAAAGATATATAGTACATATAAGCTTTGATAATGAAGTAAATTAAATGAAAATTTAAGATGTCAATTGAATGTTGTTTAATTAACTAATTAGGAGGAGATTTAAGATCATCTTCAATCTAAAATTCGTATTATTTATTTTATTTAGCTCTTACATTATTTATATGATTTTCATGTCATTTTTTATCTGAATAATTTTTTATTTACTTTAACCTTTTTCAAAACTCACAAAATACGTTTTCTCTTTATAATTGAAATATTGTTTAAGATTTAAAATTTAAAATCTCAATTTAAATAATTATACTTTCTTGGATATATCATCAGGCATTTAGAGAAAAAAAAGAAAACATAACTCTAGAAACTAAGCCCTTCTGGGACCATATCAAAGTACCGAGGTGGTCCTTTTTTCGACTGAGATTTGCAATATCATTTCTAATCATTACGCACCTGAAATGATAATAAGACATTTCAATTATAGAACCACACATAATAGTCATACAAGAACAAAACTAAATAAGTCCATCAATAAAATTTGTAATAAATCTTATTGGAAAAAATGGTTAAACAACTTCTACTTGCTAAGAAGAAAACAATCATGAAATGAAATGTCTTCTCTAATAGGCACTGTGGTAGTAAATAATCAAATAATGATAATACTAGAGATCATAAAAACTCAGCAACTAGGGAGTCAAATCAGCTTATGGATTGGAGTTTAGAATGTACAAGTACCTTTCACCCAAGACCCAATGTTACTGAAATCACTGTGGCTTCCAATTCGTACAGCAAACAGGGGAATTTTAACCAAAGGCTGAATCCGCTGTACGAATAAAAACCAAGTCCTGGACACAAACCTGACTTAAAATTGTAAAAATTTCAAATTATGCAGTACATGAGAATTGGGAGAGGATCACCCCCAATCACAAGCATTACATGAATAATTTTTTTTCTAAAATGTGTGAACTATATTCAACAGTCACTTCCTCAGGGCAGTTATTGCCTTGCAGGAGAAAGGTCAATAAAAAATTTTGTACTTCTTGTTGTAATGCATATAGCTGGAATTATGCACTCCATATGGAACAAGATAAAATAATTTAATACATCCCACAAAATAAAAGTTATATTATATTAACAAAAAGATTTCATCTAGACTGACAAATGGCCTTATGAATCACATCACATTAGAAATCATTGGCTAATCCTGACTCAATATACATGGAAATGCTATAAGAATGATAGAAAATTGAGGCTAGAAGTGAGAAACAAATTCACTGGTCACATGTAAATAGCTTTCACAACGTTAAAGCAGGTGAAATACGGATTCTGACATAAACACAGTCTTCAAACAACCAAGATTGTGAAAACTAAGATCCAGTGTAGGAACACAGGATGAGACACAAAATATGTGTTAATAACCTACATTCACTGTAAGATTCTACCTAGAAAAATTAGGTATACATCAATATACAAAAAATAACGTGTGATAAATAACCTTTGAATCACTACTACCATTTTAGTAAACTTATTTTTACAATGCATGTCAGATCCTACTAAAAATACAAATTAATATTCAACCACAAATATACATTACACCTGAATTCTAGAACAAAGAATGAAAGAACCACACGTTGCAACAAACGTTTGGGGATTAGGTTTTGAGAGACAACAAAGACAGAGAGTGACACACTGAAGGACAATAAATTGAAAGGACTCAGGTTGAGAGTTTTTTAAATATCATGCTACAGTTGGCTATCGAGTGCAGAGCGCCCCCCCTGCCCACTACAGGGGCTGCTGTAGCATAGCAGTTTAATGTAAAAGCCATAGCAGACCAAAATAGTTGGCTGATCACTGATTCCTATCATTTTTAAGAATTCATATGCATATATACAGCATATAAACTACAAAATTTCAACACATCACTCATGACAGATCACTGTTTCCTGTCATTTTACGAGCTTACCTAGACATAAAAAATATCCCACCAGAATATGATATTCAGAGTGAACAGGACTCAAAAGGGAAGTGTGAAAACGTGGGATCATTCCATCTCATGAGTAAACATGCAACAATTATAATCAAAGGGGAATATATCAAATGTCTATTATAATAAAGATATCTGAGGTAGATCTAGCATTTTCAAATTGTATTTTGAACTCTTGGCTGTATTTTAGTTGGCTGGAAGCAACTATTAAGTAAAATATGACTAGAAGTACGTTCAATTATCTTCAAACAAGTTAAACTGCATTGTACATCATCCACAAAAAACAGAATCAATGCGTTGGTGAAAGGCATAAACTCACATTCATCAGCGGCACCAGCAAAACACTTCAGCAACCACTTGCTTCCAAATGAAATTTCTAAACACAAATACCCAAATGGCTTCATCCAGTCCTACCCATCAGCTCCTCTTTATCCGGCAGCATCAGTTAAATCCATAGAGCTTATGAACTCCAACAATTGATATAAGACTACACTTCTCACAGTAAAATTGCACCAATTTAACAGATACAATTCTATGACTCCAAACTCTTAATAAACAAATAAAGCATCCAAGTGTTATTCACACAAACCCACAAACACAACATCTTACCTTGCCGATCAAAACATGGACACCATCTCTCAAACTCCACGCACAATTCCATGAAATTCACCTCAAAATGACAGACAAAACTATCTAAAGTCTACCAGAATCAGGACAAGTTTGATTTGATTATCGGAGGATTAATTAGGGGTCTTGGTCAACTGCAGTTAAAAAACTAAACAACATACTATTAATGTGGAAGCGGGGAAAGGAAAGAAGGCAATTGAGAAGGTATCTCTGAACACAGATTTGATAAAAACAAATTGAGATCCGATTCTTTACAAGGTAAATCGAAAGGTGAAAAGATTTTAATTTAAGAAAATAAAAGGAAAATGACAGGGAAAAAGAAAGGGGGAAACTAATCATACTTCTCCCTCCAAGAGTAAACAAGAAAGAAGACCCAGGAGAGGGCCAAGAGAAGGTCACCGACAGTCTGGCGGAGCCAATCCCAGGCAAGATCCTCGACCTTGCGTTCGAAGTAGATCCTCCACATGGCCATGAAGAGGTGGAGAAGCGTGCAGCCCTTGGCGAAGAAGACCTGAAAATCGCGATCCCTGACGAAGGAGACCATGAAGAGGAGGAAGCCAATGGCGACGAGGAGAAGGCCGGAGAAGGAATCGGAGGTTTTGATGAGGAGTTGGTCGTGCGGCGTGGATCCCAAGAGCTTGGTGGCGGTTTGAACTCCGTGGCCGAACGTGTAAACCTCCTTCATGTAGAACATCATCAGCGCCCCGCACGTGACCGCTATGAGCGAGTGCAGGATGCAGATCACCATGAACGCCGACGACGATGATGCCATTCGCATTCTCTCACTCTCACTCTCACTTCTTCTTCATCTTTCAATCACCCTAACCTCATGCCTCTCTTCTTCTCATCCAAACAACGCCCTAATTAAACTATTAATTATTTGGGGCAAAAGATTCTACCACTGTGACGTAAGTGGGAGACCTGCTAAGATAAGGATCCACTGGGACCCTCTGTTACTCCACTGTCAAGTCAGGATAATAATCAATTTTCATTTTCTAAATTTCCTCAACCTTTTTTCTTACCAAACCTCATTCTTTGGAACACATTCAAAGCATTTTCGTTTCTGCTCATTTCGTCCCTTTTTATATCATATTTTCTGATTCACAAACTAATCAAACTGGATACAATAATGTGGATTCGAATCGATCTTCACAGGCCAATATTATCAAACATTGAAACTGCGTCAAATTCCGAGGATTCTATTTGTCTTATGGTAAATTAGGGAAACACGTGCTTTCCCTAATTGTTTATATTTTATTATAATATTTAATAATAAAAAACATTATTTTTAAATTTTTAAAATTGTCTCTCTCCTCGCTAGTTATTCATAAGAACCATTGAGTATTTTATCTTAGTAGCAACACATGTTGAATAGGTTTACTTATTCTTAAATGTAAAACACAACAACCTAATCAAATCTAATCAACTATTGATCTTTGTAGACATTTGCATCAATTTGGAAATTAATTGAAAGCAATTGAAAATGGTTTTGACCAAGAAGTAATATTTGTTAGCGATGGTTTTTTATACATAAACAGCAAAGAGGAAATTCATAACTTTCTTTTAAGAAAAAAAAAATATATAGTACCTAAACCAATTATCTATTAGCTTGTAACAGGATATCTAGCAGTCTGACATTGTTGAGATCAAAAGTTTAGCCACTCGTTAAAAATGTGTAAACGTGTCTTCAAAAATAAAAGGAAAATAAATTAATATTCTAATCTGTGAAATGTTTGAGATAAATTAAACATATTAATTACATTTTATATTTATGTCAAAAAAATTATATTGCGATAGAAGTTTATTTTGATAACAAGTTTCTAAAAAATTGATTTTAAAATAAACATGGAAATGGCAATTACAACGGTTTAAATTTTGAGATGGCTACAAAAATAATTAACTGATTAAATTAAACAACAAATACATTTAAAAATTAAAACATCAAATATATAGCATTAGAATACATCCATTTAATTTCCTTGATTAGCTACAGTAGTATTTCAGAAAAAAAAAATGAAGTTGAATGTCAGTTTCAACAGAGAAGCAAGAGAGGTAAAGCAAGGTGTGGTGAGAAACTTTAGTTATTAAAGCGGAAAAAAGGACCTTGATGAAGTACAAATGGGAGCAACAGCTACACTTTATCCTATAGTGTAATGAAACAACAGAGTGGGTTGCCACAAGTCAGGAATTTGGTGGCAAGTGACAACCCTGATATGATAATTGATAATTATTGAGGATTTTCTTTTTCCCTATATACAACAAAAAATTAATAACCATAAACGAATTGCATAAAGTAAAAAGAATGAGAGCACACTACACTCATCTTCCCACCAGGGAATGACTTGTGTAGGTGGAATGTCAAAACCCAAATAATCAATGATATATTGTCACACTTCCAAAACTGTATAATTTGCTTCTATGTTTGTATGTCCCTGCCTCCGGCCACAACTTTCCGGTGGCGCCTAGAACTCGCTCTCCGTTCTTTTCCGTGCTTTCCCGGGCCCCTCCTGGCAACCTTTTCCGGTGATGTTTCATGCACACGTTGCAATGGAGGACTGAGAGCAACTGCCACCGGAGCAGCCAGACGTTTCAATATATCCCTATGGTATTTCTGTAACCAACAAAAACAAATCATCAGTGACAATAAAGTTGACTTCATTATCAACATGTTTTCCTTAGTAATTATCAAACTATCCTACGATTGAAAAAAACAAACGAACTTATCATCCATTATATAATTTGTAATTAAAAGACAGTTCTTTCACTGTAAGCACAATATATGTTGAGAAAAAAGTTTATAACTTGATAGTGTGAAGAGAGCTTATCCAATCATGTATGATAAATGTACTGATTTAACAATAATTACTTTAGTAATTGTATTTATTAGAAAGTTTCTTCGCTGATAGAGTTAAAAAGAAAACATATACTGTTACAGATCAATCATGTTGTTCAGTAAGAAGCCTCTGGTTAAATAAAATTTTTACCTGAACTACAAAGTTGCGTCTTTCACAATCCAAGAACATGAGAAAATGAAAATCCACCCTGGACAAAAGTTTATCCCTGACAGTTGAGAAACTAATCTGGTCTCTAGAAGTGAATCGGTCAACTTCGTTGAACCAAAGACAAGTAAAGAGGTTGCTAATGGGAACATGTTCTCTTACAATTACACATCCTTCAGGAACATCTGCAATTTAGCCATCAAGGTTGAGAAATGAAGCAGAAGCAGAAGCAGAAGCAGGTGCATTTCATCCAACTGGGAAACGAAGTTTAGCTTACCACTTGTAAGAGGAAGTTTGGCCTCTGTATATGGAGTCAGTCCCTCATTCTTGTAAAACTCAATCTGAAAGTCTATAGAGGCATTATCATACTTTCCAGCGGCTTTATTTGCCTCGGCCTCAGCAAATACATCGAAGCGTCTATAATGTTTAGATATTGCAAAAGTTGCATTCTTCCTCCACAAAAACCTAAACACGGATGAGAGCAATAAGATGATGAAACATGTATTTTATCAAGACAATTCAAGTAAACTAGCAAATGGGTCTGCTGTATCACAGAAAGTGACCGAACCAAATAGGACGTCATAGTTCACAGACTTAAAAGGATTATCACCAAGCCCATTCGATCAAGAATTGTTTTGGCAAATTGCACACTCATTGTTTGATTTTCTAGATTGCCTTATTTTCTGTTAATATACCACTTTTTATTGTCTACTGCCACTTTGCTATTTCATATATGCTAAGAAGATTCAATTCTGTTATTCAGTTCCTTCATTTGCTGGTGCCCAGTGCATGTATAGGATCATCCCTTATAATGTATCTCAGTCAAACTCAGGCCAATCTCTCTTCATAAATCATATTCAGGGACATACCCCAGAAACAATATATGAAAATTAAATAATCTCAACCCTAATTTTTCGTTCCAGATACATTATACACAGTCTCGATCACAGGAACTTGGATAACCACCCAACCGAGATGGAGAACAATAGTTGGCATAGAGCATAAGGAAGAGAAGGATCTAAAGAGGAAAAGGTAAAACCAACATATAAAGCAGTGAACATGCAAGAGAAGGAGGAAAACGAGTAAAACAACAGAAGAAGCTGATAAAAATTAAACTTTTGTTTCCAAATAAATTTTCTATTCCAAAGTAGTCATTAGTCAAGATTCTAGTACTTCAAAACAGACATTGAAGATAAAATCCTATAAACTATGTCCTAGTGATACGCTCTTAAAGGGGATAACTGAAAACTCGATTTATGCTAGCCGATGATGACGCTGGTGAAATAGCAATTTGACCAAATGCCTAGGTAGCGTAAAAACAATCTATTATCCTAGTTCATAATAAGAGCAAGCTGAGATGAAGATCTCTAATCCAATATTATACACAGCATGTATTCATTTAACTAGCCAGCTGTCCTGGGCACTCTTTGTGTGGGCACAGCTTTGTTAGGCCAGATGGCAATTTCTAGATTGAGCTGTCTAAATGGTATTTTAGAACCTGGAAGTTAAGGAAGACAGTAAATGACTCAAATATAGTTTATTAGGAGCTCAACATTGTTCCTTTAAGGAGGATAAATTGGAACCTGCACTTTAACGACAATCTACCAGTATTTGTTCACTGAAATAGGCAATTCCACATCTTGAGTTTTAGCAACAATATTACAAGCAACAAACTCTATTGTCAGACCAGTTATAAGTTTTAATCATTAAAACTCCACCAACATTCATCAAAGCATCTCAACTAAAGACAAATATAGAAGCATTTTGTGGTCTAGAAAGATTAAGATGCCATCTTGTGTGGGAAGGAAATAACATAGTTGAACTTCCAGAATTTTAAATGGCCTGGGATGAAAGAAAGAACCAGAAAGATATGTATGGTGAAACAACTACACAGGACAATATTGTGCCATTGAGACATTAACTGAATATTTCAGATATAACCATTCTTGGTAAAACCATGAAACATACTACTATAATATATCAAGCCCCATATCTCCTAGTGCATCTGTAGTTGTAAGCTATATCATTAAGGTGGAAATAAAATCACGAGTCAATTCTGCAAAAGCAGTATACTTCACATATCTTCAGAAGAACTAAAAAGGTGAATCTCACATCGGACAACATATAGATTTAGGACTGAAATGAGATCTCAACACAACTGTCACATGTAAAGTTAATAGGTGTATGGCATTAAAGAGCAATGATATACCTTTCAAGGATTTGATATGGATCAACAACAAGCTCTAGCTTTCCATCAAGCCATATAGAATAACGAGCATTTGGAACCATTCTATGCAACAGAAGCTTTGGAATCTGCAAAAAAGGTAGCGTATGTTTCAGGTACACACAAGTACTATGATATGAACAAGAAAATACAATACTGTCTGAGTGATCTGTGTATGTGTAATTGTTATTTTCAATTCAAACCATAACGCTAAAATTATATTTGAAAGAAAAGAATTGACCCAATGCTGAACGCCGATACAAGAGAATAAATAGGAAATATTAGGTATGTTCATCTAAGTTTCTATTTTCTTTCCCCATCTGGGCTTCCATTTTTGTATCAGGCAAGTCAATGTGGCGTATTATTTCCTATAACATAGATTCTACAAAGATGAAACCCAGCCAACAATATTATATTTCCATAGAAATAACCAAATCCTAAAGAAAATCGTAACTTTCTAAAGCTTCAGAAACAAATATTACTAAAAACAAATATACTAATTTCAGGGTGCTTGTTGACATATAATTCTCACCTTCCCCGAGCGTCTTGCATCTGTATAAGGAAGATTACGAGCAACAATAATTCTCCACAAACCAATCTTCTTGCTGATTCCCAGCCTGCCAGAACTCCTCAAGTATTTTTCTGTTTCTTCATCAACAAACATAAGAAAGCACACGGTCTCCTTTGAATAATCACTTATATTTGTTGGCTCATTTATCTCATCAAAATTTCCTGAACAGATTTAATTCGTCAGAAACATATCAAATTAAACATCTAAATGAAAGCCAAAATCACATAATACAAACCAAATATGGCTGATGCAACAACTATGCCGTGACACTGCTCCATCACGAGGAGGTCATCTTCATCCATGTCAAATCCTGTGTTGCGGCCAGGTTTAGCTCCTCTAACAAATCTGAATGATGTACACATGCAACATTGTAGATGCAGAATGGACAGAAGTAAGTAAAGGGATAGAAGAAATATACTCTATTACTGAAACAAAAAAAAAAATTATAACCACATACAACCTTCTTCAGTACTCACAGATAAACAGAAGGGAAACATAGAACAAAATACAAAACATACCCACAGTGCACACTCATTGATTCTCGAATATCAAAAGATTCATTTCTCTGCCTCAAAGTAGGATATCCACCAAAGTCCGAACCACCAAACTCACCAACCCTGCTAAGAGTTTCCTCATAGATAAATGCTAAGTTCTGAAGTACTGGAGAAGGAGACGGAAACTTTGGCATATGTGCAATGGCTTCCTCCACAGGAAGGTAACATACCGGGCAGGCTGAAATACAAATAAGCAAAAATATTAAGGATAATGTCACTAAAATATCCATATGCCTTCTATATCCTCCAAAACTACACAAGCTCAAAAGAATCGACTGACTCTGTAAGGATGAGGGGTAATATTCCAATTAAAATTTAACTAATATAAGGCATTTGTAGAAACAATATGGTAAAAAAAATAACTTACGCCGTGGCCCGGTTCGCTTTTTGTCTGCCGGCGGAGGAGGAAGTGTGAAACTATTACACGGATGACCAGGAGGAAGAATGTAACCCAGAAAATAGCTTGGGGGAGAAGGAGGTAGAACTAAAACTGTGGATAAGCCCAAGATATTTGAAGTAGAGATCACAGATGGAGAATCACCTATAGACGTACTTTCATTAACTTTAATGTTATTACGCACACCGTTTCCCTCCTGTGAATCTTCACCTGTAAGCAAGCCAAATCACAAAAACTAAATCATGTGAAACACAAAAACAGGTTTCCTTCCTCCTCCTTACCAAGACAAGTGTCATGCATGATGCATTCCTACAAGTCTATATCCGATCAATCAAATTCAAACTCATGTTTGATGTTTCCCATGCAGCTTAACGGAGTAACACAATAACATCATTATTAATTACTAAAAAGGAAGAAGAGAAAGTGGGGAACCTTTTCCAAGGTACAAAACCCAGATGAAAACGGCAGCGGAGATTGCAAAGAGAAAGAGCATTCCCACCTTCTTTCTGCCTGCAAACTTGAAGATCCAATGGAAGAACCTGTCTTTCTCCTTCAGCGTCTTGGGAGGCTTTCGTGCTGATTGAATTGGAGATGCACCGTTGTGCTGCAGCATGTACAGCTGCTTCTCCAAAGAGCCATAACTCGCAGAACGAATACCCAATGACCCGCCACTCATCTTAATCTCTCTGAACGCTCACACGCCCCTCTCATTGCCCTCTCATCAAAACTTCCTTCGTTTCAATGGAATTGCACTTTGGCAATGCCACTATCACTTCCAACTCAGCAACGCACAGAAAACCAATTGTGGGATTTCTTTTCTGCCAGTGACTGTTAGAACAGAAACGGGAAACAAAGTGGCAGGAGAAGGGGGAAATCAAATCGAAGAAGTGCACTTAGAAAAAGCCAACAGAAATTCGATTGTGCGGCACTGAAACAAAAAACTGGGTCCCTAGGAAAATCCCCCCTTTCTTCAAAACAAAAAATGAATCAAGCTTTTTTTTTTTTCTTTTTTTTTTTTCTCTAATTGACCCAGTAGGGTTTTTAGCAGAGAAAATCTGAGTTTTCTGAAATCTGAAACTAGGAAGAAATCTGGGAGAAGAAATCTGGGATCAAAAATTTCAAGTCATATTTATACATAAATTTTGAATATATTTTATATATTGCTGTTCATTCTGAAAAGTGACGATCCCGGAGTAGAATATTTATGGGATGACATTTAACTATTTACCAAATTATGGCAAAAACATTTTTAAAATGTGGAACATATATCATGTAATAAATAATTAATTCATTTTTTAATGTTGCTTTTGGTTAGTATTATTATTTTCTTTAAGACTAATTTTGTGTTAATAGTAATGCATAATATTCTATACATTATATGCATTCAAAAAAGTGTATCAACTTTTAATAAAAATGAATAGATCCAATAAGGCATTAATGTCGAATTTAATATTTCATTTAATATTTTCAATCTTGGGGGAATAAAAAAGCTAATGTCAAAATAATATAAACACAAATTTGTTTCAGATACAATATTTCTCGATTTACTCTATTTTAACCTTTTTTTATTGGGATATTTTTTTTAAAACGAAAGATGTTGAAAGGATTTAGCATTTTTTAAATAGAAAATTATATTATAATTTTTATTTTTTATTTTATTTTTTTATGATTTAATGTGGATATTTTTTTTAAAATAATATATTAATTAATAACTCATATTAAATCATATTAAAAATAAAGAATTAAGAACATAATATCATTCTCTTTTTTAAATAGATAAAAATAACATGCATAAAATTATTTGATAACTATGCATATTAAAACAATTAAAAAACAATTATTTTTTTTCTAAGAGACAATTGTCGTCGAAGTTTAAAACAAATGTAAGGATAATTGTTGTGAGGAGAAAGGATGTAAAATGAGGAACCTGAGGTGGTATAAAAACAATGGGTAAAAAGTGGTCATATTTTATCCATTTTTTTCATACTGCATATACATTTTTATCGACTTAGCTGGTTGGTTTAGGCCAAACTAGTTCACTTTTTTTCTTTTTAAACTAATATATACTGTAAAAGGAAAAAGTACCAGGTCTAATAAGCCCAGTAATATTGACTTATTGCCTTGGTATTTAGTGAAGGAAAAGACAAAATAAGTAATCATGATAATGAATATATTATTAAGGTTAATTTTACTCTAATAATTACATATGTAGGGAATTATCATTGAATTATTGTTGTGTTGTTTGAGAATTAAGATAAGAAATTTGATAAGATGTTCATATTTCAATGATATTGAGTAATAGAGAAAAAGTATCATGTGATGAAATTCAACAAATATTATTTAAGAATTAACAATATTTGATGGGATTAGTGAAAAAAGAGTTTATCATAAAAGGAAGGTTGTTAGATAATATTTTGTAAGTTAAATGTGTGATTGTACATGTTTTTATGTTAATTTTTTTTATTACAAATTAAAATAAATATTAATTAACTCCTCCTTTTTATTTTATATGGTGGTAATTTTGATATGATCGTTTATTGGTATGTAAACATATGATTCTACAACTATAAATCAGTGAGAGGATAATTGAAATATAAGAATTTGAATAATTAATTTTTGTAACTAAGAAGTAAAAGTAAAAATTGAGATAAAGAGCTAAATTTGTATAAATATTTTATTTTAAAAAAATATTATTCCCATTCCAAAAGTACCTCACAATCTTTAGATTTTTCTTCCATTTTGTTAGTATGCAAAAAGGTTAAGTTTTTAGTATGCATGTAAAATTTCAATTGTAATTTTGAAGCATAGTTTATGAAATAAAATATAGAAAGTGATGGTCCTATATTTTTAACCGTTAATATCTTCTGGTTTTCAATTTAAGTGTGATTGGGTCTTTTTTTTTCCTTGAATAATAGAAAGTAATTTTCTAATTTGGTAAAACTTATAGTCAATATTGTTGCTTCCTTATGCAGAATAGTTTGGTTGTCTTCTTCTCCTTTCTTCAAAACGTCACTCATTAACACCCTAAACAAAATGACAAAACACAGCAACCCTAATTTCTTCCACTGACTTATGGCGAAAATAACATTTTTCACGTAAATCATCCATTATGTTATAAAAGGTAAATCATAAAATCAATTTTAGGAAAGTTAGTAATTCACTAATTTTGATATTATTACTCGATATCATGTCAAAGAATTCACGAGATGGATGTTGTACATAGCCGTTATTAACAATTTGCTTGGAATTACGTAATTAATTGCTTGCATGAACACTAAATCAACCTTGACTAATTTTTTTTTATAAATAAACTACAATTACAAATAAAATGAACCATGTGTCGTGATTTAAAAAATAAATAAAATTAGTAAAAGTTAAATTTATATAAAAAAATAATAATAATTAATAGACCTAACACACATTGATTTATTAAGTTTGCAGTAATCAGATCTGATATAACTATATAACTATGAAATACACATCTAAAAAAAACAATACAGTAATAAAAAGTATCCTTTTAGTTTTATATCACTACTTAAACCATCTTTTAAAGTTTTTTTTTTCAATATTTTAAAGATTTGTTGTTCAATAATAAAATATATACAATTATTTTTGTTGATATCGGGATAAAGATATATATATTTTCCTAAATAATTATATATTATCAAATATAAGATAAGGATAATATAGTTGAAGATTATCATCGATCAGAGATGATAATTTACAGTATATAAATAAATATAAATTTTATTAAGTCGTTTTTATAATATTAAATTAGATTTAAAATTTATTTTTTAAATAGTATTGAAATTATTTAAAGTTTTTTATAGTCAAATTTGTTATTTATTTCGATTTGTCATATTACTCCTTCTTTAACCATTATAAATATTTAGTTTTACACTCGATATATAAGTTTACGTATGTTAGACATTAATTATAAATAAAAAGACAATTTAAATACAAACATCATTCAACAAACTAATTTTGCATTATTGAATTAAATAAATTGTAATTAAATTAAAATTGATAAAATGAAAATATTTAAATGCATATTTTTGAAAGGCTTCTCAATTCATAGGAGTAGTCCCCACATGCATCGATTTCATATGATTTTGTGAATTTTTTGGATGTGTTTCATAACCATGCAATTGTTGAAGTAGCTTTCTACTTTTATTTAATATACAATCAATTTGCATGTGATGCCAAATTCGCAAATAAACAACCTCAAATGTGCATAGAACACCATGTCTATTGTTTTCGATATGAATAACACAAAATGTTTATACTATAATATTTAAATATCATTGCATCTTTATCTCATTCAAATATTTTGATTTTTCGTTTTTCTCTTCGATTAGGGATTTTCCAACCCAAATACGTGAACTAACTACTAACAATAGAATCCCCTTAAGCACGTCTTACATGATTTATCTACTAATATATTTTTTACGAGATTAACTTTTATACAAAGCTTTTATTGATTATTTTAGTTTGGTTTCCTCAATATAAACCCATTAATAATGAAGATTGATCCACACAAATTAAATCAAGCCATTAGAAGCTTTTGATAATAAATAGTATTCTCACATTCAAATTATTTATTCCTTGTAATTTCTCCTCTTATCTTTTCTTTCTCTACTCATGGTTGCGTAGGTGACAATGGACATTTTGGAAGTAATTTTTTGTGGTACGAGAGGGTGGATGTGGGTGTTTCATGATGTTGAACATTTTTCTCATATTGTATTTGAGTTTTTTAGGATTAAGTACATCATTAATGTAGTTGATCTATCTATATTTTCATTGTGTTACATATAGAAATTGAAATTATGATTGTTTTTAAAGATTTCAATCACGATAATTTTTAAATATGTTTGTACTAAATTTGGTTGTTAGTATGTTGGTATAGTTTTTGTTTTTACCAATTACTTACATATTAGAAAACTAATCACTTACTATATTTTTTTGTGTTTTTTACTATTCTATCATATTTTGTAAAAATTATTAAATATAGCTAAAAATTATTTTTTGACTCATAATTTGATATTGGAGTTATTACATTCAAATACTTATAACTTTTAATAAAGATATGAAATTGAGACACATTTTAAATGAAAATTGTTTGAAATGAGGAGAAATCCTTGATCTGAAGGGATAAAAGTTCCTTTATTTACTACATCTTTATGTTTTTAGTATTTTTTAGACATTTTTATAGATTTTAGTTTATATAGATATACTTGTCATAACTTTTTTTTTTTAATTTTTGTAACGTCCACTTCTATCGAACATTCACGAAACTTATACATCTTAAATATTTCAACCTTCGTAAAAGTATTCAAATGTATTCAAAATTATATCCTGAATTTGTGCATGATTTTTTTTATGTTTGTTATATGATTAAATTTATATATATTAAATTTTTTTGATGAATTTTAATATAAATATTATGAAAATATATTTAAATTATCTTAATTAATAGTAATATATCTCTTAGCGAGAGCATCATCTTTAATTTCTTAGCATTAGAACTTGAAAAACTATTAAACTCATCAAACTCACGAACATTAGTGTGAGATTTTATTGTAAGAGATAAGGGTAATTAAAAACAATAGAAATGAGTCAAACAAGCATTATCACATCTACAAATTTTAACGGTTAATGATAGAAACCTTCATTGCATTGAACAATCTCCATAGAGAAAAAAAAAATGAAATTATGTAAATACATAAAAAAAATACGAACCGAAAGTAATTTTAATTCCAATTACAGAAATAACTTGCAAAATAATCAATTTTTAGAGTATCTAATTTTGTTTTTTCAAATACCGGTTAGTTAGTGCACTAATTTTTCAAAAGTAAATCCAGATACTTATGCATAATATATCATGTTAAAAAGAATATACGGTTCGAAAATCATTCTTAATAAAAAGGTATTAAGGAGTCACTCATATCTTATCTTATTACGTGGGTCTTGTCTATTTTAAATAAGAGTGGACCTCCACATTATACTTACGTTTCAACGGTCTCCTATGTATATATACAGTGACACATAGTCCTAATCAAAGTATTAATTAAAAGTTTAAATGGCTTGAATAACATTATCGAATCAATATTTTAAAATTAAATTATTTAAGTTTGACTCATTCATACACACCAATGTGTTAATTAATATGACTAATTCATAACTATAAAATGTTTATTCTCAGTGCCAAACTATCATAGAAGGTGAAATTAAACCATTGAACCGTTAAAGCATTTAATGTTATCTTTTTGAATACTGTACATTAATGACTTCTTAAGGAACTTTGGAAAGTAAGGAAATATCTTTTTTCATAAATTAAAACTCATTTAAGATGAAAATATACATAATTATATTTTTTATTTTTAATATTGTGTGAATTATGAAAACTAACTTCAGCAATTGCATGTGATAATTTAATATCCACATGATTAGTCTAGCAATGAAGGACCACACTAATTTAGAGGTTACTATATATAAACCTTATTTATCTTTAGCAGAGTTTTACATTTGCGTAGTAAAAAAGAAAATGTGAATGATCTCATAACATTTTTCTATGCATGCTTAGTCTTTGTCATAACAACCATGCATTGGAGTTTTGTTTTTTAAGTGGAATATTTGTTTTATTTGAAGACGTGAGAGTCTTGAAAGCATGGAGAAGAATAAGAAAAAGACGCAACCCATTTTGAAAGCAACATTTAAGCCTCTTTTTCTTACACAATAATCAAATCAAATTATACAAATTCCAACTATGTTTCAATTCATGTCTTATCATAATCCAATTCCTACATTGAGTGATTATGAAAACTAACAATGGCTTAAGCAATGTCACCCTTTCATTCGCATTTTCTAATTTGGTTTGAGTGTAAGACCAATTTTTGAAACGGAGAAAAACACTCTAATTTATTTAAATTAATAAATACGGTTAATATATAATAACTTTCTTGAATCCTAATCTGGAATAAATGTATTAGTAATTTTATTGATGGATACAATAATATGAAACTTAGAATTAAAGGAGTGAAGGATTTGTCATGACAGCTATGATGATGAATTACAAACTATCTTTTAAGGTTGACATTTGATTATATCTATTTTATTCTTTGTTGTTAATAAAAAGGTTGACATTTTATTGAAATGAAATGGCTTCTCTTTTTCTTTTATATATTTTCTTTAAATAATTATTATTTTAAATTAAAATCATAAATTTTTTATTTTTATTTTTAAATTGTTAATTTGAATTTAATTATTTTTTAAATCTATGTAAAGAGGATTTCTTTATTTTGATTACATCTTTTTCTCAATTTCAACTTATGTTTTAAATTTAAATAATTATATTTCCATTTTCATCTTATAAATGACCGTTAATTTAAATTTAATCATTTTTAAATTAAAATAATCATTTTATTATTTCATATTTTTAATTATTATTTATTTAAGGACTAAATTTACAAATTAAATTGATTCAAAATTTTAAAAAATGAACTAATTATAACTTTAGTAAAAACTAAGGGAAAAAAATATTTAACTTTTTAATTTCGGTTATTTTTAAAATTAAATTGATTAATTTAAAAATAATTGCCCATGAAAAAGAGAATTCCATTAGGATCTTTATCAAAGAATGAAAAGGAAAATTGATTAGACATAAATTGGGCCTTAGAGAAGAAACAGGCTACAGAACGGATATCTGAGCCCACAAATATGTTTTATAGTTTTACAAAATTGTTCCGTTTTTGTAATTTCCAATATTACTTTTCAAAATATATGTTGAAATTTCATCATATAGAAAAGTGAAGTGGCATATTAAAAAATATGGACATCAATTGCTTTTAAGTATGGATGACAAAATGGTTGGGCCGTCACCCTGCCTAAAAAGGGCGGGTCAAGTTAAAATTTTTAACCCGTGAATCCTTTTGAACTGGTCTGTTTGGCCCGTTATTTTAACGGGCCAAAATGGGTCGGCCCACCAACTTTTTTTAAAAAATTTTTGTATGTTTAAAATTAAAAATAATTAAAAAATAATATTTTTTTATATTATATAAATAAATTTATATATATATATAATAAATTTATAAACATGTTAATAAAAAGTTTTTTAAAAATTAAAAAAATTAAAAAAAGTAAAAAAAAAAAAAGATAGGCCAGCCGTCGGTCTGCCAACTCGTCCGAAAACGGAACGGGTTACGATTTTCGACCCGTTATGGCATGGCGGGCCAGCTCGACCCGTTTTCAACGGGCTACACGCGACCCGGGCCAAAACGGACCGGATTGACCCGTTTTGACACCCGTACTTTTAAGGAAACTGGCATGAGTTGTTTGGGATAAACATTTGCACTGTTTGGTGAATAGGTATCCTACATCTGAACTGAATTCTTTCTGGTTAAAGAATATCTTTCTAGTTGCTCTGGAACAATTAGGAGATTCTCTAGAAGAAATACGAAGTTTTGCTTTTGGTAGCAACATGTTATGGGGTGGTGGTCCCGCTTATGGGGTCAAATCCATACGTTCTAAGAATAAATATTGAAATCTCATCGATCTCATAAGTATTATACCAAATCCCATCAATCGAATCGCTTTTTCGAGAAATACGAGACATCTAAGTCATCCAAGTAAAGCAATCTATTCCTTGATAAGAAAAATAAAAAAC
>Ga0099823_1001605_pt1 | contig 19096 bp, 11 predicted proteins | sample CowpearedBW_FD_76831 | JGI IMG/M metagenome (GOLD analysis project Ga0099823, IMG submission 76831) | Root nodule microbial communities of legume samples collected from California, USA - Cow pea red BW | ecosystem: Host-associated > Plants > Roots > Nodule | place: USA: California | collected...
ATATTCACGATGATATTAGGTGTCAATTAGTAAATTATATTACTTTGGCCATTAAATTATCAAAAATTAAAGAATTTAAAAGTTAAATGATTGCTTTGTCGCCTCACTTTATATTAACCAATGATATATTATTTGTTATATAAGTAAATAGCTAATATTTTGAATTTCGTATCTATGAATTTGAGTTAAAAAAATGATGGAATTTGTGTAAAATTTTATATAGATAATAGCACATAAAATCAGTGATTTTGATTTAATAAAATTATATCATAAGAAAATTAAATTGTATTTTAGATAGGATTTGTAGTTGTTGGTATGGTTTGGATTTCTTACTCGATAAGTAGTAACTTTTACAATGGCCAATATATCACAAGTATAGACAATATTATCATTGTTACAAATTGTTATTACAATAAAAAGTCTGAATTTAATAAAAATAGATAAATGGAAAAAGATATAAGTAAGAAGAATCTACAAATATAATGTGTAAGTATGGGGTTAAAAGTTGAATTGAATTAACTTATATTAAAAATAAAAAAGAATAAAATAATTTTAGAATTTTATGAAAATAATAAAAACATTTTTTATAGAAGAATATATTAAATATTAATAATCAAGAGTAATTGACTGAAACACTATATTTTATGATTTTTCTACATACATCAAGAAGAATATGTTTGGACCATTTTCTTTATAAAATAAGAAAAAACACTAAAAATTAAAATAAAACAAAAAATTCCTTTATATATTAAAATTAATTTAACCATAAATTAAAAAAATTAAATTCACTATATAAGATAAAATGCACTTTAATTTTAATTAATAAAAAAAATCTTTCTTTTTTTTCCTAGAAATTCTTAGGGAGAAGTTTTTATGAAAATCTAATTACATGTATACATACACTATTAAATTTATTTCATTTTAATTATATATGAAAATCCCCATCAATTAAATATATGGTTAAATTATAATATTTCAGTAAAATGCAAAATTTACCTTACAAGTTGATTTGATTTTATAAGATTGAGTTAAAAATTCTACTATAATGATAATAGAAATTATTCAAAAACCATCTTGATTAAGTTTATGGAGGTTGTTGTGCCACTCTTGAGTTCTTGTTAACTCAACCACAAATACTTAGTCTCACAATTAAGATGTTCATTCACCAACTTATAAACCAATGTTAGAATGCTGAATTAGACATAAACTCATTTACCAAAAAATATGTAATTTTTACAAGTTCTAAACAATTTTTTTATTTATTTTTGGAACCATCCATATTTTCTCACTGTCCTTGAAGGTTTCTTCCTTTCCTCATCTCTATCTTTTAATATTTGTCTCATTCTCGTTTCCTCTCAGCAATTTTGGTAATCATCAAAGTTTTCTTTTCACTACTATTGTCTGATTAATTATTGTTTTTAATCTTACTAGATAATTTCAAATTTGGTTGTGATTTGAGTGCATTATTATTAGTTGAAATTAATAATGAAAAAAATTATTTTTAAATGCAATCTCTGTTTTCATTACATATATGTGATCAATGAAGAATAAGCAATAAAAGAGGACAAAGAAAAATAGCTAGATGACATTACTTTTCCACATGGCTTTTCTTTTCAAAAGATTAATTTTAATTTATGAAAAAAAAATACTATAGCTTAGAAAATAAGTAAAAACATAAAAAATGTAAAAGAAAAATCTAAATGACTTGTTCAAAGGTGGTAAACTCTCACTATTTAATTAAGAAAGAAATCGATACCAATAAGGTTATTCTCCCTCTTTGACTACTATTTGTATGTAGGTTTAATTTATCACCATACTTGTTTGATTTTATTAACATGTTCTATTAAACTATATCCATGCTAGTTTGATCAAGCAAACATGTTCTATTAAAATTATAAAATTGATAGAGCATAAACTTTGACAAATATTATTTGTAGTGTACATGAATACATAATTACACGTTTCAATAATTCATTACTAAAAAAATTCATATTTCTTATCAATTTTGTTTTGAATTTTTTTTCATAAAAAATACTTATAAATTTTGTTATGAAAAAAAATATGCAGGAAATTGCTGTCAATTTTTTTGCAAAATATTTTGTATAAAACACTTTTCGTAAAAAAATTTGTAAGAAATACTTGCAAATTTCATAATTTGATAAGAAATAATTGCTCATGAAGGAATTACGTGCCAATTAAAGTAATAGAAAAAAAAAATATTTTCTTGCAAATTTGTTTAACAAATTTATAAGAAAATTCTCATGTAATATAAGAATTTTTAGTAGTGATTGAAATTTTTACATGCTAGAATTTTATGGTTATGATGGATTTAATTTGGTCATTTTCAATCCAAAAGACTAGTGGAAATTAGGAAGTGACTTCTAAAATGTGGATTAATTAAGTACACAATAATATCTTGTCACACTAAGATAAAGTGACACCTTGATATAATAGTAACATGCAACCATATTATTTAGAAAATAATGAATTGCAGTTGAATAAATGCAAGTTGCATTAGTTGAATAAAAGATTGACCAATTTTTTTAATTCATTCTTCCACATGGATTAACTATGAATGAAAGACTATATTTTCATTGTGTTATTTGTTTCAACAAAAATATGAGATGAAAGTTATAGGAAAATATCTTTTATGAAATGGTGTTTATGTTCAAAATTTAAACCTTGAACGTTAGCTAATATTATATCCGATATTAAAAACATTACAACATCAATCTAAAAGGAATTGAAATATTTCGAACATCAAATGTTGAAGTAATATTAAAAAATTCATTCTTTCAATTATACTTATCTAATATCGATTTTGAATTGAAAGGTTTATTGACTCAATGTTAAATGAATGTTTTAATGGCGAAAATTATATTAAAAAGGTAATTAATTAGGAAATAATGGAAGTCGTAATTTGCAATTTTTTTTTAATGAAATAGATGAAAGAATAAGGTAATTATAATCTTGATATATAAATATTTAAATCGATATGTCTATAATGCAATTTACAACCCTAATTTTTTTGGACGTACTAACATTTTCCTTCTATTACTTACACACAGCACATTGCATAGTGACCAATTTTATATTTTACGAAGAATGTTAGAAAAGACTTGAAATTATCTCACAGAAATGTCAAAGGAAATTTTGACGAAGTATTTATTGACTTGTAGTGGTATCTATAAATAACTAACATATATTTCTGGTGTTTACGGATAGAGAAAAATATTGGCTAAAATATTCTTTATTATAATGACGATAAGTTTGTTAATTTTTATTAAAATTTAGCAAATTATATTTTTTATTGATTAAAAGTAAAACTATTTACATGAAATGTGCACATACAAGTTGATCTCGTAACGGATGCTCTTAAATTTCGATAAAACAATAAAATTTAAGTTAAAAATATTTAAAATTATAAAAAATATAAATAAATTATAAATTAAATTTATAGTAACAGTTTTAAAGTAAGACATTGTCTCTCAAACATGCAATCAAATTCGTTTAACTATTTCTACATTTTAATGATGATCTATTCGACACTCAATACAAAAACTAATATTAAAATAATATTACACAAACAGTGTACTATATATAGTTGATACATTATTAGTATTTATTCTTATTGTTTTTAACTAAAATCTGATTTTCCTTTTCTTCCTTAGTTTGTATCCATCATTTTTATTCCCCTATTGCATGTTACGTTGATTACGGGCTTGTAATGAAACCACCCATCTCCATCTTATCTTTCTTTTTGTCCAGTATTTTCAAAGGGAATTGCCCCTTAGAAGGATAAGCCAATCAATCAAAGCCACCCCTTTAAAGACCACAATTTTGTAGAAAAGGGAACACCAAAAATCGTAGCCCTAACAATTTTGTTTCCCTATTTATGGTGCTTTGCTTTCATGATGACATAATCAAGTAGCATAAGATCTATATAATCAAGAATAAGATTTTATATATTATAAATTTGTTTTATCTTTGATTAGATCTATTCTTAGAAATGTCAAAATGAGTTTCAATCCGTGAACCAACTCAACTCACCACTGTTTGAGTCGGGGTGTGTTGAGAAAAATTCATTTTTTTCAAAAGTTGGTTGAATTCAACTCGACTCACTTAACTCACAAGTTAAATAGGTTTGAGTCAGGTTGAAGGTGGTTGACCCACTTAAGCCACCAACATCTTTTTACAATTTTTTTTTTTACTTTTTTAAATAGTTATTTACTACTCCTAATTATATAGGTTCATAATTTCATATATTTAAATGCTAGAATGTTGTTTAATAATATTTGAATAGTTTTAATGTTCAATTAATTTGATTGTCAAGTTATATACATTGATACTTTTATCTTTAACTACAATCTTTATAGTAAATTACTCAAACAACCTTCTTATAAACAAATTTTTCTAATTAGCATGGCAAAAATGTGTAATTTATTTATTTATATTTTGTTGAATAGCATGACAAAAAATGTGTAATATTAACCATATTTTTTTGGAGTATATGGACACTTTCTTGGAAATAACTCATCATATATTAGTGGTGAGCATGATAAAGAAATGTGATAATCGTCTCATGGGTTGCTTAAAAAATTATTTAAATATTTGAATACAAAAAAATAAATACATAAATAATTTTTTTATGTGGGTTGGTGAGTCAACCGACTTAACCTACTAACCCGTGGTGGGTTGAGTCGGGTTGCAAAATTTCTAACTCACCATAAAGTGAGTCGGGTTGGGTTCAGTCGTAAAGCATAATTTGAAAACCATTATTTATCTATAATTGATTCGAGATATCTAATTGAAAAAAAATAAATACTATGGACAACCTGAGTTGGCTGGCCTTAAAGGTTGGGAACTAAGAGGGACATATGAGTCGGTGGGTGGGTTCATGCTTCATTCATTAAAATAAAGAAAAACAATTGAAAAGGTGGTGCGTGTGAGACATCAAAAGTAGAACTGAAGTAGGGTGAGGTTGTGTTGTTGTTTGTTGTGTTTTATTTCTGAATTTTGAATTTTGTGAGAGTGAGTGCCACTCCATGTTTCTGATCACACTTCAAGTGGTGGTGGGGAACTCCAAGGAAAATACTAGATTGCAGGAAAAGGAAAAAAAAAAACACACAAAAAAAAAAAAATAGCGACGGTTCTCAGAGGTGTGACTTGAAAAGGTTTCCAAAAGGACAGAGTCAACTAGGTGATATCTTTTCCCACTTGGCTTTTTCATTTTCTCTGTCAAAGGTGTAACCAAACCTACATCATCATCATTATCATAATTGAAAATCGCTTTTCCGAGGGGTGTTTCAAATCATCAAATTTGGCACCAATTGTTACGTATGCTATAGAATAGTGGTTTCATTAGGGACTTTGACCGGAGTAATGGCTTCGCAAGGTTCAACATTTGGTCATAAATTGTGGGATTTATTTGGCTCCATTTGAAAAAAATGTTATTTTCCTATGTTTGTGGCAATGTATGATTTTCCACTGCTTCTCCTTCGACATGTCAGGTGAGAAATCACTTGTGACGGAAATTAATCCAAACATGTCATTTTTTTTCTTGGTTGAGTTTTGGGTGTGATAAGTCAAGGCACCTTTCACATCAAACATTAAAAGTGAAACTCCCACCTCATAACCAATTCATTCTTTTAGGGATAGTTTGGTTGGTGCATGTCGATCAAGAATTCGATTTATCAAATTTTGCTAATTAAAAGAATTATAATATATAAAAATAGGATACAATTCTCGTCTTAAGTTAGATATAAATTTACTTACTAAAATCATATATCTGTGCTTCAAAATTTATCTTAATCAAATTATTTAAGATTATTATGTTATCGTTATCGAGTTCTTTTTGGTATGAAAGTAAATGGATAAATATGTTTTTAGTTTTTAAATTTAGACGTAAAATTAGAATTCGTTCATGTCTTAAACTTTGATACATTTTAGTTTTTAAATTTTAAAAGTAAATGTATATAGTTCTCCTAATATAATTGTATTAATTCTTTTCTACGTGTCAAACATGTGTTAGGATGACGTTTGAGTTGTTTGTACTGTTTTAACATGTTTCAGTTCATGTTAATCTAAAACACTGTTTAATAAGCCCAAAAAAAAATAATGTCATTAGATTAAAAAGACTATATCAATTAATGTTTAAAATTTAAGGATCAAAATATATCAAAGTTTCGGAAAGAAATAAATTTCACTTTCGTAAGTAAGTTTATTGACTATAAAAACATACTTAACCCTCGGCTTAACCATGTGAAAAAATACATTTTTTTTCCAATCTTCATTAGTCACCTTCTATCTACAAGAGAAAGAGGAGTATCTATATGAGCATTTAAATATCTGCATTAGAAGCCAAAATGAGACATAATTGATCTTTAATGTGGCAGAGCATTGATGTCATTCTTTTTCTATAAATTACGTGAATGTTAACCAGAATTTGACTACCTTTTTATCTAGGGTTTTCAAAACCTCTCCTCAAGTTGATTTGAGGACCAATTTCCATTTAAATGGGTAGAAAGTAGAGCCAAACTTGTTTTATAAGTCAAGCAAAGTACACATAGCATGGGGTTGAACTCAATTGCCCATGTGAAAAGATTAGGTCACTGCCAAACTTTAAAGACAATTGCCCTTAGCTAAATTAAACTAATCTCACAATTACATGAATCATACTGTTTCTTGGTTGAACAAAGGATCAAAGGTACATCGTCTATAGAACAAAATTTATTATAAAGTCACAAGTTTAAACCATTTTTTAAGCTCAAATTCTCTGCCTAGTTTCAAATGAACTATGCCTGCAAAATTCTCTTTCAGATATATACAAACTCAGGAAAAAGAAGTCAAACACAAATTATGGCTGTTACTCGTACATATTTCCTTCATGATGTGGCTTACGACCTAACAACCACTACTTACAAAATTCACAGAGAAAAAAAGAAAGACTAATTGCTTTTGATGGCGTATTTCTTCTGTACTCACCTAACATATTGAGCAACCCCATCGCACTAAACACAATTTTTGAGAACCGTGGAGCATCCCATGTGTGAAAATAGTTATATTAATGAAAATTATTAAATATGGTTTTAACCCTTAAATTTGGATGCAAAATTATAAAATTCGTCTTTTTCTCAACCTCTGATATATTTTAGTCTTTGAACTTAAAAAATAGATATGTATATTTAACCAAATGACATTAATTTATTTACGTGTTAAATAATAACTTTTCAGACTGACATTTGAATTGTTTAAATCATTTGACATGTTCCAATTCAAATAAAAAAATTAATATTGTTGGGTTAAGAGGATTATATTCATTCATTTTTTATGTTTGGGGACTAAAATATATCAAAGTTTGGGACGTAGACGAATTCCAAGTTCATATCCAAGTTTAGGGACTAAAATCATTAACTCAATGCAAAATGGTAAAAGTAAGAACATGATCCTCAACTAGTGTTAAGGGTTCTACATCGACCATAGATAAGACAAATTTACAGTATATAAGTGGATGAAAACTTCATCTTACAAACTGATTTTATAAAATTGAGTTATGTTTAAGGTTTCCTTAAGATAAATATTATAGTCATCCGAATTTATTCTAACAAAATTTATTATTTATTGGATCTATTGTGCCATTCATTATCGAATTACCCATTATATAAGTGAATGGAGAGAATTCATCGAAGGAAACCAGTGTTGTTTCCCTTCTTTACTGTGTTTTCTGACTGGTTAACCTAAAAGAGCATAATTAGTGAAATAGTGTTGAGCCAAGTGAAAGAAAAAGTACATGAAAAATGGGTAGACAAGGTGTCCTACTTGGAGTTGAAATTGAATCACTCTCCTTATTTTCAACTCTCTTTGTTAAATAAACTATTTTATTGGCTGCTGTGATTCTTGGTGTGCACTAAATTAAAGGGTTGCCTTGGGTTCACTCCACAAACACCATGATTCCATGCCCCTCTCTTACACTAAAGTCATCTCTCCACTAGTTAAGCCGTGTAAGTGTATATCACACTATCACGTGTGATTGTTTCCCATAACAAAGATGCTTAGGACTACTATTTATGAATTCATCAATGGCCCCATCAAATGCCATTGTCCATTAACAACCAGTCACCAGATCAAGCAGTAGCATCTCCTGGTCTCGCAACATTTGGAAACTTTCCACCCTCAACTTTACTTCATACCCTTTTGTTTTTTCTTTCGGATTCTTTCGAAAATTAAGCTCAGATCAGTTCTTCATTATTGGTTCTTTCTCTGATGGGAAAGTTATTCATTGTTCACTTTGGTTCAATGAAGTGTGATGTCATTTGGACGTAATCATAAATTATGGATTTTGATAACCTTTCTAAATACAAAATGTTTTTTTTTTACCTTAAAAGGGTTTATTACTGAAATACATTTTTTTTAACATTTAGTGAAATACAAAAAGTATTTTAGAGTTGTTTTTTTGTTTATAAATGAAACAATTTTGTTGATGTGTTATTGTGAGATAAAAAAAGAAGATTTAATCGGTTGGAAGTCCCACCTCGACTAAAAATAAAACACATGGTATATAAGTGAGGTGCAAACCAAACCTCACCTTACAACTCGGTTTTAATGTTTTAATTTTGTGGAATTGAATTAGACTTAAAGCCTACTTTTCTAATACAATCAAACAATATGGGATTATATTAGTTTCAAGAGTTTATCTTTTCACTTAAGCAAATATATAATTAATTTGACGACGAGAAGAGAAGATGTAAAGAATAATTTTCCTTTAAATGTTACAATTTTTCTCCTTAAGTAAAACAAGATCATTGCATATATTCTTCACTTATGGGAAGAGTTACGAATATGAACAGTTCATAAATATATTCTATTTGAACTTATGACCATTCTGATTAACAAGGATAAAATCTAAGGGAGAGGTTATAAAACTTTTAGCAAACAAAATAGCTAGAGTTTTTAAAACAATTTAACTCATCAAAGGTTGTTTTCTAAAGAAAATATAAGTACCTAATTTCATTTTTTATTAGGAGTTAATGTGTTAAAACTTAATTTTAAATTTATTCAATGTTTATTTGATTGATGCTGTTCTTTTGTATATGTTTTATGTTGATGTTAGTTTGATCACATTTTACTTAATATTTGATTAATATTGAAAAATGTTTTAAAACATACATCTAATTGTAATTAATATATGAATATATTAATTTTATTTAGACATATTTGAAACTCATTATCACATGGTTGATTGATTCGTTATTCAATTTACGGTTTTTCTTATTGGGAGTTAAAATTCAAATAAGTTAGTGCCTTGATGGTATGATTGAAATTTATCATAAGAAATGTACTTTTAATTAATTTATAGAATATGTGATTTTTGAAAGATCTAAACATTTTCACATGGTAGTTTATCGCATCTCATCTTTCAACTTAATTCTCAATTAGTCACACAAGTGTAACATTCCATTCTATGTGTATCAGTGTCGGGTAAAACTAATATAGACATATACATTATATATGTCACTGTTATTTGCAAGATTCTGAAAAATTATACTAATTAAAAAATAAATAAAGAGGATTAGATAGGCAATTTGAGTAAAGTTAAGTTATTTTTGTGGGGTGAATAGAATGCTCGTTGAGCAACTTTGTGGGGTATATAAGTTGTAGAGAGTAGTTCCTGGACGAGAATATAAGGTTTCGCTGGGCGAGAAGAGTTGTAGAGAGCCATTGTTAGGTGAGTTAGGAGTACGGTTGGGGGAGAGTGAAATTTTTAAAACGGAAAAAACAGTTTTCAGAAATTTTGATGAAATATGAAATTTAATAAATAATTATTCAATTAAAATATTATAAATGGAAACCTTAAAGATTTTTAGGGTGTAACAACGGTTGAATACGTCGAATTTGGCCCATGAATCTCAGAAGTTATCTTTAATTGTTTTTATGAGTTTTTGGCACTTGAATCTTGTAGAGAATCCCGTGTTTGATGGGTTAAAGGTTTCCTATTAATAGATGAGGTAGGTAGGGGCCAAGGGTTGGAAATCAAAAGCGTTTTAGTGGCTTAGAGTGAAAAACATGAAATTTTTAAGAAGGACGTGTAGGAGGAAGCAAACTGAATGTTGAAAACGTGGCTTTGATTAATTTTGAAAATGAAGGTGTGAATTTTGTGAAACATGAACATGAGTTTTGATTTATGTTTTTAATGGTATTGATTTTATTGTACGGTGATGTTTAAACGAGTTTTATGTGAACTATGTTGAGGTTTTTGATAACTAATTTGGGGTATGAGAGTTGTTTCATTGAGTAGGTTTGAAAATTGAGAAAGGTGATATTTTTTAAGCAAGTGATGATTTTTGTGAGGTTATTTTAACTTGTGTTTCGTGAGGTTATAAAATTGTGATTACAAAACATTTTTTTTTTTTATGAATTGCCCAAGTATTTTGGGTGCGTGGATTAAAAATATGTATTCCTCTATAAATATGTGATATTGATATTGGTTTCACTATAGTTGGGGAGACCCCTCTTTTTAGCAATTTTTGTTTCACCATAGTCGAGGAGGTTGCTCTTTTGATTGATTTGTTCTACCATAGTCAGAGATGCTACTCTTTTGAGCGATTTGTTCCACCATAGCTAAAGAGACTGCTTTTTAAAACAACTTGTTCTACCATAGTTGGGGAGTATGTTCATTGAGTGTGATTGTTCCATTAGTCAGAGAGGTTGCTCAATGAGAGTGATATTGTTACATAGTCGGGGAGCCTACTAGGAAGAATGATGATTTAATGGGAAATTGTGCGGCATATTTAGTTTGTTTACTTGTTTTATTGGATTTTGTTTTCGGTATCTAAATTTTTGGATTTTGGCTAAAACTATTGAGTTTTGAGTGAGTTTCATTTTCTTTATTAGAAATAAGATATGTGAAGGTGATCCAAAAAAAAGTTGGTCTAGGAAACATAAGGATTTTAAGTTAGTCTGTTGTGTCTCATTTCGTGTTTTTGGTAGTCTACCTAATGAACTTCCATATGTTTTACTTTTAACAAAGAAAAAGATTCTTGCAAAAGTTATTCTTTTAGATGCCGTGAAATTTAAATTGTGTGAGTTTATTTTAAAACTAAGGTATTTGCTTTGTGATGTTAGCTTATCCTTTAATTTTATTGTGTTTTTGTACTGCGGTGAGCAGAGGATATCTCAATTGGGGATGCACAATAGTGAAGGATAAGAGTTGGACAAGATTATTAGATGTTGGACATTCTTAGATTTTTTTTTTATTTTACAGTTTTGTTAAGTTAATAAAGTTTTAGGATATAAGACATGGATATCTTTTTATTTTGAGTTTTAATAAAGTAGCGACCATTTTATTGTAAAAGCAAATAATTGAAATATGATATGCGTGGTTATAAACATAGAAAAACGAGAAAAGAAATTGGGATGTTACAAAGTATCATGTATAATCATAATAATTAAAAAAAATATATTTAAGGATGAACTAATTTAATCTAAAATATTGAACACATGCTATCACACCTCATCAACACGCATCATAGATTACACAAATACATCATCAATTAACAATGAAACATTGTCGCTAAGATATTGAAATCTTTAGTTACATCTCAATGCATAGTATAACCGCCACATGATGTCTTTCAGAAGACTCACATTCATATTAAGCATGTCCTAATAAATATTAACAGCTACCCTAAGTCAAGTAGTTTATGCACCTACTTATCCAAGCCTAATGCATAAATATTCTTTTAACTTCTCACCACTTCTCACAACTTAGTTTTTGAAATTTGATGCAAAATTGGAATTCATCCTTGTCCGAAATTTTGATACATTTTGATCCTCAAAATTTTTAAAAATGAATAGATATAGTCCTTCTAACCCAATTATGTTAATATTTTTTTACGTGTCAAACGTGTTTTCCAGTTGACATTGAAGCGGGAACGTATCAAATGATGTAAATAACTCAAATGCTAGCATGAAACACATTTCACACATAAATAACTCAAACACATTTCACACATCAAATGATGTAAATAACTCAAATGCTAACATGATATCTTCTTTACATAGTGATCTAACATGCTTAATACTATTGCATAAGGCTTAACACCCTGCCAAATATCGCATAAAAGATGCACCCATAAAGAGCAACGCACACTCATAAAAGGCCACACATGCATAAAGGGTCCTATATCATAAAGATATCTTCTTTACATAATGATCTAACATGCTTAATACTATTGCATAAGGCTTGACACCATCCAAAATATCCCATAGAAGATGCATCCATAAAGAGCCACACATCCATAAAAAGGTCACATATCATAAAGATATTGTATTACACACGCACACACACACACACATAAGTATGTATGTATGCACACATCTACAAAAGGATTACACGTCTATAAGAGCATAGGGCACATATCACGCATATATCCTCGTCATATATACCACAACAATGATTTCACCTTTATTATACTCATCATGAATATCAAATCTCAATAACTAATTTCATACATCATACATCAATATCACACTCTATCATTGCTTAAACAAGCTTCTCTCCCCCTCAACTAGAAATAAGCTCCCTCCCTTAATCTATATTGGACCACTTGAGCAAGATACCTCAAAATATCTTGATTAATTGAATATGTCTTGTCCTTACTTAAGCATCAATGATCACATTTGAGTGTCCATCGCTTGAGCAATACCTAAATGTTGGATTTCGTCCAATAAGTTCTACAATTTCACTCACCATTCCAATAACATTTGAGTGATTATGTCATCGCTTAAATGTCTTGACATATTTTCATGAGTTTTCAATATTCCAATTTGTATATTGGATCCTCGGAAAATTTATATTTCCCAATCCTTCTAGCTTTCTATAGAAGTATTCATTCACGTTGCAACATTTTAATTACCTTCAATGTGTTAATTTCACAAGAAATGGTAAAGAAGATATGTATAACTTAACTTTTACCTTTGATTTGATCATATAACTTTAACTTTTAGTTTTTATACTTCAAAGTAGTTTATTTTAATTTGTAAATACATTATTTTTAATCTATGCAATTTTAGAGGATGAAAAGTAAAATAGAAAACTAACACTGATATGTATATGCATGAACTAAAAATTATTGAATTGATATTTATAAGAATCAAAATAAATAATTCTTCAGTGAGAAATCTAAAGGAAAAGTTTATAAAACTACAAATCATTAAGCTTGAAGTTAATATTACTATATTATAGCTAAAAGACATAGGGAGATTAAAATTAACATGACTGTAAATACACAAAATGTACATCCATGTGCATACACTTTCATTAAAGAAATTATTACATGATCTGAAATTATATGATTTCAAGAATCTTTATATAACAAATTATTAACTATTTTTTCACTCATTCAAACACAGTTACTCACCACACATATACAAACCTTCATCAGCAATACACATAATTTATATAAACAAAGTAATAATCTTAAATTATGAATGAGAATATGTGTGCATATATTGTAAAAATGATCAAATCCATATACTATTTTTCTAAAGTTTGATGAGTAATATTAGGAGTTTGTGTACTTTTTATAGATTTGGCAAGACCTCAAGCTTGTAACAATGGAATTATGGAGGTCTTCTCTTGACCAATTTGGAAATACTAGTAGACTCATGAGAAGGCAAACAACACAACCTATGATAATGGTGTATACATGCTCATGTGCAATCTTTAATACATTATCAACCTGACAACTGCCTCAAATCCCATAATTGCCAAAAATGGCAAAAGGAAAACATTATGAAACCTATTATATACTTGTAATATCCAAAGGCAAGGGTAGTTGCAAAATTAAGAGCCAAACCTGTGTTTGCTCTGTTGGGTGATGAGACTAAGGAACAAGAGAAGCAACTTCCGTAAAAGAAGAATCCTTGTTGGGCACCTCCTTGACTCTCACCCGACCACTAGCGTCCTTATTCCAAAATAAGGAAAACCCCTCAAAATCAAATCCAAACAAATCAATGTTCAAGTTAAAAAACCCCTCAAAATCCAACAACATTATCCAACTCACACTCACACCAATACATTTTGTACCTTGAAGGCCCTTAAGAATGTGATGGACTGTGAGCATTGCAAACACAAGCGATGACAAAGCATTGGCTAACGAGCATTGCCTGACGACCAATGGCCGACGAGCACCAGCCCACGAGTGATGACGAAGATGACGAGATTTGGAGAATGCCGATGACGAGATCAATCATGCTTTAAGAACGCCATGTTTGAAGTCGAAAACAAAAACGAATTGGGGATGAAGTCATGCTTAGGTTTGGGAATTAGGGGAAAACGTAGAGTGACTATAAAACCTGGGAGGGAAAGGCCAAAAAGATGAGGGAGGATGAAAAATGTATTATAATTTGTCGAGGTCACAAACCTCTTCAGAAAACAATTAAAATCCCCACTTTTCCTAGCTTTTAGACAACTCAAAGGAGTCATCTTAAATAATGTTACTTTGTGGAGGGTTTTTATAACCTCCGCAAAATAATTCTCACTAAATAATAATTTTTTTGTAGTGTTGAACGACGCATTGAAGAGAAATAAATGAGAGTTCCATTCACAAGTTCTGCTTTAGACATAACAATTTGGGAGGAATGTTGACGAATATATATCATTATAAAATAATTATGACATTTTTAAGGATGATTTTACATCAAATATTAAAAAAATGATCTTCTTGAAAATTATAACTTATTTAATCTAAACTAATGGACTTTAGTTCACCTCAAAACATGTAGAATTAAAGTTATGGGCATTTTAGTGGATAAAGATCAATTATCAATATTATATTAAAATTTATCCTTCCTTATTTTGGACAAATTAATTGATTGAATTAGCTCTTTAGGTAATTTTGATTATGAATACACATTTTTGTTGATGGTTCCTCTTTGTGTTGTCCATTATCTTTGTATTATCAAATGTAAAGCAAGAATAGTGTTTAAGATGCTCTTGAGCATTTGCATTTAAAAATTGGTTTTCAATCTTTTTAAACAAAATAATTGATTATGCTAAGTTTATCATTGATTATCTAAAGCTATACCATTCTTATATTTCACATAGTTTCATAGATAATCAATTATGAATTGAGTATGTTAGCTAAATCTAAAATGTTTGTTCTCACGGATAATCGATTATGACTAGTGAATAATTGATTATGTTAGTCAAATCTAAAATATTTGTCCTCAGAAATAATCAACTATGAATAATTTATTAACATGGTTTAAAATAATTATTAGATTATACGAGAAACATAATAATCGACTATGTTTCATTATTATCAATTATATTATCTTGTTACATAAAACTCTTTCAAACTGCTTTAAAAAGAAAAACCATTTAAGTTTTTTTTTCATAAGAACATTCTTCAATATTTGTGAAAAGAACTTAATGGCTTTCTAAAGAAGAGTTTTCTCAACGTATTACACATTAATATTATTTGAGAAAGAACTGCTTGAGATTCATAGAAAAAGGGTGATTACACTATATACCTTTTGATTGTAAATTTGTCACATTTCAAGTGATATTTTTCTATATTAATAACTTTGTGCTAGTGTTTGGTGTGTTTGCTATAGGTAATAGAATATTTTCATTATATTTTTAAACCTTCTTGAAGAGTGTTTCAATAAGTGATTTGTATTTTTTGATTTAGTTACATAACGAGTACATGTAATTAGTTAATTCAATATTGGTAGTGGAAGATTCAACTAAGGTTGCATGAATTAATTAGATGTAGATTCAAACTAGTATAAAATCTTGCATGTCTTTCTTTTTCATCTTTCTCGTATTATTTTGGATTATTTTTGTTAATCATTGATTGATACACTCAATTACCATCATAAATAATAGTTTTAAGAAAAAAAATTATAATCTCTTAAAGTCATTTTTTTTAAATCAATTCATGTTCCTTTTAGTTCTATTTTCAGTCATTCATTGTTTGAAAAAAATTTCAACAAAAATTGTTTTTTCATGTTTAATGAACATATAATCGATTGTTTGTAATTAGGGCAAAGTTAGTTTTCACTAATAATTGATTATATGTTTTAAAAATTTGGTTTCTCATGTTTTGCATTTTATGTAAAGTGTTAATTGATTATATTTGTATAAAAATTGTTTTCACATGTTTCCACTATAATTGATTATCTTAATATATAATTGATTATACTAAGATTTTTCGAAAAACTCAACCTTCTGGAAATAATGATTAAACTATTTTAAAATTATTTATGGGTTATATGATGAAAAAATTAATTAATTATCATTGATAATAATAAGTTATTTTGGTCGATAACTTCAAATTCTTTTAAAAGGAAAACTTTCTTTCTTTCTTTAACACAATTTGTAATTTTCGAAAAGAGAATTTTGTTAATCTTCAAACGAGATATTCTGAAAGTATTTATACATTACATCATGGTAAGAAGAATAATTGCTGAAGATTCATCAATAGGGGTGATCATAACAGGTCTTTCATTATAAATTTGTCACGGTTCACGCCATATTTTTTCTTTTTCTTTTTTAATCTGAACTAATAGCTTTGTAAATCTTCTTGAATGATGTTTCAACGAGTGATTTGTACTTCTTGTTCTAGTTATATAAGAGTTCTTATAATTTGATAATTCACAATTTTAGTGAAAAATAAGGTTAGTTGGATTGACTAGATGTAGGTTAAAGTAGAATCAAATCAATATAAAGTTTTGTGTATTCCTCATATCTCTTTTCTATTCTAGTGGGAAAAAACACTCTTTGTGTTTTGTGCATGACACTAATTTTATTATGCTTCTTTAGTCAAAAGGAGTTCAAATTATTAGTAAATCCTAAATATCTTATTCATTTAATGATCACAGAACTTGGTACTCACACCACACGTAAACTAAGTCAGATTACCAGATTACCATTGAGGTTACTATCTTTCATACAATTCTACCATATACTTCATCCCAAACATTTTCCAAACACATTTCAATTCATCAAGTACACACAACTATACTTTTATAACATATATAAAAAAAAAAAACATGTAACCATTAACGCATTTTTTAAGTCATTTAAAATAAACAAATCTAGGACTTCAACACAAGGGATATCATTTGAACAATGAACTCTAGCTTGAGCATTATTCTTTATAAAATTGAGGTTTCTCTCAAGTATCTCCTTGCTTGAATGACAAGTTGTTACTTAAGTAATGCAACTCAATGCTTGAATGATAGTTGGTCACTTGAGTATGGAGTTCCAATAGGAATGGCAACAGATCGGATTGGACACATATAATGCCTACCCGTAATCCGACCCGCAACAAAAATATCCACCTGCTACTCGTCCCGCTACCCATGCGGGTACCCGTTGGTATTTTAAAACCCACAGGTACACGTGGATAACTACAAATATTTAAAAAAACATATTTTATAAATTTTTTAAATTAAATTTAAACAAAATTACAAAAAATAATGTAAAATAAAATATAAATTTAATTTAGTTTAATCTAATAAAATATAAATTAAAATTAAATTTTAATTAAATTTAACTTGATAAAACATATATTTAATTTAAATTTAAATTTTTTACGGGTAACGGGTACTGGCAGGTACAGATAATATGATACCTACACTTGACCCGTTGATAAACGTGTATTAAAATACCCGCGAGTAAGAAATATTTGCGGATACCAATTATCCATGTCAGATTTTATCTGCAGATACTTGTGGACACAAATATTTTTGTCATCTCCAAGTTCCAATGATAAAAGTCTTACTCTTGTCTCTATCTCAAAATAGTGAGGATAACCTCACTTAAGTTATAAATGCAAAATTAAAATCTCAACTTCAAATTAGTTGAGTTAGCTAATACTATTATTTTCAAAACTAAAATAATTTGACTTAATAAGTTTTAATTCACCACATGAAACCACACTTGTAGAACCACTTGTACAAGTAAAATATCTGCACAAGACCACCACATTTTTTAACTCCAAAGATTTGTATAAACCTTTTGTTTATTTCCATTTTTTTTTATTTTTGCCTCCTTTATACTTGACTTGACTCTTTCTCTCTCTTTTTGTCTCTAAATAACCATGTTATAGTATTTTTGAAACATCAAAACCGTGTCTTTGTTTTAAAACATTTATGGTGGAATGGTCTAATTTTCATGAATAGAACAAGAACTCTAAAAATTAAAATTGAGTATTTATTTTGAAACATAACACATAAATCGATCTCAGTATCTTATGAATTTCAATACTTGTTCTAACAAATCGAATACAATAATAAACTTTCACCTTATAATTAAGTTCAATTCTATATCTATCAAGTAAAAATTTGAATTTGTAAAATTTTATTTCAAAGATATAATACATGTAACTTTACTTTAATATAATTAGTTCACACATGATCACTTTCCTACTTATTTTTGAATAATTTGTCTTATGCCAAGCAAATACAATGAATGGACATCCAAAACACATTAAAAATTATACATTATTATTATGATTACCTTTCAACACCATTGTGATCCACTAAATTTCAATCAAGCATATCATGATATTTTTTTTCACATTATTTACTTAATCACAATGTCATATAAATTCACATGACATCCCATACAAATTAAAATTTCAAGCTCCTTATTTGTTAAGGAACTTAAGGGTTGAAGATAAAGAAGTTTAAATGTCTAAAGAATCATTAGATCACATCAAATTTTCAATTCAAATAATCAAAATACTTAAAAGTTAAACCTTAACTTAAATATCCTACTATTCTACAAAACTTTTCACGGATATCTCTCAAAGCGAAGAAGTGAAACATAGAAAAATAGGGAAAAAGGATTACTATATACAAAATTCTCACCCTTAGCTAGCTCAAAATGTGAAATTTAAAAGGAAAGTTGAGAGTAAAAGAAGAGAATTTTAGGAGAATGAGGTAAAGGAAAAAAAGTTGGTTGTTAGGAATCCAAGTGTGAGTCTAAGTCCCACATTGACCAGAAATGAGAAAGTAGAGCACTATATAAGAATCAAGACCCATAAACCCATTGCCTTAAGGTTTTGGGTTGAGAGTGGTATCA
>Ga0099823_1001607_pt1 | contig 19093 bp, 9 predicted proteins | sample CowpearedBW_FD_76831 | JGI IMG/M metagenome (GOLD analysis project Ga0099823, IMG submission 76831) | Root nodule microbial communities of legume samples collected from California, USA - Cow pea red BW | ecosystem: Host-associated > Plants > Roots > Nodule | place: USA: California | collected...
TAACAGAAAGATACATCTTGGTTAACCATATTTACTTCCCTCTTATTTTCGTTTTAAAAAAAATGCAAAATGGTGTCATCAAACGCGTGAACGTTACCAGGTTTGAAGACTGAGAGTGCAAGCAAGAAGACAGATAGAAGAAGGTAGTGCTATTGCTAAACATAGGTTGCAATGTTCTTATACAGAATGGTCGCAACGGAAAACCGTTTTCTTTGTGTTTTTAGAAATTCATATAACGACCGAAGGGCTGTTTCTTTTTATTTTAACTTTAATTTTGATTCGTTATTTTATTTTTGGGTTTAGCAATTTCGGAAATAGGTTTTTGTCATCTTGCATGGAATTTCAATCCCCAACTTCTCGCCCTACCCGGAGTGATGTCGTTTTGAATCACCATCCACCATTTCCGATCATTCACCGGTTTCTGTTGCCGCCGCCGCTGCTGCCAACACCCTCCACGGTGCTGCTTCCGGTCCCTTTCAACCCCTCACTTTTCTTCACGATGGATAATCAAAGGTCCATCTCTCTGCTTCAGGTAAACCTTTTTGGTTTTGGGTTTTTTATTTTTTATTATTTGGGGTGTTTGGGTTTTATTTAAAGTTTATGACTCTTTCTTTTGGGGTTTATTTAATTATACGCAGTTCATGGTTGATGAAGGACTTGTTCCGTCTGTAGAAGAGGAGGATAAACGAAAAAGTGTTATTCGGAAGCTTAAACAGGTTTTCTTGTGCAGCATTCCCCTGCTTGTTCTTAATCCGTGGTTTTTGCTGCCACCTTTTCATTCTTTGTTTTCTTTTTGAATGCATGGGTTGCATTTTGGACGCGTTCTCTGTTTTCCATGAAGGTTGCTTCTTTATTTTATTTTTTACCTGAAGATTTATTTGCATTTTCTTGAATTTTTCTTTTTCTCATGTATGACTGAAAATTGTTTATTGTGTACGACAACATTGTCCTTACTAGTTACTTCAACTAGGTTTTCTTTTATCCTAGAAAGAAGTGTGTGTTTGGCAATGCATTCCGAACTTCGTTTTTCACCTTTCACGTTTGTGTGGTTGGCAATGCATTCTGAACTTCGTTTTTCACGTTTGAAGCGAGGAACTAGCAGTTTCAGCAAATGTTATAATGTCACCTTAAAAATTTTTACTAGTAAGAAAATTTAAAGAAACTTGTCGTTGTTGTTTTAATAGTAATAAATTGTTTTAGGTAATGAACTGTTTTCTGTGTAATTTATATTAAAAAACCTATAAATAAGTATTACTTTAAAGGATGTTACTTTGTTCAGAATAGTGGTAAGATTTTAAAACTGTGCGAATTATTGAACTCATTTACTAATGACAACACTTCAACGAACAAGTTCGCATTTTCCCAACAGGTATAGCTTTTTAATTTTTTGAGCATCCAGGGATGTTAGCAAATTCCAGTATTTATAATCTGTTTCTTTAAATTTAGTTTTTTGAATTTGCATCATGATATTTGGTTAGGAACTTACAGTACTATCTTGATGGTATTCCTATTAATCACAGATCATGCATTTATATTTTATCATCTAATTACCTTATTTATCATGCTATTCACTTTGCAGGTAGTCTCATCGTGGATCAAGAAGGTTGCTTGCCTGCATCAACTACCAGAGCACCAAATTGCTGTCACATCTGCCACAGTATTAACTTATGGATCTTATGGCCTTGGAGTAAGTTCTTCCATTTGTTAATCCTGTACCGTTTGATTTTCTTGATCAATAATAAGATGAGAGATAAAAAATAGTCGTATTAGGATTTCACCTAATTTGCTTGGATGTGATTGTTAAACTTTTTCACATATCTAACGCTTGCTTTCTCCTTTTTTTACTTTCAATAATGTTTAGGTTCACAGTTCAGGTTCTGACATTGATGCTTTGTGTGTTGCTCCTTTCTTTGCGTCAATTGCGGTAAGTTAATTGTGTTTCTCTTGTTTATCATTCCTTAGGCTCAGTAACATTTGCCTTAATTTTTACTGATATGAATATGATCTATACAGGAAGACTTTTTTATTGTGTTGCACGACATGCTTAAAAGGAGACCTGAAGTATCATATATTCACTGTGTCAAGAATGCAAAAGTCCCTTTAATGCGATTTAAATTTGAAGGGGTTTCCATTGATCTTCCATATGCTCGGCTTAACGTACTATATGTTCCTGAGGTCAGTGTAAGGAAACGTGATGTAGTTCTCAAAATGTGAAAATACATTGAAAAATGTAAGGAGTTTTGCATGTGTGGAGACCTTTTCAAATCATTATGCTCAACATTCCTTCAAATTAATGTCACTGCTTCTTTGCGTTATGCATTAAACCATTTTTATGGTAAATAACCAATGCCGTTTGTTTTGCAGAATGTTGACATATTAAATCCATTTTTCTTGAGGAATATTGATGATACAAGCTGGAAAAGTTTGTCTGGAGTACGAGCAAATAAATACATTTTCCATCTAGTTCCTAATATAGAGGTAAGGTGCACACCAATAATTTCTTTTTAGTAAAAGAGAATAGCTAGATTCATAAGCAATTGGACAATTATCTTGATGATCCAAAGGATGTTAAATATATTGATTTTTGTTGACGTTCTCCGAGTTGAGGATAGGCACTAACTTCCCTTTATATTTGGTTCCATGCAAGTGGGGTAGTTTTGCTTTATTGTTCTTATGCATTATTGTCTCTTTAATGCAACTCATGTATTTCAGAAATTTCAATGCATTCTACGATGTCTTAAACTGTGGGCAAAACGGCGAGGAGTTTATGGAACCGTAAGTGCATTTGTAGTTTCAAGTAACGGTTGCTTTCATAACTCTGTGCTTGAACTTTAATTTTATGCTTAACATGAAGTAATAATTTCCTTTGCAGTTGCTTGGTTATTTGGGAGGAGTTCATATGACAGTTCTTGCAGCATATGTTTTTCTAAGACATCCTGATGCCACCTTGAACGCTCTAATTATGAACTTTTTTGAAACATTTGCGTTTTGGCCCTGGCCTACTCCAGTGATGTTGCAGGAAGGAATGTTAGCAGCTATAGACGGGATAGAGACACGGTCCTTAATGCCTATATTTCTGCCATCTAGCCGTTATGAGCATTGTCATACAAATATTACTAGAAGCACCTTCTTTCGGATCAGGAATGAGTTTCTTCGGGGACATGAAATGACAAAGGTATGTTGCGTTGCTTAACCACCTAGGTCTCCTTTTGATATACATTACCTTTGTAATTATACACATTTTCCAGAGTGACTTACCTGTGTTTATACACATTTTCTAGGGTTACTTAATCATAATGTTCTGTGTGGTAGAATCCACACGGTTTATATGGCTGCTAGCTCTTAAGAATTCTTCTATACAAAACATGACAAGGGAATGTTGTGTAGTTTAAACTAGGTGTCCTTTTGGTATAAATTTTACCGGAATAATATTTTCACTTGTTGTATGGCTGGCAGTATATATAGTCGTTCACATTATCTCATATGTGGATTATATTAGAAACAATAAAATACTTACTGAAACATTTAAATAATAATAAATTTAGTTAAAATCGACATAACACTCTATAATATCAACCTGTAGTTTACACTACCTTCACTTGTTGTATGACCTCTAAGGGTGAAGAAATACACTTATGACGACTTATATCCTGTGTAATATAAAGTATATTAGTAAAAGAAATTCAAAGCTAAAAACATCAATTCATAGTATTTTACCCCAAACAAACTATGTAACGTTGATCTTCTATTGTACTTAGATATGCAAGAGTAAGGGCTCGCCCTTTTTAAGCTGAAAATGATAAATAATAACTTAAAACACTTTGTACTACATCAGTACTAACTCTATTCGTGGGCATAATGCGGCGAGTGTATGTTGTGTGTTGCTTAACCTAGATCTCTTTTCGGTATGCATTTTTCTTACCTGTGTTCTTATTTATATTTTATCCCGAGCGACTTAATCATAATGCACTGTGTATCAAACTACTTTCTTCTTCTTGGATAACCATAATTGAGGTTGATGCTCCTATTTAAATAAGTCTCTCATTTTCTGTATATGGCTGGGTTGAAGGATATTTTGAAGCCAGATTTCCTCTGGGATAATGTATTCGAGCCTTTTCCATACACAGAAAGATACTCCCGATTTCTCAAAATTTGTCTCTCTTCTCCTAACCATTATGCACTGGTAGAATGGGTTGGTTGGGTAAAGTCACGCTTTCGAGGTCTTCTTGTGCATGTAAGTTGCTCAAATGGTAAATTTGGTTTCTGATATAATTACATTCACTTTTACTTTAGAAGTGACTATGATCCATTCCATTCATTATAATCACACTGGAGATGCTTCAATAAGTATATTAAGGTCACTTTTATGGGCTTGGCATAAATACTTATGTTGTAAAAATATCCTCTTCTGCTGTTAATTTTAATGTTACTTTTGGGAATCTCACTCATGATAATGAATCAATCAGGAATGAATTTTGTGTTCATTTCCTCATATAGTTTTGTTTGCTGCAGCTGGAGATTACTCAAGGATTTTGTGACCCTAACCCTACAGAATATGTTGATAGTGAGAGAACAGAGCCAAATGTAGTTTTCTACTGGGGTTTGAGATCTAACAACAATAATTTCCTGGACATTGATTCGGTAAAGGAGGAGTTCATGAGGATTATAAAGAATGGCTATGAAGGTTCTCCTGGGAGGATGGAGATGTCCATCCTGTTAGCTTCTCAACTGCCTAATTGATGATAAGAAAAGGAATCCTTGTTTGCAATGTGTCACCAGTTCCAGTGAGGATTATAGTGGCTAGATCTATTTTATTTTGATTTATCTGCTATCTTGTTGTACTATAGACCTGTATATTCTTGTTCCCCTTTCTCCACCTCTTTTTCCCTTCTAACTTCTGTAGGAGCATAGGTTTACTTAGGATCAGCAAAAGGATGAGTAGTCTTTTAGTCTTGCAGTAGATAACAGAAATTTTTGAAAAGTAAAAAGAGTTACAAGGGATTGGACATGTAAAGCAATAAACCTCATTTTACCTTTCAAATATAGAGTTAGATAAATCAATGAGATTAGTTGGAACTTGGAAATTTATCACTTGCTTGTTCAGTCATAGTATTTCAAGGTACTAAGAATTTTGAGACAGATCAGTAATATAGCTCTGAAAGAATTTAACATGCCATATTTATGTGTTTTTTGAAGTCATTAATTCTTAATATAAAGTTTGATAATTGAGCTATTTAATTGGCATGTCAGTAATATGAAATTCTCTACACCTTATTTTCATTAGTTAGGCTACTGAGTTACTTAGTTTTCTTGATTTATTTTCTCTCAGTACGTTATATTTCTTTTAAACTACTTTAATAGTTTCAGCTACTGTTTGAATATAATGTTTCGATTTTTTATGTTTAAGTTGTTTTTACATTGCAATATAACTCTAACTAAAAATGGTAGAACAGATATTTAAGGATAAGATAAAAAGTATTTTTTGACATGTAACTATCTCTATTCATTAATTAGAATTCATTAGTTAAATATTTACCCACTATAATTATTTATGAGAATTAATTGCGGTAGAGATTTTACCAGTTCCTTTGTTGTTTTAATTCTTCACAATTTTTTGACAAAATATCATATATGAAATTGATCATTTTATTTTCTATATTGTGATATCTTAAAAGTGAAAAATATTTTTTACTTAAATAAAATAAACATGTTTCAATTATAATCCCTATCATCCAGAAATTAACCATTGTATTTTCTGTAATATAAAAATGAAAAAAAGGGCTTTATATTAAAAAAAAAATCAATTTATCAACTCCTTTTGCCTATAATATGAAAGCTCAAAAGAAAATAAACAGGTCACATAATTTAACCCAATGTAGAAATTCTTTGTGTAGTCGGTCAACAATGTGGTTGAATGTTAACTAACCTGTTTTGTTACGAATGTGTTAACTCATCATTGAATATATAACAAATTTCTTTGTTATTTTATTTAACTTATTTCACTAAGTAAATTTTTATAAACTCTAAATTTCATTCTTTAACCATGTATGCCTGATGTCGGCGACATCTTGAATCATCAAAGAATGATATTTCCCATTAAAATTTCTCAAAAATCAATTTACACATTTGCACATTGTCTTCTGCCGAGATGTGTATTTGACATATTATATATAAAACATAACAGATGAACAGGAAATTCAGCAACCGTGGATCCGTGGCGCAATGGTAGCGCGTCTGACTTCCAGATCAGAAGGTTGCGTGTTCGATTCACGTCATGTTCAATTCCCACTCTGAATTTTTTAAGGTTAATTTTAGCTTTTGTGTGTATTTACAAAAAATGATTGTCGAAAAAGTAGAAAATAATTATCGTAAGATGTTTATTTATTGATCGTCTTCGCAGTGAACCAAATGAGTTTGAAGTTACTGCAATGACAATGCAACTTTATTTTAAATACTTTCTTTATTTTGATAAAATAACTTGATTTTAAACCATTTCATAAAAAACCCGCCACTTATTATTCTTTTTTTTGCGTTGCAATACAAATCCATGATTATTAAAAAGTAGAAATTAATTATTATATCTTGTGTCCGTGTCGTCATAACCAAAATGTAAAAGGATACGGAGAAGATAGTATGAAAATGAAAACTATAGAGATCAATGGTATTGGAAATTATCGAGTTGTGTGTTTCTTATTATGCTAGTGTGATAAAATTGGACGGTCCAATTTTTTTTATGAATTAATGTGCAATTCTTTTATTATGAACGACTAACATATTATCATATAATTTTAAAGTGAATTTGGAATTTCACTTCCAGCCCCCACTCTCAGTTTGTCAAGTAACCGTAATGAAATATTTTAATTGTCGATATATAAATGATTTATATAACATACAAAATAATTAAAAGATGTGGATCCGTGGCGCAATGGTAGCGCGTCTGACTCCAGATCAGAAGGTTGCGTGTTCGATTCACGTCGGGTTCAATTCCCATTTTGTTTTGTAAGCCTTTTTAAATGATATCATTCCAAAATGCTTTTCATTTAATTGCAAATATATTCTTATTAATTTTTTATTTATGATGTCAAGTTTTAACGAATAAAATGAAATAGTATTAATTACCTTTCTTAGTTAACAAAACTTTTGGTTTGTTTTGGTTATTATTCAAGTTGAATAGTGCACCCTCCATGTAGTAGAGTTTAATATTGTATTAAAGTTGCTTTCTTTTATTGAAACAATTGTTTGATGCAAACATGAGAATAGCTCAAATGTGATAGAAAGAACTAACAAGAATTGAAAGTCTCTAGGAGAGAAGCAGACGACAATGTCGGTTATTCTTGTTAATTAGCACATGTCTTTAGTGCCTACTTCATGATTCTGCTTCGATCTTAGAAAAACAGAGAAACCTGTGTATTACACGTAAACATGGGGCTGCTTTGTTTCAAAGAATGAAATCTGCTACCAAAACAGTGGTCGTGTTTCTTTCTTTAGCTCCAAAAGAAGGGTTCAATGAAGAAAGAAAGCATCCTCTAGAAAGTTCTCAAATTTGGCTTCTTGTGGTAAAGCAGGGGACACCAAAGAAGGCGTGGCATTCACCAGAAAAGCCAAGTGAATAAGACACCCGTGAACCATGGCCTAAGTCACTTTAAACAACAGATATATCAGTATTCAACATAAAAAAAACTGCAACATGTCAATAGCATAAGGGGTCCAACAATCTTATTTTTTGTGTTGTTTAACTTACAAAATCTCTTTTAGATGTAGAAAGAAACCAATCTAAGGCATTGTCTTCTTCTATTGTGGTTTCTTTATATATAAACTATGCTTGTATATAACCCTGTTGTTTCACACAAAAATTCTTACATTATTTTTTAACCTATCTTTCTCTTTTGTTTTACCCTATTAGACGTTCATTTCTCTCTGTTCCCATGTGAGGTATATACTATATACTATATACTATATATACTCCCAATGATCATTTTGTGACCCTAATATAGGAGCCAAGAAAAAAAAAAAGCCTACACCATTCTCATTCTCATTCCCTATCCATCACCACAAGAGAAAAATGAAGAGGATCCCAAGTTGTGTGTCTTCTTTTGCAATCCAAATGATTCTTGTAGCTTCTATTTCTGTTCCCTTCACACTGTCCCAACCATCTTTCCATGGGGATGGTGACTTGGTAGACCAAATATGCAGAAAAACACCCTTTTACGATCTCTGCAGCTCCATCCTGCACTCAAACCCTCTCAGTCCAAAACCTGATCTCAAAGCAGTGGCCCTCTTAATGGTGAACAACATTGTGGTAAATGCAACTGATACACTGAGTTACATCGAGGGTCTTCTCAAGCAGACCCCAGACCGTGAGTTGGAGCAAGCCTTGGCCTTCTGTGCTGAGTCTTATATCCCTCTCATCAAATACATTCTTCCGCAAGCTGCTGATGCTATTAGCCAAGGCCGTTTTGGCTTTGCCAGTTACTGCATTTCTGATGCTCTCAAAGAAATCAGTAACTGCGACAAGAAATTCTCCGGCACAACTCAGGCACCCTTGGGAGACAGAAACGACATTGTGCAGAAGCTTGTGGATGTAGCCTCGGCTATTATCAAACTACTGCTAAAGGCTTGATTTGTTCACCTCTTTTCTCTGTTCCATTGCTTGTACTTGTAGGTGATTGCACTTAGTATATAGTTGTAGTACTATACCAGTAGTAGTACTGTTATTTAGATGGTTGATTCTGCATAATGTATGGTTCGTTCACCGATTCATTGTTTGTGTACTTTGAAGCAACTCTATATAAACCATATGAATGAAACTCAGGTTAGACATGAACCAAAACATTTTCTTTCACTCTTTCAGAGGTTTCTTCTTGCACAGATTGAGAGCTATGTATCTGAGGAAGCTTCGTATGAGATAGGTGCTAACAAACTCAGCATCCGGTTCTGTTTATTATTTATTTAACTTTCAGCCCCTAACTTCTTGTTTGATTGCTACTCAGTCCTCTCGTTTATTGCATATTAAGACGGATATGAATGGAGGAGATTTAGTGTGTGCAAGTCAAAAGTTGCTTTCAGTTTGATTGATATGCAATGCAGATACGGAGAATAAAAACGTACGTCACTCATGAGAATAATTGATATCTTTTCTTATATAATATTGTGTATTAAAACACAAATAAAAATATTATTGCGTTTTTTATTTTACAATTATCTAACATTGGGTGCCCATTGGACCTGAGATGATAATTAAGCAAAGGACTTTCCTTGAAACACAGATTGTAGTAATTTGAAATTCTTGTGAAACCAGCTTTATTTATAAAACTGATTAATACAGCTAGCTCATCCTTATTTCTTTCAAACAAGTCCAAAGCGCTTACTAGAAGCACGTTAAACGTCTTGGATTGGAAGATAAACTTTGCGTAATTTTTGTTGTTGGGATCCCATATGAAGCAATTTCACGTGTTCATGCTAGTAAAAGTCAAACTGGAATCACACAAAGAGAGCCACACCTGACACCTTTTTATTATTAAAATTGAAAGTTAGAATGCCACACGGCTGAACCAGAATTGTTGGTTCTGAAAAGATAAGTAATTGATGAAGCCCCCTCTGTCGTGTAATATGCTTGTTGTACGTAAAATATTTGTCACAAAAAGCACATGATTACATACCAGTTGTCTTTGTGACAACAAAAGAAAGCAGAAGAACAAATAAATAGAATCATTGAAAGCTTGGTCGCGGCTTCAAAAGAATAATCTCCAAACAGAAAGTTGCTGACGTGAAAAGTAACACGTGTTTGGCCCAAGGCAATGGAAAACGCTAGCAGCACCGTTCTGGTTATTTAACTCACCCCAAACATTGATTAATATACATAACAGGGATAAGTTAACATATGTTAACAGTATATAAATAAATATATGTTCTAAAAGTCAAGACAAAGAGGCTGTAGGAGAAACAAGAGTACCGTTTGGTTTAAATACAGGAAAATTATATTCTTTTTTATGATGGAACAGCATTATCCTGAAACTCTTCTCGATTTTTCAGGCAAATCTGAACCTGCCACCTGCTGTACAAAACTGCAAGGTGTACAATTTTCCAATACCGTCAATGAGAAAATTTGATATTGGGGAAAAAATGAGTTTTTTATGAGGCATGATGCATTTTGAGCTTACTTATGAGATTCTGAAGCAGTAACATTTGATTCGCTTGCAGAAGGATTGAGTTGGTAGTGAACTGAAATTAGACCTCCCTCCGATTCTCCCGTAGACACAGGAGATCCCTGGAAACTTGCCACTGAGCTTGTTCTAGATGGCACGCCTGCAAAACCAACTTCTAATTAAAGAAAATCAAGAAAGCTAAAATGTTGTCACTCGTCAGAAAATGAAACAAACATGAGCAGTACATAATGTGGAAAAGAAACAAGTTCTGTAGAGTATGTCAGAAAATTTCTAAACAATTCAGGTTCCACAAGATTTTCTAGTATATCTTGATTGTCTTGATGTCTGACAGAACCATTGTTTTATCACAAAATAATACGTAAGTATCAATCTGAAAATTAGGAATGGCCTGGCTTAGGTAGCAATGAAAATGCTAAACCCCTCCTACATGTTGTAATAATGTGCATGCTTATAATATAGTCACAGCCATGACAAAAATCTACTTTCATCCCAAATGTTACCTTGAAATATTATCACAACAAAGAAGACCACAGTGAAAACCATAGCCAAAAAGCTGCTGGTACTGGAAGATGATGATGGTCCTGACGATGCTTTAGCAATTTTCATCTTCTTCAATGCTTTCATTCGCTCTATTCTCGCGCGTTTCAACATGGCAAGTTCAGATATCTCTCTGATTAGCTTAAGGTCAGCTGCATCCAATGAAGGAGCTTGTGGAGATCTTGGAGGTTTCGGAGCCTTCTTATTACAGGTCTTTTTCCGTTTTTCCGAATCTTTCGCCATCAATGGATTGCCTGTTGCTTTCATCAAATCCCCAGAAACTTCACTAAAACGTGATTCATAGCGGAATAAATTTGGCACAACATCATCTTTGAACGAACCTCCAACGAACCCACCAGAAACCTTAGCAAATAATGTCTTTCCTTGTTTTGCACCACTTGGAGCAGAGGCTTTCTTTGAATCGTCTCCAATTAGTGGCAATCCACTTTCAAGATCAACTTCGATATTCTTATTTTTGACACTTTTATTATCCATCCAAGAACCACCAAACCAATTTAACTTCTCCTTGCTTGTTATCCTATAAATCTCGAAACTGGCTTCACAAATTCAATGTTTGAACTCATCCCATCATACAAAATTACCTCCTAAACGGATATTATGTACTAAGGGTTTAATTGTTCGTAAATCATCAAGAAGACATCTTTCAATACATCTCAAATCCGATTCGGATACCTCCTTTTCTGCTTCTCTGGCTTCTTCTTACATTACACAGATCCAAGCAATAGTTGCCCAGCAAATTTTTTTCTTCTCCTTCCCAGGGTCTATTTTCCACAAGCAATACCACTCCCTCAATATCTAAAGATAAAAGAATGTAATCCCAGGAACAGACAGACCCTGCATCATAAATTAGAGACAAAAATTCAATCAGCTGAACCTAACCAAATTAACAATCTTACTACAATGATACACCTTTAAGCCACCCAAAGCCCCTATTCAAACTTTTAAACAGAACAGACAAAGAAACAATCATTGAGATAAAAAAGGAAACATAAAAAGCTTTAGGGCACAAAAAAAGGATGAGGCAATCTAAGCAAGGGAAATACACGAATGGTTTCTCAGCCAGGAAAGAAGCTAGGCCAACACAACAAATTATCCCCGGGAAGATTGTATTCATACATTAATACCCACATTACATGTTACATATATGTATATATACATATAAACTTACACAGCAACGTGCAACCACATATGATTAAAAATGGGCACCCATGAAAACGAAGAAAGTCAACAACTTTAAAGTAGTCACAGCCATGGCAACAACAATAATATAATACAAAAGAAGTAAACAGAGAAGAAAACATAAAGTGGAAAGAATACCTTTGCCTGAAGGGGAAGGAAGGGTAGATCCAATGGCGGAAGAGTTTGTAATTACAGAGAGCGAGACATAAGGTATCGAAAAATACCATAGATAGCGAGATAAAAGGGAAAAGGAGCCAAAATTACAGAAAAATTAAGATTTGTTTAAAAACAAAGATCTCCCTCTGTTGATTTCATGGTATGTGCTGTCTTCAAAAACTGTATATTTATAGAGCGGAGATTGAGGAGGTGATGCCATTATAGACAACACTTCTGGACAGTTGGCAACTCCAAATTTCACACCCTGGCCCCTCCCATGTACTGTTTTCTGTCCTTTTCTTTACACTTTTCTTCCCCACTCATGCTTCTCTCTGTTATGCCATTCCAACGTTACAAAATTTATAATAACATTATTCTATTTAATCAGTTCAAGTAGATTCCATTATCTTCATTAGACTTTGTTAAACTTTATTCATACAAATACTGTGTTCTAGTAGAATGTGTATAAAGTTTTTCATAAAAGATTTCAAATTTTATTTAACTAACTAGGCTATCCCTATTGAAAACTTTCGTTAAGAAAATAAATTATCCACATTTACCGTAAATGTTTTTATGCCTGCGTGAAAGTTTATAGGTTTAATAGATTAATTTTATAATTTTTTATACTATTACGATATATAATATATCTATTATACAGTACATCTAGCGAAATCCATATAATTTTGAGTTAAGATTAATAAAAAATATATATTTAGTTTTTAAAATAGTTATTAAATATAAAATTAAAAAAATAAAATATGTATAATTTTTTTTAAATAATTGATAAAAGAGATTTTTAGGATAAAATAATCAATTTTTAAATTATTTATAAAATAATCAATTTTTAAAATAATAATTAGAACTAAAATTAAAAATATAAAATGTTGACACAAGAAAATATATTTTTTATAGATACTAGCGTATACATAGGCGCGATAGTGCCTGTGTATACGACACATTCTCTAAGTATGAATGATATTATCTTAGTAAGTGATAATAGTATAATGTTATTAAGTTAATATATAAAATAAATTTATATTTATTAAAAATGAAGTGAAATGTTAAAAATAAAGTGAAATGAATAGGAAAATTAATTGTTGATGAATAAAAAAAAAAGAAAAAAAGATAAAAAGTTTTATAGAAATAGGTAAAAATAACCATTAATTTTAAAAAATTTAATAAATAATTATATTGTAAAAGGTAGAATTGGTATTATAAAATATGAACATAAAAGAAAAAAAAATTTTTATATATTGTTAGATATGACACAGAAGCTAGTTATTTAAAAACTTATTCAAAATAAAACAAAAATATTTTCAAGTTTGACAATATATATAAACGTACATGTTTAATAATTAAAAAAGTAAAATAATTTCATCATAATATTTATAATTGACAAGATGTGACCTAATTTATTTCTATTCACCCTTGATTTACATTACAATAAACAAAGTGGACGGATAGATTCATTATAGTTAGGTATGAATCTTAAGCCGTCCTACTGAGAACAGACTTTTATAATTTTTGTTATGTTTTATTCTCTCTCTCACACACATATATTAATGTTAATAAAGAATATATATATTTTTAAGTAGATTGATTAGTTGGATTTAATTTTTTTAATAGTAAACACAATATTTTGAACGAAATACATATTTTTCTTGTTTAAATAATTAATGAGTGTCTTGTAACTACCATTGTACCAAAAAAGGAGAAGGAACCTAGAAGCAACTTTCATCCCTTTGTTTCCTTCTCTTCCAATGAAACATAGGAACATCTAATTCGCAACCTTTTTTCTAAAACTGAGTTTTTGTAAAACGACACTCTTCCTTTCTGGATTTTCCTAAACCAATAAACAGTGGTCCCCAATTCAATGGCATTATATATTGTATAGATGTCCCTAATTTCAGTTAAGCTAACTTTTATGAATTTTGTAATACTCATACTCTCTTAATATAAAGTTCAGCTATATGAAATATATATCCAATAAAAGAAAATGATATAATCAATGTACTTTAGAAAGTTACAATAACTATAATGTAAACTATAGTTCAGTTACACCAACTCAAATCAATATTACTTGACTTGATCTATACTTTTTAGAAATGTCAACTTCAATGAATATACAATAATATATAAATGGTTTTATGTTGAATATTTTGTTTGGGTATGTTTTTTTAGAAACTAATACCTAATTTATTTAAACACTTTTTATCTTAAGCTAGGGCAAGTTCGTTATACAATTAATAATATTTAACAATGATGCCAAAATTATCCATGTTTCTTAATACCTGATGTAGATGTGTTAATATATGTGATTTAAAAGAAAGTTAGCTTATGTCTCATCATGCATATTTGACCATTGTTTATGTCTCATCATGCATAATAGGAGAAAGAAAGTTAAAATTACACTATAAAACTTTTAGTGGCTTAAATGGAGCATCATCGAATCACCCAAGACATAAATAAAAGGATAAATAATTAGTTCAGAGAATGAGACTTCTGAAGCGAAAGAAAACTTGTTATAAATTGAATTTTGATTGGTTAGTACTCTTCTATTCTTGATCACCTCTTTGCTGGCCCAATTTGTTTGAGAAAAATATAAGAAACCCACGAAATGACAGAGAATGGAAAAGTATGAGAAATGAAGAAAAAACCACCAGAAAGAACAAAGGCTTACCTGCCTTTTACAAATTTTCTTTCTTTAAGTATTTTTTCTGAAGTTGAATCCATAACGATTAGAGCCGAAATCAGATACCGAATCATAAGTAGTAGAATCATTTATCGGAAATATTTAATATAATTTAAAAAATAAATATTTAAAATAAAAATCTTACTCATGTTTGTTTAGATTATTTGTTTTATACATAAATGTTATTCATGGATAAACATTTTTTTAAATTGATTATAAATTATTTTGTTTAAATCATATCAATGACAATTGACTCTTATGTCTTTATTTATTATCTATAAATACTACTTGGTGTATAGGAAAAATACACAACAAATACATCGACTCACAAAAAGTATTTTAATCCTTTAATTTATAGTGTTTTTTCTTTTAAGACATTAATGTTTATAAGGTTCACATATCCTTAATAGAAAAATTATATTTTAATTTTTATTTTTTAACTTTCATCTTTTACTTCCTGACATGACTTATAGTGTATCATTGATTCTTTAAAAAAAAAAATACATTAATCAATGACTCACATTAAGTTACATAAAAAAAGTAAAAGTTGAAAATAAAATAATAAGAGTCATAAAATCATTGTCCTTTTTAATATTATACATTGTCATCTGTCAATATCCTTAAGATTGTGTATTATCCTTGACAACATTATCCGTATCTCAACCTATACTATTTTACTATTTACTTCATTTAAAATTGTGTTCTATATTATCATTATCATTATTATTTGTTTGGCTTTATAAATTTTTGTTATATAATTATTATTATTTATTTTGTTTAATATTTGCCTAACATCATTACCTGAAACCCGTGCGTCATTGTTGACTAGTGTCTCACTTGCCTCATATAAGCACGTGGGTGCAAATAACACAAGATTTGCCAGGCCCAGCAAGATCAAAGTTTTATCTGGTAAAACACTTTAGTACAGAAAGTGCAAACGCAACATTGCATTTCACCCTTTCTTCTAACTATTCATATTTATAATTCAACATTTTTTCTTAACTACTGCTCAGGAATGCTAAATATTCATTCCCAGCTTTGAGGAGCTCTTAACTACTGCTCTGATTAGTTTGTTAGCTGAATATATTTTGTTAGCATTTTCTCTCTCTGTTTTTCCTTTCATTCGCTTTATCTTGTATAAATACTCTTCTCCTTCTCATGGTCATTCTTATCGTTTTCACTGTTTATTATTTTTATTAATATAAATCCAAATGCAATAATACCAAATAATAAATTTTAAATGAATACTGAAAAGCGCTATTTTGGTAAGAATATCACTGGTCCTCCTGGCCGTAGAAGCATACACAAGGAACTAATATACGGTTATGATACATTGATATTTTTATTTGGGTTATGTATTTTTATTTAAGACGTGTTGTGTTTGATATTTTGAAATATTTTAATGAAATATTTAATTTATAAAGTTATAATATATTACAAGAAAATATTTAAATAATGATTAATTTTAGTGACAAAAAATAATTAATTATTATCATAACTAAAATAGTTTCAAAAAAATTATAATTGGTCTTTAAATTGATAATTAAAATAATTTCAATTATGAATTGATTTTAAAATTGATCGCTAACATTAATACTAAGTTTTGATTACCAAAATAATTGGTCTCTAATTAGGAATTTTGGATTCACACAATAAGAATTATATAATTATTATATTTTTTTTTAAGAATTATTGTACATTTTTCAATATTCATATACCATATCACGTATTATATTTTATTATTTTGAAAATAAACATACTGAATACACATATCATATATTATACGCGTGTCATATCTATATATCATAAATATAATAGATATAGGGAGACCTTCTTTACCAAATCTTTGTCTACAAATTAAAAAATTCAAAAAAAGAGTCAAATAAAAGATCTTAATGGATTAATTAAAGTCCCCTTGACTTTGACGAGAACAAGATCTAATTATACATTCCTAATGTTATTATATATACCTTCAATTAGTTGATGTAAGGAAAAGTGATGCAAAATCTTTAAAGCGGATATTAATTATGTTACCCGTGTTTCTTCCCTAGGATGGACGCGGTCACCTCAAGAAACGTAATTTTCTACTCCTTGCTGCAAGAGATCCACGCCTCCGGAATTGAAATTTCCGTCACCGTCACGGCCAACGCCTCCGCCGTTCGAGATTGGCTCACCGCAGCGCTCTATTCCAGCCGCTACTACGTTCACCTCAAGCGCCTGGTCGTCGGTCTCAGCGTCCATTGGACTCTCAGCGGCGCCAATTTAAATACTCCGGCGCACACTCTGCAGCTCCTCATTGGCCGCCGCATCCTCATCTTCCAACTGGCTCACGCGACAACTGTGCCGAATAAACTCCGCACGTTCCTCCTAAATCCTTCGCACACCTTCGTCGGCCTGTCGAACTTCTGGGATCCGCAGAAGCTGTTATGTTCGAGGCACCGTCTGCGGGTGGCGAGGGCTCCTGTGGATCTGGTGCTGTACGTGAATACTCTGCTCCGTGGACGCCTACCTAAGGAGATCGTGATAGAGAGATGTCTTGGTTTCCAAGTTGAGCGACGGTTTGAGGTGGCCGAGAGCGATTGGCGAAACGAAAATCTTAGCGACGATCAAATCGTTTTTGCGACGGTTCGTGCTTTATGTGCGTTCCTTATCGGGTTGAGATACAGGGCTTGGGAAATTTAGAGCGCAACAGGTAACTAACTCTTTCATAATATGCGCAAATGTTATGCGTTAAAGCTTAGTTTCCACGAACGAATTTTACTGCTACTGGTGTCAATTTCACCTGTTGCCACGGTGACACTGAAATTGCTATTGTTTGCTTCATTAGGTTCGTGACTGAAACTCACTATTCAGGGATGATTTCGCTGTATCCTCGTTTTTTCGAAAAATGTCGTAATTAGTGTAAGAATCAGTTTCAACATTTTTCACATGCGTTAATAATTTAAATTTCGCTTGAGTGCTAAAAGAGGTATTCAGACGAACCGAAACTTTGCATAATAAGGAAGTAAAATGGAGTTGGAATTTGATACATGTTAGGAAACTCAAACCACATTTTGTAATATGGGATTGTGCTTTTGGTAAACTTTTAATGGCTTAAATATAATATTATGTTTACTCGTGATAAACACTTTCAACTCGATTTAAACTTTTTTTTTACTAAAAAGTATTTAACCATATTTATTTATAAAGTATACCTAATATATTTTTTTAGTAGTTTCTAATGTTTTTTATATATTATTTTGAGTTATTTTTTAAGAGATTAACTTCTTTTTTTAATACTTTTATGAAAAAATTATTTTTAATTGGTCTACTTTTAGTAAAGTTTAATTATGGCGTCTAAACTTTCATATTTATAAATACTTCTTCAAATTCACCAAAATATGTAAAGTAAATTCTTCTAACCTTCTGTCCATTGGAAATCATAATTAAATTTTAACTTAATATTAGATCACATATTTTAATTGTCGGATGATTATTTTATCAGTTTAGTACAATGACCAAAATCAGTTTTAACACAATTAGGATTAAAAATGCGTTTTCATATTTTTATTCTTCTCTTTTCTCCAAATATTTATTATAATTCTTTTTTGTTCAATTTTTCTAACATCATCGTGAATTTTGTTGTTCATCCTCTTTCTTATAGTTGCTCTTATAATATATTTATTTTTCTATATTAGTTTGATATGTTACTTATATTTATTTTATAGTTTAGAATTGAACAGAAAAATGATATGTGACAAATATATTTTTTTTCATATTTTTATTTTAAGTTACAACCATTATACGTACTATTTAAGTAACCTTTTCCATTATTTTAATGTTTCCCTTTAGTATATTTTAATAGTAGAACAAATTTAATTCATATAAAATTATCGAACAAATATATCAATTTTTAATATTTTGTGTTATCAATTTCTTCCAATAATAGTTGTACCTAACATTCATAAATATTTTTTTTTAAGTTTGAGCTTTTAAGTATCTCGTTTCAATTCGATTTTCCATTCATTCTGTCATATAATACTAATAATAATTAAGAAAAAGAAGAAATTAATTCTTAAATAACCATTTCTTGCCTGTAGTGTTCTTTTGCGCAGATTGTATAAATCCGTTGATTTGCGCGGATGAATTTATAAAATTTTCATGTTCGTTTCAGATGATTTAAAAGCATGTGAACGGATGGATCTGTGAGATTTCACAAAATTTTTATCTTTACAAAATACGAAGATTTGTAACGATAATAGACACTTTGACAATTTTAACCAGTTTCAAAACTTTTTCTTCTCACAATATTTTAAATATTTATAATTATAAAATATATTATTCTTAAATTATAATTTACATA